>Ga0335085_10002661_pt1 | contig 32814 bp, 20 predicted proteins | sample Lox_Sample_45_FD_206712 | JGI IMG/M metagenome (GOLD analysis project Ga0335085, IMG submission 206712) | Soil microbial communities from Loxahatchee National Wildlife Refuge, Florida, United States - Lox_Sample_4.5 | ecosystem: Environmental > Terrestrial > Soil > Wetlands | place: USA... | reverse complement strand
GGATTGGGCGCGTACCCCGTGAGGCTGCGGCCGAGCCCGGCGAGATATCGCGTGGTCGTCTCGTCGTCGAGAACGGGCATCTCCTTCTCCACCTCCGCCGCGGTGCGGTTGCCCAGCGACACGTCCTCGCGGACGGTGAAGAGGTTGAAACCCGGCTTGAAGCTCAATTGCGTTGCGAAGGCGAGCGTAGCAAACGCGGCAGACATGGTGGCGCCTGCGCTCAAAGCGACGATCCGTGCTTGCCGGCTGCTCATGGGGTTGACTCTTTTGTAAAATACCAGATCGAGCCGGGAAACGTCAATCGCTGGAAGGTTACATCTCGTGTGCGGTGAGAAACGCGGCGCGAGCCTCTCAGCAGCGCGGATTCACGGCGAGCAGCCTGCGGAATTCGTAACAAAGCGCGGCGCGGTCAGGCTCGGGCAAAGCGGCCAGCGCTTCCAATTGGCTGGGATATTCTGCGCCGACGGGAGACCAGGTATCGGACACGGTTGTGACCGCGAGCAGCCCGAGAATCTCCTGATCGCTGGGCTCGTGGGCACTGAAATAGTCGAGGATGCTGTCGCGCTGCGGTCCCTGGTCGAACAGCAGCGTGCGCAGCTGCCGCTCGAAATACCATTTGAGCCGCTCTTGTTCCATGATCTTGCTCCTGATCGGACTCGCGAAGATATCAGGCCCGACGCGATTCGAGCGCGAGCCTGCCGTGGCCGTTGCGGGACCGCGCCACGGGCCGCACGCGCACGACTTTGGTTTCGCGGTTCACGCAATCGGGACAAACCAGGATGATGCTGGCCACCGGCTGTTCGTCGACGCGCTGTACATCCCAACCGCGGCGGATCGCGCTTCCGGCGTCCGGAAGCCGCAAGTCGCAGTACCAGCATCGTCCTTTGCCGGTGCTGGCGATCGCGTCAAGCGCCTCGTGGACATTCACGGGTAGCCGTCCCGGTCTCTTGCGGTTCTTCACGCTTCCCTCCCAACGCCCTTCGACGTGCTTTGCGCCATTGTCACGAACTTGTCAGTGTGGCGTCAACGTTGACGAATCAGTATGGCTACACTACCGGTAAAGCTTGATTGATTCAGTACTGTCATTGGCCGCATCGATTCCTGAAAGGTCTGCGGCATGCGCTACGAGCATCCGCTGGTACTCCCGCAGTTCATGCATCGGAAGCATGCCCCGTTGCGGACCATGATCGCGCCGCAGTCAGAGCAACTGGGAGCATCATCTTCGTGGACCACGCCCGCGAGTTGAGCCTGCTGAGCGTGCACGCCGCGGGTCTGCGCCGTGCTGAGCGGATCCGCCGCGGCGGTTGTCGAGCTCGGATTGTCGGTGGCAGTCGCCTGCGTGAATTGCGACGCCAGGTGCGCCGCGGTGGCGACGTCGGCGCCGTTCGGAGTTACCAGGCTGGCGCTTTCCTGCGGTTGCGCATCGCGCGGCAGGAACTTGAGCGCCAGCCAGCGGAAGATGTAGTCCATCAGCGACTTCGCATAGCCAATTTCGGGATTGCGCGACCAGCCGCTGGGCTCGAATCGTGTGTGGCTGAACTTGTCGCAGAGCACTTTGAGCGGGACGCCGTACTGCAGCGCCAGAGAGATGGCGGTGGCGAAGGAGTCCATCAGGCCCGAGACTGTGGAACCTTCCTTGGCCATGGTGATGAAGATCTCGCCCGGCTGCCCGTCCTCATAGAGTCCAACGGTGATGTAGCCCTCGTGCCCGCCGACGGAGAACTTGTGCGTATAGGCGTGGCGTTCATCCGACAGCTTGCGGCGGAACGGGCGGGGTTCGGAGCTCGCCTCGCGGCGTTCGGGATTCGGGGTTCGGGGTTCGGCGCTCGAAGTCGTCAGTCCGGAGTCCGGAGTCTTAGATCCGGAGTCCTTCTGACTCCTGTCTTCTGACTTCGGACTTCCTTCTTCCGGCTTCTGACTTCTGACTTGCGATTTCTTCGCCGTGTTCAACGGCTGCGACCTCTTCGATCCGTCGCGATACACGGCCATCGCTTTGAGGCCCAGCCGCCACGATTCCAGATAGGCGTTCATGATCTCTTCGGGCGTGGCTTCCTCCGGCATATTCACGGTCTTGGAGATGGCGCCGGAGATGAAGGGCTGCACGGCGGCCATCATGCGGATGTGGCCCATGTAGTGAATCGATCGGCTGCCATTGGCCGGCTTCAAGGAGCAATCGAACACCGGCAGATGCTCTGCCTTCAGGTGCGGCGCGCCTTCAATGGTGCCGTGAAGATCGATATAGTTGACGATTTCGGCCGCTTCCTGCGCCGAATAGCCGAGACGGAGCAGAGCCGCCGGAACCACGTTGTTCACGATCTTGATCAACCCGCCGCCGACCAGCTTTTTGTACTTCACGAGCGCCAGATCGGGTTCGATACCGGTGGTGTCGCAGTCCATCATGAAGCCGATGGTTCCGGTCGGAGCGAGCACCGTGACCTGCGCGTTGCGATAGCCGTGCTTCATGCCGCTCGACAGCGTCTCGTCCCAAACCTTCTTGGCTGAATCCCAAAGATTCTCGGGCACGTGGCGCGCGTTGATGTTGTTGACCGCTTGCCGGTGCATGGCGATCACGCCCAGGAACGGGTCGCGATTCGCGGCGAAGCCGGGGCCCGGTGCGATTTCGGCGGCGATGTGCGACGAGGTCAGGTACGCCTGGCCGTGCATCACCGCGGTGATGGCGGCGGCGTAGTCGCGGCCGGCGTCGGAATCGTAGGGCAGGCCATTGGCCATCAGCAGCGCGCCCAGGTTGGCGTAACCGAGGCCCAGCGGCCGGAAATCGTGCGAGTTCTGCGCGATGCGCTCCGTCGGATAGCTGGCGTTGTCGACGATGATCTCCTGGGCCAGGATCACGATCTCCACCGCCTGCCGGAACGCCTCCACGTCGAAGCGTCCTTCGGGACTGACGAACTTCATCAGGTTGAGCGAGGCCAGATTGCAGGCGGAATCATCGAGGAACATGTACTCGCTGCACGGATTCGACGCATTAATCCGCGCCGTGTTTTTGGACGTATGCCACTTGTTGATTGTCGTGTCGTACTGCATGCCGGGATCGCCGCACTGCCAGGCGGCGTCGGCAATCTTGCGCATCAACTCCCGCGCGCGGAAGGTCTGGACGGGCTGGCCGTTGGTGATCCGGCGCGTGGACCATTCGCGGTCTTCCACGACCGCCTGCATGAAATCGTCGGTCACGCGCACGCTGTTGTTGGCGTTCTGGAAAAAGATCGAGCTGTAAGCCTCGCCGTCAAGCGCCGAGTCGTAGCCGGCATCCACCAGCGTCCAGGCCTTGCGCTCTTCCTTGGCCTTGCACTCGATGAATTCCACCACGTCGGGATGATCGATGTTGAGGATCACCATCTTGGCCGCGCGGCGCGTCTTGCCGCCGGATTTGATCACGCCCGCGAAAGCGTCAAAGCCCTTCATGAAGGAAAGGGGACCAGAGGCCACACCGCCGCCCGACAGCGATTCCAGCGAGGAACGAAGCGGGGAGAGGTTCGTACCTGTGCCCGAACCCCATTTGAAGAGCATCCCCTCCGTTTTGGCCAGGGTGAGGATGCTTTCGAGGCTATCCTGGATGGAGTTGATGAAACAGGCGGAGCACTGCGGGTGACGGTAGGCCTCCGTCTCCTTTTTGATCCCGCCCGTGGCCGGGTCCCAATACCAGCCGCTGGCGGGTGAGCTTCGGTGATACTTGTGCCACAAGCCGCAATTGAACCAGACAGGCGAGTTGAAAGCCGCCATCTGGCGGACCAGCAGGTGAACCAGTTCATCGTGGAAGGCATCGGCGTCGGCTCCGCTGCGGAAGTAGCCGCCTTCCTTGCCCCAGTCGGCGATGGTGTCGGCCACGCGGCTGATAAGAGCGCGCACGCTCGATTCGCGCTCGGCGGTGTTGATCTTGCCGTGGAAATATTTGGAGGCCACGATATTGGTGGCCGTCATCGACCAATCCTTCGGCACCTCCACGTTCGGCTGCTCGAAGATGGTCTGACCCTTTTCATTCTGAATCGACGCCGTCCGCATCTCCCAGGTCACGGCGTCGAACGGGTCAGTGCCCGCCTCGGTGAAGAATCGCTTCACCGCCAGACCGCGCTTGCGGGCCGGAATTTCCTGCTCGTGACCGTTGAGGACTGCAGACGTGGATGACTGAAGATCCGGCATTTGAAAACTCCTCCCGCGCTGAATGGCGTTTGGGCTCTTACACTATTGGATGTTCTCACGTGCGCCCTGGCTTTCCTGGCAAGCCCCCGCTTCCGCAAGCCCCCCGCGCACCTATTCATAGTCCTGTTACAAGACGATGTCAAGCAAAAAAAGCGCAATATCTCGTAGGATTTCCACAAGGCTGGCCCAACCTGTTGTGGCCCTCGAAAATGCCCGGAACCGGCGAAACCTGCCCTTGAATGTCCCAAGAGGCTCGGAAATCGCCGCCGCCAGTCTCGCCGCGGGTGATCGAGCGCCCTGCCTGAATGAAGTACCGAGGCCGAGAATGCGCCGCCACCACCTTCAACGTGTGTCTTTCGAATGACCCTGCCGTCAGACTATCGATTAGAGAAGCTGATCACTTTGATAACGCCGTTTGCCTTGACCCCGAACTTGCATTCCGATACAATCGCAAATTCTTATGACTGTCGCCAGCGGCCTCAACTTGGTCTGGCTCCTGAGCGCGCTCGTCGCGCTCGGTGTGTTCGTGTATTGGGAGCGAGGCCGGCGGTCGCGATTCCGGGAACGTTGCCACCGCGTCTTCGCGGTCTTCCTGGCTGCCGTCGCTCTTTTCCCCTGTATCTCGGCAAGTGATGACCTGGTGCGCTTCGGCGCCATGACCCGCCGGGAGAACGCCCCGATCGCGGTGAGCGCCGCGAGCGACGATTCGAGCCAGTCAGGCGCCATCCGTTTGGCGCGAGTGCTTCAGGTCCTGGAGAGCTTCCAGCTTTCCGCCGCCGCCTGGCTGGCGGTGACCTTCGTCTTTTGTGCCCTCTTCATCTGGCTTTGTCCACTCAGCCCGGAATGTCGGGCCGCTGCAGCTTTGATCCGTGGTCCACCCCGTCGCGCCTTCCTCCGATGACCGTCGCGTAACGCTCGAGCTGTATTCATATTCACTTTCTCTGGCTCTGTTTTGGGGCGTAGTTTCTCTTTACTGAGATGCCGCAAAGCGGACTGGTACTGCTGTAATTCAGGCTAGAGGTCCTGACTCATGAATCGCCGGATTCCTGTGCTTATTCCTATCTTTTTTTTGACGCTAATCGCCGCGCTGATGGTGTCGGGCTGCAGCGAACACGGATCGATGGCCGCCTCGGAGTCAAAGCCGGCCGTACCTTCGACTCCGAACGTCTTCACCGTCGACAATCCACAACGATTTCCTGTGATTTCGCCGGTCAACCGCCGCGAGCCTGATGTGCTCTCGGTAAACGGCACGGTGGCGCCGGATGTGACGCGAACGGCTCACATCAATGCGCTCGCCGGAGGCCGCGTGATCGACGTGCGAGCAAAGCTCGGAGACGACGTCCAGAAGGGCCAACCGCTCGTCGTGGTCCATAGTCCTGATCTGGAGGCCGCCATCCAGCAGTACCAGAAGGACAAGGCCGATCAGCACCTCGCCGATGTGGCCCTGAAGCGCGCCCAGGAGCTGTTTGACCACGGCGCCCTGGCCCAGCAGGAACTCGACGCTGCGGCAAACACGGAGCAGAAAGCCCAGGTGGACGTCCAAACCGACGCCGACCACATTCGCCTGCTCGGCGGCGATCTCGATCATCTCTCACCCACGCTTGAGGTGAAGTCGCCGCTCCGGGGCGTGGTCGTTGATCAACAGGTTGCGAACGGCGAGGCCGTGAAGTCGCTCGACAATTCGCAGAGTCTGTTCATGGTGGCCGATCTTTCGCACGTCTGGGTACTCTGCGACGTCTACGAGAACGATCTCGGCAAGGTGCGTCTCGGCGACACGGCCGAGGTCCGGTTGAACGCCTATCCGGATCGCGACTTTTATGGGACCGTCGGGAACATCTCGCAGGTGCTGGATGCGACGACGCGAACCGCCAAGGTCCGCGTGGAACTCGCCAATTCCGGAGGCCTGTTCCGGCCGCAAATGTTTGCCAGCGTCAAGTTCACCTCGCGCGAGACTTATCAGCGTCTGCTTCTGCCGGCAACGGCCATTCTGCGTCTGCACGACAAAGACTGGGTCTTTCTGAAGACGGATCAGCGTTCGTTCCGCCTGACCCAGGTGCAGGGTGGCAACACGGGGCCGGATAGCACTGAGGAGATCCTGAGCGGCGTCAGGCCAGACGACGAGGTCGTAAGCAACGCGCTGGAGTTCTCGAGCGCAGTTTCTGTTCAGTAGGTGGCGGCCGATGACTGAGCGGTCAGGTGCTACCGGCTGACGTGCCGGCTGGCGGGCTCTTGATCACTGCCGCCGCCATCGCTCTTTCCTCAATTCAACCTTATAAGTCGAGTCCCAGGAATGATTCGTCGTCTCGTCGATTTTGCGCTTAGAGAAAAGCTTCTGGTCCTGGCCCTGGGTTTCATGTTGCTGGCCTGGGGCGCGATCAGCTTCCACCGCCTTCCGGTTGAAGCCTACCCGGACGTGGCGGACACGTCGGTTCAGGTGATTACGCAGTGGCCGGGCCGCGCCGCCGAGGAAGTCGAGCAGCAGATCACGGTCCCGCTCGAGGTTCAGCTAAACGGCGTCGCGCATCTTGCCCATTTGCGGTCGGTGTCGCTGTTCGGTCTATCGGTGGTCACCATGATCTTCGATGACGAGGCAGATGACCTCCTCAGCCGGTCGCAAGTGCTCGAGAAACTCTCCCAGGTGAATCTGCCGCAGGGTGTGAGTCCGCAGCTTGGCCCCGATTCCAGCCCGGCGGGCCAGATCTACTTCTACACGCTCACCAGCAGCAATCCGAACTACGACGTCATGGAGCTGAAGTCGCTCCAGGACTGGGTCGTCCTGAACCAGTTCAAGTCCGTGCCCAACATTGTTGATAACAACATTTTTGGCGGGCCGACTCGCGAATACCAGGTGCAGGTGGACCCGAACAAGCTGATCGCCTATGGTCTGGGCCTGCCTCAGATGGAGCAGGCGCTGGCCAATAACAACGTGAACGCGGGCGGTAGCTTCATCGAGCACGGCGAGCAGGCGTTCAACATCCGCGGCCTCGGCCTGATGACGAACACCGACGACATCGGCGCCACCGTGATTGCCTCCGTGAATGGTACGCCCGTGCACGTGCGCGACGTGGCGCTGGTGGTCCAGGGACCCAAGATCCGGCTGGGCCGCATCGGAAAGGCGGTCCGCCGGCCTGACGGAACCGTGGTGGACAGTGATGACGCGGTGGAGGGAATCGCTCTGCTCCGCAAGGGCGCCGAAGCGGAAGCGGCGCTGAAGTCCCTGCACGAAAAGGTCAAGGAGCTGAATGGCCGCATCCTGCCGCGCGGCGTCAAAGTGGTGCCGCACCTCGATCGCGACGACCTGGTCAAGTTCACCACCACCACCGTCTTGCTGAACCTCACCAAGGGCATGATTCTCGTCATCCTGGTATTGGTGGCCTTTCTCGGCAACTTCTGGAGCGCCGTGGTTGTGGCGATCACCATTCCCTTTTCTCTGCTTTTTGCGTCCATCCTGCTCAAGCTCAACCATGTCCCTGCCAACCTGCTCTCTCTTGGCGCCCTGGACTTCGGCATGATCGTGGAAGGCTCGGTGGTGATGGTGGAGAACATCGTGCGCCACGCCCGCCGCGAAGGATCCGGCTCCATCGCGGATCGGATTCGGGGCGCCGCGCACGAGGTGCAGCGGCCCGTCTTCTTTCCGATCCTGATCATCATCGTTGCCTATCTGCCGATCTTCACCTTGCAGCGCGTGGAAGGGAAGCTCTTCCGGCCCATGGCCTGGACCGTGGCGTTCGCCCTGCTGGGCTCTCTGTTGTTTGCCATGCTCCTGGCGCCCGTGCTTTCGAGCGTCGTATTCCGCAAAGGCGTGCGCGAACGGAAGAATCCGATTTTCGCCGCCATCCTGCGGGCCTACGAGTGGCAACTTCACTGGTGCCTGGAGCACCAGGTTCTGACGGGAATCGCCGCGGCCTTGATCCTCGGGGCAAGCGCCTACGTCGCCATGAGCGGGGTGGTTGGCTCCGAGTTCCTGCCCCACCTCGACGAAGGCGCCATCTGGGCGCGCGGAACGCTGGCCTCGAGCGCCGGCCCCACTGAGGGCGAGCGCATTATGAAGCAGGCCCGCCTGATGTTCATCGCCTTCCCGGAGGTGACACAGGTGGTGAGCCAGGTGGGCCGTCCCGACGACGGCACCGACTCGACCGGCTTCTTCAACACGGAGTATTTCGTCGACCTGAAGCCGCGATCCGCGTGGCGCCCGCAGTTTCATCAGAACAAAGACGAACTGATCGCCGCCATGGACCAGCAGGTGGAAACCATCCCGGGCGTGGTCTGGGGGTTTTCGCAGCCTATCCAGGACAACGTGGATGAAGCGGTCAGCGGCGTGAAGGGTGAACTCGCCGTGAAGATCTTCGGCACGGACTTGCGCGACCTGGAGAACACCGCCGACCGGATCGTCGATGTGATGAAGAACGTGCCCGGGGTCGCCGACCTGGGTGTGTTTCGGGTGCTGGGCCAGCCGAACGTTAACCTCATCGTGGACCGCGCCAAGACGGACCGCTTCGGCATCAACGTCAGTGATGTTCAGGACGCCATTCAGACGGCCGTCGGCGGCACGGCGGTCAGCCAGATTCTGCAGGGCGAGCGCCGGTACGATCTGGTGGTCCGCTACCAGCCGCAGTTCCGGGCGACGGTGGACGACATCAGCAACATCCGCATCCTGGCGCCCGGCGGCGCGCGCGTTTCGCTCGGGCAGCTTTGCGACGTCAAGATTCAGGACGGCGCTTCGATGATCTACCGCGAAGGCAATTCGCGCTACATCGCCATCAAGTACAGCGTGCGAGGCCGCGATCTCGGTAGCACTGTACGCCAGGCGATGACCGAAGTCGACCAGAAGGTGAAACTGCCGGAGGGCTACCACCTGGACTGGGCCGGCGAATACGAAAGTCAGCAACGCGCCGCCAAGCGCCTCTCCATCGTTATCCCCGTCACCCTGCTCCTGATTTTCCTCATCCTCTACTCTGAGTTCGACTCCTTCAAGTGGTCTCTGCTGATCCTGCTGAATGTCGCCATGGCTCCGGCCGGCGGCCTGGCCGGACTGCTGATTACCGGCACTCACTTCAGCGTTTCCTCGGGACTCGGATTTCTGGCGCTGTTCGGGGTGGCGGTGCAGACGGGCGTGATTCTGGTGGAGCACATCAATCAGTTGCGCGCTCGCGGCCTCGGGGTGGGGCAGGCGGTGTTCGAGGGGTCCACACGCCGTCTGCGTCCGATCATGATGACCATGCTGGCGGCTTCGCTCGGGCTTCTGCCGGCGGCGCTCTCACACGATATCGGTTCTGACTCACAACGGCCCTTCGCGATCGTGATCGTCGGCGGCCTCATTGCCGATCTTCTGATCAGCATTTTGTTGCTACCCACCCTCTACCTGTGGCTCGCGCGCCCCGGCGACAAATTGCCCGGTGCCGAAGAGGCTGTCGAAGAGTAAGATTATTGATTGCGGCGGGCGAGGAGCCAGGGCATGATTCCAACCGAAAAGGCGCAACTCGGCAAGACCGGACTGCGGGTGACGCGGATGGGCATGGGCGGCGCGGCGCTCGGCGGGCTGTATCACGAAGTCTCCGAGTCGGATGTGGCGGCGACGGTCGCCGCGGCGCTGGCGCTGGGGATCAGCCATTTTGACACGGCGCCGCTGTACGGTCACGGATTGAGCGAGCGTCGCATGGGAGCCTCGCTGCGAGCCGTGCCGCGCGAGAGCTTCGTTCTGTCAACCAAAGTGGGCCGCGTGCTGCTGCCCGCGAAAACGGACAAAGTCGAGAGCTTCTGGTTCGATCGTCCGGCGCCCTTCGAGCCCGTCTTCGACTTCAGCTACGACGGCGTGATGCGCTCATTTGAAGAGAGCCTGAAGCGCCTGGGTCTCGATCGCGTGGACATTCTCTATATCCACGATCCGGACGATCATTACGACCAGGCGCTGCTCGGCGCTTATCCGGCGCTGGTCAAGCTGCGCGACGAGAAAGTGGTCAGCGCCATCGGCGCGGGAATGAACCAGGCGGAAATGCTGGCGCGATTCGCCCGCGAGGGCGATTTCGATTGCTTCCTGCTCGCCGGACGCTACACGTTGATCGACCATTCGGGCCTCGCGGAGCTGCTGCCGCTGTGCGAGCAGAAGGGCATCAGCATTGTGGTGGGCGGACCTTACAACAGCGGGATTCTCGCGGGTGGCGCGCTTTCGGGATCGAAGTTCGACTACAAGCCGGCATCGCCGGAAGTCGTGGAGCGCGTTCGCAACATGGAACAGATCGCCGCGCGGTACGGCGTGCCGCTCAAGGCGGCAGCGCTGCAGTTTCCGCTCGCCCATCCGGCGGTCGCCTCGGTGATCCCCGGCGCGCGCTCGGCGGCTGAAGCGGAGGAGAATTTCCAGCTGATGACGGTTGCGATCCCGGAGGACTTCTGGAAGGAGCTGAAATCGGAGCGACTCCTTCCGCAAGAGGCGCCTGTTCCGGCGTGAGATCAATGAGGATCATTGCAGCGACAACGGGCTGCTGTAGCGCCGGTGTCCTCACCGGCGATCTTCGGCGCTGCGGACAGCGTGGTACAGCTCCGGGATTGTTATCTTATGTAATCCTCAATAGAGCGCCTTCGACATCACGATGCAATGGCACTCGATGCCGTCCTTGAGCGGGCGTGAGGGACGGAATTCTTCGGTGCCGGTCTCAACATAGCCCAGCTTGCGATAGAACGGCGGCAGCTCCGGCCGAAGATTGAGCACCGTGATGTCCATGAACTTGCAGCCGCGCTCGCGGCAATAATCCTCGGCGGACTGCACCATGCGGCGGCCGAGTCCAGAGCCCTGCTCCGCAGGATCAACCGCAAGCATGCCGAAGTACCCGCGGTCACCGCGGAGCTCGGTGTAGACGCACGCCGCCACGCCGCCGGAGCCGCGCTCGGCGAGCAGGAAGTCGCCTTTTCGCATCATCTCGCTCATGCGCTCTTCATCGGTGCGCGTGCCATCGATGAAAGCCTCGACTGAGAACGCCGCATTCACAACGGGAATCATGGCCGGGACGTCGCCAGCGGTCGCAATGCGAATTTCAAGATCGTGTTTTGTGCTCATGCGCCTGGCTAGCCTGGGTGGCGCGGGATGTTCGTTCGCCGCGGCAGTGCTGACATTTGACGGCCGGAACGCCTTTCGAATTCGATTCCCACGTAAGCGGGAATCCAGGGTTTGAGATTCTTCTCGCTGATTCTCTATGGATTCCCGCTTGCGCGGGAATGACGAATTCGAAAGGACAATCATTAACCGACGCCGCGCACCATTAGCCGTCCCGGTTGACGACGGCCCCCGAGCTTAGATAGATTCTCCAGCGGACTCGAGCGATGCGGATTATCGATACTCATCAGCACTTGTGGGACCTGGACCTGTTCTCCTACGCCTGGATCGCGGCGCAGCCGGAGCCGGGGAGTCTCGCCGGCGGACGCCCGGGCCTGAAGCGCAGTTTTCGCATGTCGGATTATCTCGAGGCTACATCCGGCCTCGGCGTGGAGAAGTCCGTCCATCTCGAAGCTGACGTGGACGAGCCCTACATGCTGGCCGAGACGCGGCACGTCCTGGCGCTGGCGGATCAGCCGGACAATCCGCTCGAAGCGGTGGTCGCGTGCGCGCGCCCGGAGAGCGCGGACTTCAGGCATTACCTCGATCAGATCGCCGGGAACCCGCGGCTCAAAGGCATCCGCCGCATTCTGCATACCGAAGCCGACGAACTCGGGCAGGGCCTGACCTTTTGTGACAACGTTCGCTGCCTGTCAGAATACGATCTCTCGTTCGACATCTGCGTGCTGGCGCGCCAGCTCCCGATCGCGATCCGGCTGGTGGAGTATTGTCCCGAAGTAAATTTTATTCTCGACCATTGCGGCGTGCCGCAGGTGAAGGAGCGCGTCCTCGATCCCTGGCGCGACGACATGCGGCGCATCGCGGGTTTTCCGAACATCGTCTGCAAAGTATCCGGGATTGTCGCTTATGCCGATCCGGATCGCTGGACGCCGGGCGATCTGCGGCCTTACGTTGAGCACGTGATCGAGTGCTTCGGCTGGGACCGCGTGATGTTCGGCAGCGACTGGCCGGTCTGCACGCTCTCCGCGAGTTTGCGGCAATGGGTTGAGGCGTTGTCAGAACTGACAGTGAATGCGGGCAAGACGAACCGCGACAAGCTCTTCAACGGCAACGCCGTCCGTGTATATCGTCTTGATTGAGGCCTTCACTCGCCGCGGGCCTGCCAAGGGAGACTATGGTGAGCGATCAATCCTTGAAGCGTTATGGCCGGGTCATCGGACTCAAGCCGGAGGCCTACGACGAGTACGTGAAATATCACCGCGCCGTTTGGCCCGAGGTGCTCAAGACGATCCATGATTGCAACATCCGCAACTACACCATCTTCTATCGCGACCATCTGCTGTTTGCCTATTTTGAATACATCGGTGACGACCTCGACGCGGACATGGCCCGAATGGCCGCCGACCCGAAGACCCAGGAGTGGTGGACCATCATGGATCCGATGCAGCACCCGGTCTCGACGGCTAAAGAGGGGGAATGGTGGTCGCCGCTCGAGGAAGTGTTCCATACCGACTGAGACGCGCGACGGTCAGTATGGTGAATAGGCCAGACCTTTGCTCTTGCGATCGACCAGGAGTTTCAGAGCGGGCGTTTGATTGTTGACGATGACGAGCATCGTGACGGTCTTCGAACTGGCCGACGAGGCTTCGAGGATCTCGAAGGTGGTGATTTTCCCATAATCGCCCTTCGGACCCCAATCTTTCATGAAGTCGTCGAAGCTGTAACTGGCGCTCGGCTGCCAGATCCGATAGGCCGTCTGGTAGTCGCCACGTTCGAGGGCCTGCATGAACCGCGTGACAGCGCGCTCCTCCGGGTAGTCCCAAAGCACGTAGGCGGCAACGCCGATCACGATGGCGGCCGCCACGGCGATCAGGATATATCGCCCGATAGGGCGCTCAGGTTTGGGAGGCTTGGCGTCGAGTAGGGTCATGGGCGCCCGGTTTCATCTGCGCGATCTTCGATTGTAACCCATTGCGGCTCAATGTGCAGGGTAAGTTGAGAGGTCGGTCGCTACCTTGATTTGGGCGCAGAGCAGCCCCGGAGCACGGTCTGTGCCATAAGTGTCGGGCGGCCATCGGACCGCCTCTGCGTGAGCTGTGGTCACTCCGAAAAAAGTTCGCAAATCATTGTTTTGCAGTCTTACCTCTTAAGATATCGTGCTGTTTAGGTCTTGACCTGAAGGACATAACGTAGCATCCTTACAAAACCGAAGGCTTGTGCGATTGACCGGTGGAATCGGATCCAAGCGGGCGAGGATTCTCAGTCATCGGAAAACATGTGATACCTGTCCGCAAGCGCGGGCAGGATTCCGGTGTCTGCCCGCGTTAGACTCAGAGAGTCGCTGGCCCAGGGGGGAAAATGAGAGGGAATCTCGCTCGTAGGGTAGTTCGTGTACTCGCCACATTTGGCCTGATAACATTCCTCAGCGGTACAGGCCACGCCGGGCAGCCCCCGACCAATCCCGTTCCTTACATCTCCAGTATCTCGCCACTAACGGCGGCGCCCGGCTCAGGGGACTTTCCCCTGACGGTAAGAGGTGTCAACTTCGTGGCCAGTTCCACGGTGTTCTGGACCCAACACCTGACTAGCGTCGGTCTTCAGACGGTGTTCGTCAGCAGCACCGAGTTGACGGCGACCGTTTCCTCGTCGGACGTCGAGAATTTTACCAGCGCCCTCATCAGCGTCCAAAGCCCTGGGACGAGTGGCAAACCTCTCAAGTCGAACCAATTGACGTTCCTGGTCACTAAGCCCACGCCTTCGCTCGTGTTCCGGCTCACCAACCAGTCTCCATCCGCAGGCAATCATCCGAACATTCCCATCTTTGCCGATCTCAACAGCGACGGCATCGTCGACCTCGCGGTTTCCAACCAGAGCCAGGGGAAGGGAAACGTCTCGGTATTCTACGGTCTTGGCACGGGCGCTTTCAGCGCCGCAACCAATTACCTTGTACAGAACGGTCCTGAGGGCATGGCGGTCGGTGACTTTAACAACGACGGCTATCCGGACTTGGCTGTCGCCGAAAGGAACAACTCCAGCTATTCGATTCTGCTGGGAAAAGCCGACGGGACTTTCGCCACGGCGGTGACGACCAGTTTCCCGGTATTGGGAACCTTCCCTTACGCGGTGGTGACCGGAGATTTCGACCAGAACGGGACCCTCGACTTGGCGGTCGCTTGCCAGGATCCGAGCACGGGCGGCTTCGTTTACATTCTCCTCGGGAACGGCGACGGTACTTTTGGAGCTCCCCAGCATTATGGCTCGCTCGGCCTGCCTGAGGGATTGGTCGCGGCAGATTTCGACGGGGATGGCAAACTGGATCTCGCCACCAGCGATTTCCAGAACAGCGACATCTGGGTTCTGACCGGGAACGGCGACGGCACTTTCTCGGCCGGAACAGCCTACACCGCGGCACCCGCAAGTGGCGTTGCCGGTATTGTGGCCAACGACTTGAATAACGACGGTCAGACGGACCTTGCGGTTTCGGACCTCACCACCGGCGGCCTGACCGTTTTCCTCAACAGCAGCGGAACCTTCAACCAGACGAGCGAATCCCCGATCTCCGTGCCGGGCGGATACTTCATCGGCTCTGCGGATATGGACGGCGACGGGATCCCCGACCTGGCGGTGGCCGACTTCGGCTCACACAACTTCTCGGAACTGGCCGGTAACGGCGATGGAACCTTCCAGGCGCCCGTCAGCTTTGAGGTCGATTCGAGGGCCACCTCGATTGTGGGACTGGCGCTCGCCGACGTGGCCGGCAACGGCCGGTTTGACGTTGTCACCACCGCTCTGCCGGAAACCGTGGTCGAGGTGCTCTTGCAGGCCGCGGTCCTGAATCCGGACCCATCCTCATTGACATTCCCGAACACCAACGTGGGCGCTACGAGTGCGGCCATGACGACAACTCTGCAGAACACCGGCAGCGCTCCTCTGGTTATTCGCGCAATTTCCAGCACGGACCCCGAGTTCGCCGTAAGCACCTCGGACCCCTGTAGTACGCTGCCCGCAACCTTGTGGGTGGGAGACTTCTGCACGGTCAGCGTCACCTTCGCGCCTTCGACATACGGAACCCGCAGCGGCTCGATCTCGATCACCGACAACGCGTCGGCCACTGCGCAGACGGTCCCGCTCAGCGGCGTTGGTCTCGAAGCGGTGGCGAGTCTTACGGGAAGTCTCAATTTCCCGAACCAGTTCCAGGGCACCAGCAGTAGCCCCCTCACGGCGACATTGACCAACAGCGGCAACGCCGCTCTCACTATCACGAGCATCGCGGTCACCAGCAGCTATTCCCAGACGAACACCTGCGGATCGTCGCTGGCTGCCAATTCGAGCTGCTCGATCAGCGTGACCTTTAAACCCACCGCCCAGGGCTCGGCACCCGGCACTCTGACTGTCACCGACAACTCCGGTGATGCTTCGAGCACCACCCAGTCGCTGTCGATGACCGGCACCGGCATCGGGCCCACCGCCGGCATCGCTCCGACCAGCCTGACGTTTGGGAGTCAATTGGTGAGCACCAGCAGTGCCACCCAGGCCGTGACTCTCAGCAATAACGGCACGGCCGACCTGACGGTCGCCAGTATCACGATCGGCGGCACCAACGGCGGCGACTTCAGCCAGACCAACAACTGCGGCACGAAGGTCGTGGCCGGCAAGAGCTGCACCGTTACCGTGACCTTCAAGCCCACGATCAGCGGCACGCGAACCGCGACGGTGACGATCACCGACAACACCGGCGGTGTCACGGGAAGCGTTCAGACCGCGAACCTGACCGGCACAGCGGTGGCTCCGGTGGCCAGTCTTCCGGCCAGCGTGCCGGCCTTCGCGGCGACGCTGGTCAATAGCAGCACCTCGCAGTCGGTCACTCTTTCCAACACGACCGGCAGCGCGGCGCTTACCATCACCAGCATTGTGATCGGCGGGAGCAACGCCGGTGACTTCAGCCAGACCAATAATTGTGGAACATCGGTGGCTGCCGGCGCCAGTTGCTCCATCACGGTCACTTTCAAACCTAAGGCGACCGGCACGCGCAGCGGCACTCTAACGGTTACGGACAACACCGGCGGCGTCAGCGGCAGCACTCAAGTCGCGACGCTCACCGGCACCGGCACCGCGCCCGTCGTCAGTGTCGTCCCGACCAGCCTGACGTTCGCCCCACAGATCGATAGCACCTCCAGCCCGCCTCAAACGATCACGGTCTCGAATGCGACCGGCACTGCGGCGCTCTCCATCACCGGCATCACGATCAGCGACGCGAACAGCGACCAGCCGGGCGGCTTTACCCAGACGAACAATTGCGGAACATCGCTCGCCGCGGGATCGAGCTGCACCATCACTGTTACATTCGATCCCGTCTACAGCGGGGGATATAACGATATTCTGACCATCACGGACAACAACAACGGCGTGTCGGGCAGCACTCAAACGGTGACTCTCACCGGTACGGGTATTATCCCGGAGGTGACGCTCTCGCCGTCGAGCCTGGTTTTCCCCGCCCAGAATGTGGGCACGGCCAGCGTCCTGAAACCGGTGACGATCACCAATGCGGGCACGGCCACGCTCAGCCTTACCAGCATCACCGCTAGCGGCGATTACTCGGTCACCAATCCGTGTGGCAGCTCTCTGGCCGTGGGCGCGTCCTGCACCGTCAACGTGACCTTCAAGCCGACCGCCATCGGTACGCGGACGGGAGCGCTCATGGTGACGGACAACGCCCCCGAAAGCCCGCAGACCGTCTCCCTTACCGGGACCGGGCTTGGCGCCACGGTAAGCCTGTCCACGAATAGCCTGACCTTCGGCGCTGAACTTGTGGGGGTGAGCAGCGCGCCTCAGAGCGTCACGCTCACCAATACCGGCAACGCCGCCCTCTCGCTGACCAGCATTTCCGCCACCGGCGACTGGGGTCAGACAAACACCTGCGCTTCGAGTGTTGCGGCCGGCGCATCCTGCAGCATTTCCGTGGTCTTCACGGCCACTAAGGGCGGCTTGCGCACGAACGTTCTGACGATCACCAACAACGCCGTCGGGTCCGCCCAGGGTGGCGTCGCGCGCATCGTGGTCCCGACCGGCAACGCAACCGGAGGCTCGACGCAGACGGTCAGCCTGTCGGGTACCGGTCAGGACTTCTCTCTGACCGCCACTTCAACATCGGCCAGCGTCTCCGCCGGCCAGACCGCAACTTACAACCTGACCCTGACGCCTTCAGGCGGTCTCAACCAGGCGGTGGCGTTGAGCTGCAGCGGGCTTTCGTCGAGCTCGCAAGCCAATTGCACCGTTTCTCCGGCTTCGGTGACGCCCACCGGCGCAACCGCCGTCACCGTGACCGTCACCACCACCGCGCCGTCAAACCTCCTGCCGTTCTCTCGCCCGATTCCGCAGATTCCCGGCCGGCAGGGTGAGTGGATCCTGATCGCGCTCCTGGGACTCGCGGGAATCGCCTGGCTGGCGCGTCGCCGGCCTCACGCGCTGCCCGTTCGCCTGCGACTCGCGCTGGTCACCGCTTGTGTTGCGGTTGTGCTGGCGCTGGCCTTGGGCGGTTGTGGCAGCAGCGGCAATGGCGTCGTCACCCCCACCCCGCACGGAGGCACGCCGAGCGGGAACTACTCGATCACGGTGACGGGCACGGCGACGTCAGGCTCGGTCACTGACTCTCACAACCTTGCGCTCACGATGACCGTTCACTAGCGGTCAGAAAGCAAAATCACCGCGACGAGTGGCCGTATCCACTCGTCGCGGTGAAATTTTCACTCCTTCCATTTTTGTCAACTGCCAAGCCTATGGCTGATGAGGCTTGCGCTCGGACGGTGCCTGGCGAGACTCGGGTGCCTGACGAGGCGAGGCCTCGCGCTGTGGCGCCGCGCGGTGCGGGGCTGTCGCTGCCGGTCTACCCGCACTGCGCTCTCCGGGGACCGCCCGGGGAGCCGCCGGTTCGAGACGCGGCGCAGGTTGTGTCCGAGGAGGAGCGGTCCGCGGCTCTGCGGCCCTCGGCTGACCCGCATTACGTTCCCGAGGAACGGATTCGGGTCTGGTCGCAGCATGCGGCGTCACTGTCCGGGTTGGTCCCGCGCTACGTGTCTGCGGGACTGCTTCGGTTCTAGTCTGAGGACGCGGGGTTGCAGTGCGCCCCGGTCCCGCGCTACGCGTCTGCGGGGCCGATTCGGTTCTGGTCTGAGGACGTGGTGCGGCCGCCGGCGCCGTGCGCGTCGGGTTGTAGTGTGTGCGGGTCATGGGCGTCTCGCTGCGGCGAGCCGGCGTGCGAGCGGCGGTGCTAGGGTTCGCCTCAGTTCGACCCGTTGGAGCGGTTCGGGCGCGTTCAGAGGGACGTGCCCCCGGAGCGGCTGGCTTCCCATGGACCGTCATCAGCGGACGCGTTCCACCGCCACCCGGATTCGCTGTTCGCGCTGCGGGACGGGCTGCCTTCGCCGTGTTAGCGGGACGAGCCTTCGCCGCCGCCGCCGCGTGTTCAAGTTCCGGATTGAATTTTCCCCCGGCGCGGCTGGCTCGCACCACGCCTTGTCCGCTCAATGCCCCCGGCTTCCGGGTTGCGGCCACCGCCGGCACCCCGTGATTCACGGACGCCCACTGCGAGCGATCGGCACGCGCCGCACTCGCATGCTGCAACTGGACGGAAGTCGGCGGATCATGTCGCACGCGCGCTGCCGCCCGTTGAGCCGCCGTCGGCCGGGCAGTGATCCCGCCGGTGCCGCCGTTATAGCTCACGTGGTTCACGGTGACGTTGTTGACCACCGTCTTGTTGTAGACGTGGGTGATGTTGGTCGTGGTGACGTTGTTCACAGACCGGTTGTAGTAAAAGGCGCCGTTGTTCCAATAGCCGCCCGCGTATCCCAGACCGGTGTAGCCGAAACCGTAGTTGATGCCCCCATAAAAGCCGACTGTCGTCCCCCAGTATCCGGCGTTCCAGGCATACACTCCGTTATTCCATCCCCAGTAGCCGGGTGTCCAGAGGGCGCCCTGGAAAGGCGCCATTACCCACGTGCCCGGAACCCAGTAGTAGCCGTTATCCGGATCCCACGCCCAGTATCCGGGCGTCCAGATATATCCCGGCCCGGGGCATATCGGCTGTTCGTAAACCGGCAAAGGCGGCGGAGCAATGCCCACCGATACGCTCACCCCAAAGCCGATTTGGGCGCGCGCGGATGTCGCCGACAGCAGCATGGCCGAAATCAAAACGGCCGAGGTCATAAATAGGGCAAACATCCCGCGCACATCGTTAGCAAAATCGCCTAAAACCCCTACACCCATTTTTGGTCTCATCGGAGCACCTCACAGCCCGATGATGCAATGCGCGTGCCAATAGTTCGGCCAGACGGTGCGTGCTGCCTTCAAGATTCTTAATCGTAAGGCCTTGCCGGCTATCAAAAACGGTCAAGGGGCACCGGCTTCGAGGCGCAAGTATGCAAAATCTACAGCCGGCACACACGGACTGGTGCCACGTCAACTCAGGTGGTTTCCCAAGTGGTGTCGTAATTCGGGTGATGGTTCATCGTCGGAACATGCACCTAAGTCAAGCGACGTCATCCCCGCGCAGGCGGGGATCCACAGTCGGGCCTCGCCGGACACGAGTTTTTGACACCGGCAGAGCGTAGAAAGGGCGGCGGAGCGCCGTTTTCCCTGATTCTTCTTTCCCCTCCCACCGGAGGGTGGGCCCGGCGCTTTCATCAACCGCAGCCGTGCCGGGTGACGGGTTCTCCTGTTCCGGCGCTAATGTCCTCATCTGCTCTATATTGAACGAAACTCAACGGGTTACGCCCGCAGACCGTGAACCGTCAACTGCTATCTAGCCTACAGATTGCGGCCTCAAGACAATCCCTTGACAACGAAGGCAGAGTGTGCTAGGCTCGCACAAGCTGAGGCAGTTCCGTGTCGTCCTTCGTACCATATCGCCAGGTGATTCGCGCCGGCGGAGCCATATCCGCGAAAATTGGCCTGCGGGCCGGGACCGTGCTGCGGCGCCCTTGGCATGCCCTCGCGCCCGCGAGGATGGACCCGGGAGCTTCCCCGGATAGACATGGGCAAGAAAGCGCCGGGGGCTCGGAAACCGGCGGTGAGGACAGCACCGCGACGGCTATAACTAGGCCAGACGATTCGACCTACATTCTCCCTACAAGTGGGCGAAAAACACCAGGAAATTGTGGAAGGGGTGCCCTGCAAAGCCGGAATGTGCTGTGGAATCAGGAGGCTGGGACGACTCTTGCAAACCGGCGTGAAAGCAACGTGCCGCAGGCGCGCAAAAGTGAGAATGATTGATAGTTGCATGTCATTGAATTTGAGTAGCTTGGACGCCTGTCTAGCCAACAGTAATCGGCTAGTTCGCGAAAAACCGCAAAACGAAAGAAAATGTTTCATCCAGGACCCCAATATGCTCTCTAATAGAATCAGCGACATACGTAGGGTGGGTATGAAAAGTGAAAAACGGACATCCTTTAGAATCAGCAAAGCGGAGGCTAGGCGGCGGCTAGAAGGCCATGGAAAATCAAGGATTTATAGATCAGTAAACCGCTCGACTCAAAGCAAGTGCAGGCAATAAGATGCGCGGAAAACGAGGGTTTGTCGAAATTGCGAAAGTGGTGCACTGGCACTGTCTTCGTGTCGCCCCGCCATGTTGGTCTATTCTGTGCTGATCCCTGTCCGATCTTCGACGGGGCGGGGCGCCGGTGCCATCAATCACCCGCACGTGCTGGAGCACGATAACCGGCGCCTTGACCTTAATAACGCCCTTGACGACGTCCGACATCTGGCTCTGCCCGAGGGGAGCATTCAGCGCCGGGAAAATGCTGCATGACATCACGGGTGCCACTGCAAACTGCTTCCACACGATATCGTGCTGTCCGGCGTGGGGCGCGAGTCGACCCCGAATCGTATCACAGGGCGCACGCTGTGACTCAAGCATGCCGATAAGTCTGGACGGAAGCCGTCGCTGTTTGCGACAATACTAAAGTTGAGACCAAAAATTCCAAATCGATTCGGACGTTGGACCGCAGCGGTGTGTCTGCTGCTCGCCGTTCCGTTCTTCGCCATTCGGACTGCGACGCCGGCAACTCGAGCGACGCCCGCATCCGATGCGGTCCCGGCGGCAGCGACGCCCGCGCCGGCGAGCCTCGTCCCGTCACCTTATCACCTGCGGATGTTTCACACTCACACCGGTGAGCGAATCGACATCATTTATCGCCGCGGCGACACTTACCTGCCCGACGCGGTCGCGCGGCTGGACGACTTCCTGCGCGATCATCGCACCGGCACCGTGCCGCAGTACGATCTGCGCGTCTTCGATCTGCTGACAGAGATCGAACGCAAGCTCGGCGTGCCGGGCGCGGAAATCGATGTGATCTGCGGATATCGCACGCCGTGGAGCAACACCTTTCTGCGCGAACATTCGGCCGGCGTCGCCCTGCACAGCCTGCATATGGAAGCCGAGGCGATCGACATCCGCATTCCGGGCGTCAGCATCACGCGGCTGCGCGACGCGGCGCTGGCGCTGCACCTGGGTGGCGTCGGGTACTATCCCGTCTCCCAATTCGTCCACGTCGACGTGGGCCGCGTGAGGCAGTGGAGTCTGCAGAGCAGTGGCAAGTGACGAGTGACAAGTGGCAAGCAACAAGAGACGAGAGACAGGTAACGAGTCACAGGTGCCGCGTGCGATTAACCCCAAACTAAAACTCACCATATTCCTGCTGGCCGCCGCTCTCGCAAGCGTGCGACCGGCGAACGCGCATACTTCGGCTGCGACAGCAAGCGATTGGGCGATCGTTTCGAGGACGCCGCTTGATCCGCGAATCGAAACTGAAGCCAAAGATCTTGCCGCGGCAAATCGAGCCGGTCTGGCCGTCGTCAGGACTCAGGCGGAAGCGAACCGGCGTCACGCCGCGTTTACCATGGAGCTTGTTGAAGCAAAAAACGAGCAGGCTTTCCGCGCGGGCTGGCCGCACGGCCAGGCTCAACCTCCATCCGGGGCGCTGCGGGACGCCTATCGAATGCAGTTCGATTACACCACCGGGCACGGACCGTACACGCCACGCCGCGCTCGAATCACCGCACTCGGCGCCGAGGGGTTTCACAACGGCCTGCTCAGGATCTCGCAGCTTCTCGCCGAATTGACATCGGGCAAAAGCGGCGAACTCAGTCCCAAGCCGCGCGTCATGATCTCGGTTGAAATGGGGCGAAACGCTTCCATCGGCATCGCCGACTTTCCTTCCTTCGCCGTACGTGGAATCGTCGAGGGTTTCTACGGGACGCCGTGGAGCCATCAGGATCGGCTCGACCTGCTGCGCTTCGAAGGCCAGCACGGCATGAACTCCTACTTTTATGCCCCCAAGGACGATCCGTACCATCGCAGGCAGTGGCGCGATCCGTATCCGCCGGATCGGCTGGCGCAGCTCGGCGAATTGGTTTCCGCGGCACGTGCGAATTTTGTGAACTTCTGCTTCGCGGTCAGCCCCGGATTGTCGATGACCTATTCGAGCGACCAGGACTTTGACAAACTCACCGAAAAGCTCGAGAGCGTCGGCAAGCTCGGCACATCGTGCTATGCGCTCTTTCTCGACGACGTGCCCGAGGAGATTCAGAACGACGCAGACAAGGCGCGCTTCAAGACCCTGGCCGAAGCGCACGCTTACGTGATCAACAAACTGTATCACCACCTCGTTGCGCGATCACCTCAGAACCACCTCGTGGTTACGCCCACAACCTACACCAACGGATTCGGCAGCCGCGACTACATCCGCGAACTCGGCGCTGCCGTCGACCCGCACGTGGATCTGGTGTGGACCGGCACCGAAGTGGTGTCGCCGGTGATCACGATCCAGCAGACGGAGGACTGGGCAAAATTCCTGAAGCGTCCGCCCCTGATCTGGGACAACTACCCGGTGGACGACTACGCGCGCTGGCGTCCGTTTCTCGGGCCGCTGGTGGGCCGTGCTCAGGATCTCGGCGCGGTGGTGCGCGGACTGGTCTCGAATCCGATGAACGAGGCGCACGCGTCGATGGTCCCGCTCGCGACCATCGCAGATTACCTGTGGAACTCCGGAAGCTACGAGCCGCAGGAATCGGAGCAACGGGCGCTGGTCGCCCAGTTTGGGCCAGACGGGCCGCAGATTTTCGCGCCGCTGCTTCAGGCCTGGGGCGACTACGGGTGGCAGCAGAATCTTTTCCGGCCCCTGTGGACCGCGACACGCCTGCCCATCGAACTGCCGCAAATCGATCAACGCCTGAATGCAGTTGATTCCGCCCTCGGGGCTATGTCAGGCAAGCCACAGTTCGATAAAGTCGGGCCGGAGCTGAGTGCGTTCGCGAAACGAACTCGCGATCGCGCGAAGGCGCTGGCCGGTGATCCCGCCATGCGTCGACTCGCTGACGGCGGCATCCAATGGAGTCAAGCGTACGCCGTGCTGACTGCCGGCCGGCTGACGGCAGCGCCTGCGCTCGACGGCGACTTTGCCAAGTGGCGGGCGGGCACGATGTACAGCCTCCAGCCGCTGGTGCTGCCCGCGCCCGGCGCCGATGTGCCGGCACAGAATCCCGCTAGCGGCTCCTTCTCGGGAAAATTCGCACTGGGCTGGGACAGCCAGTATCTTTACGTGGGAATCGACGTTCAAAACCCGGAAATCTACAAGCCTCCGGCCACCGAGAACGGCGGAACGCCGGCAGATGACGTGTCGCTCGCCATCGAGACCGCTTACCGCAAGAACTACTACACGACAAGCGCGGGCGAGGACGCTTTCCTGCTGGTGGCGAATCCGGGTAACTTCCAGGATGTGTCGCCGAGCTTCCATATCGTAAAGAGAAATCTTCCCGCGCGATTCGCGAATTACCAGCAGGAGATCAAGGTCGCATGGAAGAAGACCAGCGGAGGCTACTCAGCCGATATTGCGATTCCGGCCGCGTATTTTGACGGGCCGCTTCAGGAAGGCTACGAGGCCGGCCTGTTGGTTGGCGCACAGAAGTTAGCGCCGCCAACCGGCGGGTCCGAGGATGTATCGCGCCTTCGCCTGACCTCGAAGCAGGATCTTGTGATCCCGCCCAATCCCAACAATCCCGCCACCTATCAGCACCTCGTGCTGCAGGGCCGGCCCTAAGGAACCAACGTTCATGTCACCGCGTCCTACTGCAATGCGCCGGTATGCCATTGTCACAAGTCTGCTCCTGAGCGTCTGTATTTTCGGAAATCTGCCCGCTGCGTTCGCCGTTCCGGCAGGGGATGACGCTTCGGCGGACGCGCTGATCAAGGACGGTCACTGGAAAAGAGCGCGAGCGGTTGTGGAACCGCAGTACCGAGTTCATCCAGACGACGCGGAGCTGAATTTTCTGATGTCGGAAATCGACAGCGCTTTTGGCAATCTCGACAGAGCCCGCGCCTTGGCCGAGAAGGCCGTGGCGCTCAAGAGCAGCGACGCGCGATACCATCGCCAGCTCGCGGACGTCGATGGTGAAACGGCTGAAGCCGCGTCACTTTTTGCCAAGGCTGGCTGGGCTAAAAAATTCAAGGCCGAAGCCGAGCAGGCGGCGCAACTCGACCCGAAGAATCTCGACGCGCGTTTCGATCTGCTCGAGTACGATTTGCAGGCCCCGCGGCTGATGGGAGGCGGCAAGGACAAGGCCGCTCAGATGGCCGACGAAATCGCGAAGATCGATCCGGCGCAAGGCGATCTGGCGCAGGCGCGCATCGCGCAGGATGCGAAAAATGCGGCCGCGGAGGAGTCATGGTACCTGAAAGCTCTCGCAACTGCGCCCGCGGACTACGATGTTCTGACGCAGACAGCCGCATTCTATGAGCGTCCTCCGCAGCCCAGGCTCAACGAGGCGAAGAAGTACGCGGGGCAGGCGATCAAGGTCCGTCCCGAGCGCGCCGAAGCCTTCTCGCTGCTCGCGTCCGCGTATGCCAGCGAGGGCCGTTGGAATGAACTGGAGACCACTCTGGCTCAAGCGCAAAAGAGCGTGTCCGATGATTTCGAGCCGTACTATCGCGCGGGCCTCGCAATTCTGAACAACAACATGTCAGCGCCGGCCGACCTGGCGCGCGCCGAAGGCTATTTCCGGCGGTATCTCACGAGCGATCCGGAAGGCGGCGAGCCGACGCTTGCCCACGCGCACTGGCGGCTGGGACTGGTTCTTGAAAAAGAGGGACGCAAGCCGCAGGCAGTCTCAGAACTCAAGGCGGCGCTCGAACTCAACCCCAACCTGAACGCCGCCAAAAAGGACCTGAGCCGCCTTGAGTAGCAGCAGTTCGCCTAGGCTAGCAGGATGTTGACAGATGTCGCAGCGCGCTCCGAACGGGCGCGGCTTTCAGCCCCGCCGCTGAGCGCGCCTTAATATTTTCGACAATTTGAAGCAGGGGTTGATGCGGCGGGGCTGCAAGCCCCGCCCTTTCGACGCCCTGAATGGGCTTTTCAGCAGCCTGCTGCCTACGGTGGGGCGGCGGGCCCCTTCTGCAAGGCTGGAATCACAAACTGGGTGACAAGGTCTGAATACCGCTTGCGCACTTCGTCGGTGATTTGGGCGCTGTGCAGCGGTCCATCGTCCAACGCTGCCAGATAGAGGTCGCCTGGGGCGCCAAACGTAAGGGTGTCCGTCTTTACAAACTTGGCCTGGTCACTCTCCCCGAAATCATAGATCTGCTGCGGCGTATAGGTCGCGAGCTGCTCCGGAGTCATGTTGCCCACGCTCCGCACATAAAGGCTCAGACGGCCGAAATTCCGGCTCTTGTCGTAATCCACACGCAATACGTGACGGAATTGTTGCCCGCTCCCATCGGTGTACGTGTCGGCGAGCAGACAGAAGTGCTCGACCTTGCCGCCGAACGATGCGTTGAGAACCTGAAAGAGCTGAATAGTAGCAGGATCGGGCTCATTCTTCTCGCGGGCGGCGGCGCGTGGCGGAGCCCCCATGCCAGCCCCGACGATGATGGACAGGGCCACACCCCAGCATGTCCTTGGATGAACTGCTCTCATATTTCCTCCGGTTGACCCTCAGCGGGACCCGCAAGAATACTACTGCCAGATGACCGTCAATACAAGAGGCACGCGCCGCCCGTCTTTTTCAGGATCCCGAGCGCAGCCATTCCCGCGAAAGCGGGAATCCAGTCGCTCGAATGCCACCATCCAGGACCGTGAAAGTGGATTCCCGCTTTCGCGGGAATGGCTGCGCTGCGAAAGAGGTCGTCGCAAATCGCACTCCCATTCGCATTGCAGCGAGCCTTTGGATCGCGGCAGTGGCCCTCCACCGCAGCTTTTCCCCGCCCCGGCTAATAGAGCAGGTATTGCGCCCGCATTCGCCGGAAAGCCTGGAGCTGATTCTGCTCCCATTCATAGGCCAGTCGGCGTGGATCGCGTCCCTGCCGAATGCCGTCGAGCACGGCGCGCGAGCCCGTGAGCGGGAGGATGCTGTCGAGCTTGAATTCGCTCGGAAAGAGCTTGAACAATGCCGCCGCCAGCTCCACGCCCAGTTCCGGGGAATCGAGCGCATCGCGGTCCACGAGATTAGTTTCGACGCCGTGGCACAGCTGTCCCTTGAAGCGGCTCGAATCCGGCGTGAAATCGGCCGCAACGAAGCGGACGCCTTGGATGCGCCGGGCGTTCAGGTAATCCGCCAGCTTCTTGCCGTCGACCCAAGGCGCACCGACCAGCTCAAAGGGACGATCCGTGCCGCGCCCCACGCTGATATCGGCGCCTTCGATCATGCCGATCCCGGGGTAAAGCGTGACTTCGGTGAGATCCCGCAAGTTAGGAGACGGATTCACCCAGGCGAGACCGATTTCATCAAACCAGTCCGTGCGATGCCAGTTCTGCATCTTGATCACGCTCAGCTTCACGCCCAGATGCTGCTGGCCGTTGAACATCTGCGCGAGCTCGCCTACCGTCATCCCGTGGCGGACGGGCTCTGGGAAATAGCCCACGAAAGATCGCTGGTCGGCGTCGAGCAGCGGCCCCTCCACGTTAAAGCCGCCGAGCGGATCGGGCCGGTCAAGGACGAAATAAGCCAGGCCCTTGCGAGCGGCAGCTTCCAGCGTATAGCCGAGCGTGGTCTCGAAGGTGTAGAAGCGGACGCCGGCGTCCTGGATGTCGTAGACGAGCGCGTCGAGCCCGGCCAGCATCTCGTCCGTGGGACGGTTGGTGTTGCCGTACAGGCTGTAGATCGGCAGGCCGGTAGCGGCATCGCGCGACGAGGCGACCTTCTCATCGGCGACACCCTGGATTCCATGCTCCGGGCTGAAGATCGCCACCAGCTTCACACTGGGTGCACTGTTGAGCGCGTCAATCGTGCGGCCTCCGGAGGCATCGCGGCCGCTCTGATTCGTAATCAGCCCCACCCGCAATCCGGCCAGCGCCGCGAAGGCCTGCGATTCGAGTACGTCGATCCCCGTCTGGGTTTTCTCATTCGCGGGAGCAGGCGTGCGGTAGCTGTTCAGGATTTCGTAATACGAACTCACGGTCGGCCGGGCCGCCAGTTCCTGGGAAGTGGGCATGCGACCGTACGCCGCCGCGGCGATGTCGGCAATCTCCGTGCGGAGTGCAATCACGTTGCCTTTGCCCTCGGGATGCACGGCATTCGTCAACAGAATGACGTACGTGCGCGAGAAGGGATCGATCCACAGCGAAGTTCCCGTGAAGCCGGTGTGCCCGTAGGAGCCCGACGGAAACAAGTCACCGCGATTGGAACTGAAAGCCGTATCGATGTCCCACCCGAGGCCGCGCACCGCCATCTTGCCGGGCGGGGTCTGGGGCGTCGTCATCTTGTCGACGCTGAGATCCGTAAGGACATGAACGCCGTGAGATCGCCCGCCGTCGAGCAGCATCTGAGCGAAAATCGCGAGATCGTCAGCGGTCGAGAACAATCCGGCGTGCCCCGCCACACCTCCCATGGCCTGTGCCGTGGGATCGTGGACCACGCCCCAAAGCATGGGGCCATGTTCGCCGTCGCGATACTGCGTGGGCGCGATGCGTGTCCGCAGCGAAGCCGGAGGCAGAAACATGGTGTTGAGCATTCTCAGCGGTTTGAAAATGTGCTCGGCGCAGTAGACGTTGAGCGGCTCGCCCGAGAGGCGATGCACCAACTCGCCCAGCGTCTCGTAATTGACGTCGCTGTACACGAATCGCGTACCCGGCGGATTGATCGGGCTCGCCTGCTCGATCATCTTCATGGCGGTTTCGTAACCCGACCACGCGGGCTCAAGCTGCAGGTCCGGCGGCAGGCCGGAGTAATGAGTCATCACCTCGCGCACCGTAATCTCACCCTTGCCACTGGCGCCGAATTCCGGCCAGTAATTGGCCACGGGATCTTCGAGGCGGAATTTCCCCTCCTCCAGCAGTTGCATGATCGCGGTGGTGGTGGCGATCACCTTGGTGAGCGAGGCGAGGTCGAAAAGGGTGTCCACTCGCATGGGCAGCCGCCGGGGCACAAGCGCGCGATACCCGAAGGCGCGGCGATAAACGATGTGATCGCCATGGCCGATCAGCACCACCGCGCCCGGCATCTTGCCGTCGCGGATCGCTTGCTGGATCACCGGAGCGATCGCGGCGAGCTTGCCTGCACTAATTTGAGTTGTGGAGTGCGGAGACTTGGCAGCAATGTGTTTCGATTGCGCGGGCAGGGCGGCGGCAATCAGGAGGATGATACCGAGGGTCCAACTGAGTCGGAATGCGAGCCTTTTAGGTGTCGTTTCTCCTCCTTGTCCGAGGTGAATACCACTGCAACGCCGCCGGCGAGTGATGCAGGACAGTTCATCTTGCCACAGCAGTTCGCGATCCTCCAAGCCCTGCGGCAGTGCCTAAATTTTTGGTTGCTGGCCGTGGCGAGCGGTTGATGACAGTGGCCGGCACAGAACTTTGGTCATCATCAAAGGAGAGAGGAGTGGAGCAATCAGATCGCAGTGGAACCCAAGCTCCAAACTAAGGCAGGGTTCGCAAAATCTGGCCAAATCAGCGCTCGTTCAATCGAAAACGGGCGGTCACTCGTGCCGCAGCGCACCAGGCTACCCCTGAGCAGGGTTGCGTCCCGCAGAGCCCGCCTCCGTTTCGCCCGGCCAGATCATTGTAGCTCCACCGCGTCCATCCATCTCAACTTCCGGGTAGCTGGTAACTATCTGAAATCACAGTGCAAATAAGTTCTCTCACTTTCTCACTAGTACCCACAGTCTCAAATCTCGGGAGGACAATATCGTTTCGGGGCCCGCGGTTTTGAAGGAGAGAGAGAGGAGGCGAGGAGAAATCACTTTCCCGCAAAACGAAGCCGTTAGGTTGCTGAAAAGACTAGGCTTACTGTCTTTCACAGTGGGCGAAACCCGTTAGGCGGCTGAAAAAGAGCTTTATGGGGTGAAGCCGTTAGGTAATGACGGGCAGCGATTTAGTACAATTTGAAGGCACAAAAGCGAGGCCTTGGTGCAAAAAACGGCCAATATGGCCACGATAGACGCCAAAAACGCGAACGCTCAGGAAGACGCTACCGGTCCCAACTCGGTGCGAGGCAAATCCGTTTCGCAGAACGTTCGGCGGCCACGGAGCGCCGCTCCAGCAGACGTCGCGCGAAAATCGGGCCCGCGCCGAGCGGCTCAAATCCGCTCGTCCGGGCGTTTGGACGAGGATCCGAAGCAGCAAGAGATCCCTGCGGAGATTTTGCTCGCCACTCGTCACTTGCCACTCGCCGTTCTTGGCTGATTTGGTTGCGGCGGGCCACACTGTTATACTCGCGCGTGGCTTTTTAGAGGACGATCAACTTATCGGGACCGAGGGCGCAGCCGCGCAATGAAAATCACTCCTGCTGACTGGTTGGTGGTCGCCGCCTACTTCCTTCTGAACCTCCTCATCGGGCTTTACTACCGGCGCAAAGCGAGCGCCAACACCGGCGAGTTCTTCATCTCCGGCCGCGAGGTGAGCTGGTGGCTGGCGGGCACATCGATGGTGGCTACCACCTTTGCCGCCGACACGCCGCTGGTGGTGACCGGCTTTGTCGCCAACCAGGGCATCGCCGGCAACTGGATCTGGTGGAGTTTCCTGCTGAGCGGCATGATGACCGTTTTCTTCTTCGCCCGCCTGTGGCGGCGCGCCGAGGTCATCACCGACGTCGAACTCGTGGAGCTGCGTTACGCCGGCAAGCCCGCGGCGTTCCTGCGCGGCTTCCGCGCGCTCTACTTCGGCCTGCTCATGAACTGCCTGATTGTAGGCTGGGTAAACCTGGCGATGGAGAAGATAGTAACCACCGTGATTCCGCCGCCGCAGTGGTTCAGGAACTTCGACCAAGCCGTCAGCCTCGCCTCTGGTCTCACTACGCTGACCCACGCGCCCGTTGATACCGCCAAGGCCTGGGCGCTGCTGGTCATTTTCGCCATCATCGCACTGACCAGCTTTTACACCTTCATCTCCGGCCTTTGGGGTGTGCTCTGGACTGACGTGGTGCAATTCGTGCTGAAGATGTCCATGGTCGTGGTGCTCGCGTACTACGGCGTGAAGGCCGCCGGAGGCATGTCCGGCATGCTCGCCAAGCTCGCCGTCGTAGACGCCCAGCGCCAGGCGGCCACGGGCGGCAAAGGCTCGATCCTTTCGTTCGTGCCTGGTCTCGACTCCGCCTGGATGCCGATCCTGACTTTCTGCCTCTATCTCGGCGTGCAGTGGTGGGCCAACTGGTATCCCGGCGCCGAACCCGGCGGCGGCGGCTACGTGGCGCAGCGCATCTTCAGCGCCAAGGACGAGAAAAATTCGCTGGCGGCCACGCTCTGGTTCAACATCGCGCACTACGCGCTGCGCCCCTGGCCCTGGATCCTGACGGCGCTCGCCTCGGTGGTCCTCTACCCCAATCTGAAAGACAAAGAGGTGGGCTTTATCAAGGTGTGGGTGGATTACCTGCCGGGCGCCTGGAGCGGGTTGATGCTGGCTGCGTTCGCAGCCGCCTACATGTCCACCATCGCCACGCAGCTCAATTGGGGATCGTCGTACTTGGTCAACGATTTCTATCGGCGCTTCCTGAACCGGCACGCCTCGGAGAAACACTACGTCAATGCCTCGAAGCTGGCGACGGCGTTTCTTGCGCTGCTCGGCGCGACCGTCTCGCTGTTCATGACCTCGATCGGCGGCGCCTGGGAGCTGCTGCTGGGCATCGGCGCCGGCACGGGAGCCGTCTACCTGCTGCGATGGTACTGGTGGAGGATCAACGCCTGGTCGGAAGTCTCCGCCATGAGCGCGGCCGTCGTCACGACCATCCTGCTGAACGTCAATTTCAGCGGTCATCCATTGATCGCATTCGCCGGCAGCCCGCCTGAGGTCTTCGCCAAGACGATCTTCTTCACGGTGGCGGTAACGAGCGTCGTGTGGATTGCGGTGACATTCCTGACGCCGCCGGAGCCGGAATCGAAGCTGGTGGAATTCTACCGGCACGTGCGGCCCAGCATCGCCGGTTGGAAGCCGATGGCCCGCATCGCCCCCGAGGTCCGCGTGAGTGGCGACGGCTGGTACAATCTGATGGACTGGCTGCTCGGCTGCCTGATGGTGTACCTGGTGCTGTTCGGATTCGGCAAGATTCTCTTCGGCAGCCTCGCCGTCGGGATCGTTTTCCTCGTGATCGCCGCGATTGCCGGTTATTTGATTTATCGAGACCTGTCGCGCCGCGGCTGGGAGACGCTGTCCCACTAAACCCGGCTCTCCTGGCAGCTTTTGTTTTTTCGATGCAGGGGGCCGCTCCTACATTGAAAATCTGATGAGAGCCCCGAAGTCCGCGTCAACGTTGCGGGTCACCGAGCGTCGCAATCCCCGATCTGCCGCGCTCGACACGAAGTCCACGACCGAAATTCTGCGCATCATCAGCCGTGAAGACGCCAAGGTAGCGCGGGCCGTGCAAAGGGTGATCCCTGAGATTGCCCGCGCCGTGGATCTCGCGGTCGAAGCGCTGGCCAAGGGCGGACGTCTTGTCTATCTGGGCGCCGGTACCAGCGGCCGCCTGGGCGTGCTCGATGCGGCCGAATGTATTCCCACGTTCGGGACTGAGCAGGTGATCGGCGTGATGGCGGGCGCTCCGAACTCGATGTTTCGCCCGTCGGAGGTCTCTGAAGACGACCCCTTGCTCGGCCAGCGCGATCTTCAGAAGATCAAGTTCAGCCGCCGCGACGTTCTGGTGGGCATCTCGGCGAGTGGACGCACGCCTTACGTAATAGGAGGTCTGCGCCTGGCACAGCAGGTGGGCGCGTCGACGCTCCTGCTGACCGCGAACCCTGACGCGGAGGCGAGCCGATTCGCGATGGTGACGATCGCGCCCGTCGTCGGGCCGGAAGTGATCGCCGGCTCCACGCGTATGAAGGCCGGCACGGCACAGAAGCTTGTGCTCAACATGATCTCGACCGCGACCATGGCGCGTCTGGGCCGCGTATTCTCAAATCTGATGGTCCAGGTGCAGCTCACAAATGCCAAGCTGCGGCAGCGCGCCGAAGGTATTCTGGTAGAGGGCACGGGCGCCAGCGCCGCAGCAGCGCGCAAGGCACTGGAATCTTCAGGCGGGAGCCTGCCCGTAGCCATGCTGATGCTCGCGAAAGGAATCGATCGCCAAAGCGCCGTCGCCTTGCTGAACTCAGGACCGAGCACGAGCGAGGTCTTGCGGCGCGCGCTGACGACATAGGG
>Ga0335085_10002660_pt1 | contig 32821 bp, 27 predicted proteins | sample Lox_Sample_45_FD_206712 | JGI IMG/M metagenome (GOLD analysis project Ga0335085, IMG submission 206712) | Soil microbial communities from Loxahatchee National Wildlife Refuge, Florida, United States - Lox_Sample_4.5 | ecosystem: Environmental > Terrestrial > Soil > Wetlands | place: USA... | reverse complement strand
GCCACCACCTCGTAGTACCAGGAGGGTTTCCTTGAGGTGTACCGGTCGAAGGCATCACGGCTGATGCCGTGCAACCGCATGTCTCGGCAGCGCTTTGCCGTGTCCGGATTGCGGGTCACGATCATGCCGCCTTCGCCGGTGGTGATGGTCTTCGTGGCGTAGAAACTGTAGACCGCCGCATCGCTATCCAGGGAGCCTATCAGGCGACCCCGGCAGGTTGTCGGCAGGGCATGGGCAGCATCCTCGACCACTTTCAGGCCGTGCCTGGCGGCGATTGCGAAAATGGCATCCATATCGCAGGCCAGTCCGGCGAAGTGGACCGGGACAACGGCCCTGGTGCGCGGTGTGACGGCAGCCTCGATTTTCGCAGGGTCAATGTTGAGAGTTTCCGGGTCGATATCCACGAATCTGGGGTTGGCGCCGAGGTATCGGATCACTTCGGCCGTCGCGGTGAAGGTATACGTCGTGGTGATTACCTCATCTCTCTCGCCGATTCCAAGAGCCTCAAGGGCCAGATGAAGGCCGGCGGTAGCTGAGTTGACCGCTATCGCTTCCGCATCCCCCCCGATGAAGGCGGCAAAATCCCCTTCGAACCGCTTCGTTTTCGGTCCCGTGGTGAGCCAGCCGGAACGGAGGGAATCAAGGACCTCGTCAATTTCCTCTTCTCCGATGTCTGGTAGGGCGAAGGGCAAGAATGGCCTTATCCCCATCACATTACTCCTCCATTATTTCAATAAATTTCATGGCGAGAACTCTATAATCATGGTGCTTAAGCACGTATTCTTTGCCACGTTGTCCCATTGCCACGCGCTCTAACTCGCTCATCCCCATTAATATATGAATTGCATTCGCAATTGCTTCTGGGTCTTCAGGGGGCACTGATATGCCGCAGCCACTTTCACTGACCAAGTCATTTCCAGCTTCGACTGCATGTACGACAGGCTTGGCAGCCATCATATAATCCATCAGTTTATTAGGGCAAATACCAAATCGATACAATGGATTTCTCCCCCATCCCAAATAGAGCGTGTCCATGAAACGCAGAAGTTCTGGGATATCTCCTTTTGAAATTGCGGGTAGAAAGAGAACATTGCTTAGGTTCAGTTCAATAGCTTTATTCTGCAAACGTTCTCTTTCCGGCCCTTTCCCGACCAAAAGGACCATCACAGGCAGATCTTTAAGCAGCACAGCCCCATCAAGCAACTGATCCAGAGAATTAGATAAACCATGCCCCCCAGCATAGCCGACACAAAAAAGGTTCTTCTTACTCAGTTGACATAACAGTTCAGAGTGAGTTTGCGGAAGTGTAGCTGAGACAGATTCCCACTCTTCCGGAGCAACCCCATTCGGGATGTAGACAAATTTATGAGCCGCCATTCCATGCCGTTTCATATATTCCTCAGCTTTTGGCAGCATGGATACCACCTTATTCGCATTCTTGTATGCAAAGTTTTCTGCATGTTGCATTAGCATAATAAATGGGTGCCATCGAGACATACCACCGAGTTCCATGGGAGAAAGCGGCCATAAATCATGAACCTCAAAAATCAGTTTGGCATTTGAAGATTTAGCAATAAAATGTGCAGGGTATATATCTAGCGGATAGGTTGAGGATGCAATCACAACATCCGGGCTGAAAGTTTCCACTATTCCCATTCGTAATCTAATTAAACGTGATACAAATTGCAGCATACTGAGAAATCGCTTAATGCCATTTCCCGTATATGAAGCAGTCTTAAGCCAAACATAGTTGACGCCGTCTATGTTCTCCCGTTGTAGACTACTTGTAATATACGGTTGCTTATTGCGGACATGGGAAAAAGATCCAGCGACGATTGTTACTCTATGGCCTAACTTGACAAATTCTCTGGCAAAATAGTAGGGACGGTATTCCATGCCGTGCCTAGGAGAGCCTGCGTAGTGATTTATTAACAATATGTTCATTTGTTAATTTTATTTTCGATTGAATTGTTATATCCACACTCGGCATAATACTTAACCACTTTGGCAATTCCGAGCATTGCCAACACTTGATTTACAGCTCCACCTTTGGATAATAATTCAGCATAATCATTCCACGGCCTACAATCAAATCCTGCAAGCTCCAGCCAACGGCCAATGGAATCCTTGTAGGTATTTGCTCCAGTTCCGTCAACTTTATCAGCAAAGTTGCCCTTCTGGCTGATCTTGTTATTAAAGGTTTGTAGGAAGGAATACATATCTTTTTTTTCAAATACTATTCCTGAGCGGTATGCAAGTATCGCGAAATCAACATCAATGGCGCCATGCGACACATCTTCTACCGCTTTATACTTATCATATCCCTTTCCATACCAGTAATTCCAAGAATATGAGCCATCTCTACCTGTTTGAAGGTTGCTCTTAAAGTGTTTTGCTAAAGATCGCGATTTTATTAAATATGATTTACCTCCTGTCACAAGATATAACATCAGTATTGTCCTGCCTGCAGCAAGTTGTTGGTTAAATGGAACAGGCATCGGCGGTTTAGGTGAATTGTCGTTTTGTGGCTCATCTTCTTCAAACAAATAGTAACTTTTGTCAGCAGTTTCATCATAAAACCAATTCTTGTCAAAAAAAGCCATAGCGACTTTAGCTACACCAACATAGTGTTCGGCTGTTTTTTTGTATTTTTTTAATTTATATTTATTAACCAACCATGCAAAACGAGCCATTGGGTATGTAATCATGCTGGTATGGGCTAGCCAGATAATTCGTTCACCGTTCCTGCTGTACCTATCTGCCCCCCATCCTACAACACTCCGACCCTTGTAATCATGTAACCCTCTCTTCTGGTCGGTGTTTTCGAGTATTCGCTCTGTTTGCCGGACAAACTTAGCTAGAAATTTCTGCTCCTTGGTCCCCTCGTACATATCGAGATAAGCTTCCAAAATATAACTCTCACCCCAAGCGAGGGCGCCGCTTTCGTTGGTGTAGTTGCTGTAACCTTCTCCTTCCTGAAGAGTTTGATCCATGCTGTCAAACTTGGCAATATATACGGCTAGATTATCTGTCGCCGCATTGCCGTTTGAAATAAACAAAACTTGTACAATGAAAGCAATAATTAGCAGTGATGCAATCCTAACCAAATCTACCATCTCTAGCCTCCTATGCTCGACAGACAAATTCACTGGCGCAGCAGGCTTTCATATAACAAAATCAATTTCTTGCTTTCCCGCTCCCAATTATACTCTTCCTCGACGGCATGCCTTCCGTTTTCGCCCATCTGCCTCGCCTCTACTGGATGGTCAGCAATCCATCGTATTGCCTCAGCGATTTGCTCCGGTTTTAGCGGATCTACACAGATGCCGCAACTGTTACCCTCTACAATTTCTTTCCAGAGAGGGAAATCAGAAGCAATTACTGGAATGCCCGCCGCCATGTACTCAAATATCTTATTTGGCTGGGCATCAACGTGGTTAGGTACAGGATGAAACACAACAAGACCAGCACACGAATGGAGCAGCAGATCAACTATTGCCTTGCGGTCAACTTGACCACATTCTTCCACTGATTTCCAGCCAGGTAATGAGGTAGTTTCATCTCTTAACTTTGAAGACTCGAAAGAACCTGCAACGTACAATTTGGTATTCGTTAAGCCTATTGCTACCACCATCTCCTTAACCCCTCTAATTATCGTAATACCACCTACATAACAGACCGCATTTTGTTTTACCATCCAACTGCTTTCAACAATACAAAACTCATCCAATTTAGCGTAATTGTTGATGGCGATAGCATGACAACCCGCTTTCTTGAAACGAGCCTCAATATGTGGTGTCGCTGTTATAACAGCGTCGAGTTTCCGGGTTATTGCATTTTCAAATCTTTCAACTAGCCATGATATAGGTTTCCTTATGCAAGAGGGTAACCATGGTTTAGACATTAACTGGCGTGGCAAATCCTCGTGTGCATCAAAAATAACCCTTTCCCCACATAATTTCAGAATTAGACCAACTGGAAGCAGTTCTGGATCATGGAAATGGTATAAATCTGCTTCTATTGCTCGGGCCGCCTGATAAACAAAATAAACTGTCTTTGTCATCCGAATCAATCTGCAACTACCGCTCTTGGGTACTCCATGCAAGAAAACACCGTGACTTTTTATGTTTGGTGCATCTGGAACCACAAAGTGCACCTCATATCCCGCCTTTACTAGCGAACAGCATTCTTTGTGGAAAATGCGTATATCATCATGGCTGTGCACAGTAGACATGTGGACAATTATATAGCCGTTGTTCATATGATTATGCCTTGCTAGATGCTAATATTTTGGAATAAAAATCACTTATTTGTACTGCAATAGAATCCCATGTGAACTTATTTGCAAATTGCTTTGCACCATTTGACAAACAAGCTACTTGTTGTTTGTCCCTTAATAGATTCTCAAAAACCGCCGTTAGTTGGAGTATATCATTAGGTGAGACCAACACACCGGTTTTGCCTGTAATTACAGCCTCTTCTACACCTCCCACGTCCGTTGCGACTACCGGGAGGCCACACATCATCGCCTCTGGTACAACAGTTGGAAACCCTTCACTGCGACTTGCCAATACGAATATGTCTGATGCACTCATCCATAACGGGATTTGCTCGTGCCGAACACGGCCGATAAAATGAATTCTATCTAGAGCGTTAAGGTTACGTGCATGTGCTACCAACTGATTTTGCTCACTACCTTCGCCTACAATCAACAATTCAGCATTCGAACATCGGACAGATGCAAATGCATCAAGCAAAATATCGACACCCTTTACGGCAACTAAATTGCCAACAAAAAGCAGATACACTTTATCAGATTTCAAATTTAATTTGCTCCGCGCAAGTCCACGGTCATGGGGGAAAAAAAGTCTATTATCAGCTCCATTGTAAATAGTGTTAGTTGTAACCCCAGTAACCAAATCTCTTGCACGCTGAGATATTTTTTCACTGACAGTAATTAAATGTGTAATTTTTTTAATAGCTAAACAACTAAGATATTTTGTCAGTAGAGTACGCTCAGGATATATATTTATGTCAGATCCATGTAACGTACAAACATGTTTGCATCCAAATTCTTGTGACAAAAGATGGCCAGCCCAACCGTCAGGCAATAGCGAGTGTGAATGTATTATATCTGGCAGTTTATTTTTATCTCTCAATTGCTTCAAAAGTCGCCTTACAGACAAGTACATCGTAAAACTCTGCAAAGGAAATAACTGCTTCCCCGGGACAACAACATATCGTGGATAGTAACAATCGATGCCTTCTTCGTTTAAATTTGTTGGCTGATCTGAGTATTTGCTCCAGCGATAGACCTCTTTGACAAAACCTGGCAAGTAAGGCATCGGAGAAACAACCATAATCTCGAATACTTCAAGCCTTGCCAGACTTTTAACTTGTTCAAGCACAAAAATTCCGGAATATGGCTGTTTCACTTTAGGAAACATATGCGAGAGTACAAGAACTCTATTACTCATTCTCTGTTCTCTGTGACATAAAGTATGCAATATTTATGAATATCAATAGTATCCAAAATGATTTTCTCCACCACACATCGAGTGTCAATGACTGAACTAACATTCCACAAAATGCCGCCTTGAGTGGCAAAGAGTAATCATCGTTAATCTTTGATATCGTTTTATAGTGGCTTATAAGCATCACAGTTACAATCAAAACCCCAATTAATCCAAGCTCAACAAGCGCACTCAGGAAAATACTATGAGCAGCCCTTGAAGCACCTTGTAACGAATTAATATACCTATACATATCATACGCCGCTGGGAAATTACTAAGACCATATCCCAAGATCGGTTTATGTATAAACGCCATGATACCTACTTCCCAAATGTCAAGTCTTCCAGCACCGCCTGTAGCGAGGGCGACCTCAAATCGATTTTTTACGATCTCTTCGAAAACATATGTTAATGATGCAATAACTGATAATATTATGACTATTCGCCTAGCTGATAGTGAGGAAAGTAAATATACTGACAAAATTGTGAGCATGCCCAACATTCCACCTCTTGATCCAGTTACTACAATACCAGTTGCAATTAATACTAGAGATCCAGTGTAAATCATTTTAGACCTCAGCTCAATTGATGTTATTGTAGCATCAAGAGTTAGTGCTAACGGCAATAATAAAGAAAAGGCAAATTGATTTGGATCAGTTTCTCTATTTTCATAAATCATTGAGGCTCTATCGCCAGCAAATGTCACCCCATCAATAAAGTAAATCTTGAGAAGGTAGAGCACAGCTAATGATGATCCTGACTTCAGTGCTGTGACCAAGGTTTGATAGTCACGCTTGTTCACTGGTAAAACAGACGCGGCCAAGTAAAATAGGAGCATATTTAAGAAAATGAAAATCCTATCCTTTAACAATTCCGGATCAGTTGCCCAAAAATAAGAAAGAAGTCCATACACAATGAATATAGTTGTAATAAACATAGTTTGCATCTTTGGCAAAGGGAGCTTGTTAGCAGTTACATACAGGTAAACTATAATTATAGTAGCAATACTTAACAATCGAGTATAAGTTGCACCGGTTTCCTCACCACTCATCACAAGTATCGAATCTAGCGGCAGCAAAAACACGTAAATACTTAGGATGTATATTGCTAGTTTTCTCATAATTATATTTCTATAAAATAAGCTAAAGTCAACACACTCGTGCCCCTTTACATATATACCTATACCAGGCAATTTGATATGTAGTAAAAGCACACATTATAATGGCAATAACAAGAAGTATTGTTACCATTGTTCCAGATGCAAGCGATACAATCCACACAGCACTAAGGGCCAGAAAATTATAAGATATACTGATATAGAGGGCTTCCTTTTGTTTTCCTAGAACAATTGGAATATTGGATAGTGGCGATGCCAAAAATTTGGCAAAAGCCCATGGTGCCATATATTGAGCCAACTCCCCTGCCGTGGACCATTCTTGTCCAAAAAACCATATAAACAAAGGCCTTGAAAAACAACCAACAAAAAGGAATAAAGGAAATGAGCAGAGGAAGAGGGCCTGAAACGATTGTCTAAATAATTTATAAACATCACCATTTTCATTATGAAGTGCGGCAGCTTTTTGAAAAAATACTTGTGCAAATGCAGCTGATATTACGACACCGGGGGCCAAGATAACCCTCGATGCGAACGAATACGAACCCAAAATAGATTTTCCGAAAAAATATGAGATCAAGAACACGATCCCGCTTGACTGAATGATATCTGATAACGCATGAACAGTATTGAATTTTATAAAATCTGAATGGAGTGATGCATGATCACGTAGTTGTCCTAATCTAAATTGTTCAAATATTCTACAATACTTCATGTTACTATGACTACCAAGCAATATTGCTGACGCGATATAGCCACATATTGACCCTATAATTAAACCACTGACCGATATTTTTATAAAACCAAGAGTAATGGTGATAAGTGCTGTAACCAGTACTGCAGTTATACGCGAACCTGTGATCAGTCTGTAATTTTTTTCTCTAGTACTCATAAAGGAAAATGACTGATTAATGCTTATTGCCATTACAGTAAGCGGCAATAAATAAAGACAGCTATTATCTAACATAACCCAATCTGATATTTGTTTTCTTGCTATACAAATTGTTAATAAGCAAAATAGACTTGTAAGGAATGACAGTAGAAGTGCCAATAAAAGTGAGCGATCAGCTTCTTGATCATTTTTAGAAATTATTATAGACAATTCATATCTACCAGTTGCAACAGCTGTGATCAATGTCACAACCGAAGTGAATATTGACAATATTCCGAAATCACTTGGAGAATATAGTCGACTTAAAATCGGGGAAATGAAAAAGGGAACTGCTTGAGAAAAAGCAATTCCAATTGCCAGCGTTGACACATTAGCAAGTGTTGAACTTTTTTGAGCAAGCTTGCTGATAATATTATGCAACGGTCAGTACCTTAACTATCTTTTTCCCTGCATCTCCAGTACCATAGAGATTCTGATTCTGAACCATTTTTTTCACTTGCATAGATTTGCAGCAGGATAGTATATTACTACTCGATGCTCCAGCAAGCTCATTTACCCCATTCTCCACCAACTCCACCCACTCCGTTTCATCACGCAGTGTGACGCACGGCTTGTGAAAAAAATAAGCCTCTTTCTGAAGACCCCCGCTGTCAGTCAGCACAAGGCATGTATGTTTTAGTAATTCAAGCATGTCAAAATATCCAACCGGGTCGGAAATAATCAGAGAACGGTGGTTTGTGAAAACTGAAGGATCAATGAGCGATTTGTTCTGGCTGGATCGTGATTCGATAATTTTTCTCGTCCGTGGGTGAAGCGGTAGTACCACCTGCATTTCCTTACAGATCTCTACGAGGGCTTCAAATATATTGCTAAGGCGTTCATGATTATCAGTGTTTTCCGCGCGGTGAATAGTGCACAAAGCAAACGGCTTGTCGAGAAGGCCAAATCTTTTGATAATGGTGCTTCGATCAGCAGAATAGCCTGCGTAATACATGGCGGCATCCAACATAACATCGCCGGTGTTTACAATCAGCGGCAACTTGTGTGCCGCTGATTGGGTATTCGGTAGGGGAAATCCTTCGTTCTGGAGATTCCTTACTGAGGTCTCCGTGGGGCAACAAAGGATGTCGCTGATACGGTCGGTAAGTATCCGGTTTATTTCCTCAGGCATCAGCATGTTGAAGCTGCGCAAACCTGCTTCCACATGCACTACCTTAATGTGAAGCTTTTTTGCTGCCAAAGCGCCAGCCAGCGTTGAGTTGGTATCACCGTACACCAGCACATAATCCGGCGTTTCCTTGACCAACACGTCTTCGATTTTCTCCAGCATCCTGCCGGTCATGGCACCATGACTCAGCGAGTTGATCTCCAGAAAATAATCAGGCTTAGGAATCCTCATTTCCTCAAAGAAGACGTCAGACATATTGGCGTCGTAGTGCTGGCCAGTATGGACGATGATCTCGGTGATCGCTGAATGTTCGTCGGTAATAGTTGCGTTATGTTCCGCGATGGCGCGGCTCACGGAAGCAGCTTTGACAAACTGGGGCCGCGCGCCGACTACTGTAACTATTTTCACTTCATTGTCTCCCGCTTCTCAGACCAGCCGGCATCAACGATTTCTGTCCGGCCATTGTTCCGCAGACATGGACACATTGACGAGGACGTAGCCATCTCTGCTACCGTTTTGGGATTGCGAAAACTCCCATCCTGTTTGCCAGTCTCGGTACATAAGGGTTGCAGATGAAGAGACAGAGAATAGTGATCGGCCGGCGTAATTGATGAAAATGGGCACATGACAGGGGTCGATACACCTTGCGCTCGCCACCGATCACCGTTCACCATTCACTATCACCTTTTCAACTCGTCGTAAAAAACCTTCCCTACCGCCATCTCCACAGGAAGAGGAGCGTCCTCGTCCAGGTCAAGGCACCGGAGGACTTCCGTTGATGGGGCATTAGTGTTCGTTGGTCGCGAATCGCGAATCGTCTGGAGCTGATACCGCAACCCGCTTTCCGGGCAGGTCATGATGCCGTCAGAGTCCGGATTCTTCAGCATGTGGCCGTGACGGCTCATCCACCCCTTCTGTCGGGCTGGAACACCGACCATGAGTGCATAATCGGGGACATCCCCGGCAACCACCGCGCCGGCGGCGACGAACGCGTAGCGGCCGATGGTTATGCCGCAGATTATTGTGGCATTGGCGCCGATGGAGCACCCGCGGCGCAGCAGGGTCGTCTCGTACAACGAACGGCGCAGCACCTGTGAACGGGGATTGGTGACGTTGGTCAGGACACAGGAAGGGCCCAGAAAGACGTCGTCCTCGATGATGGTCCCCTCATAGATGGAGACGTTGTTCTGGACCTTCACGTTGTTGCCGATGACCGTACCGCCCGCAACCGAGACGTTCTGACCGAAACTGCACCGCTCGCCGATCTTCGCCCCGGAGAGGACATGGGAGAAGTGCCAGATCTTTGTTCCCTTGCCGATTATCGCTCCGTCGTCGACATAGGATGATTCGTGGACGAAGTATTCGGTAGTCGCTGGTCGGTAGTCGGTAGTTGAGGGTTGCTTGGTCATTTATTGCTCCTGAGTCAACGTATAAGCGCGTTCAGCATTTTTTGAGTCGTGGTAAGGCTTGCCATGACTTCCGAAGCATCGGCGATATATCCCAGCCTCCCTGCTATTGTGATCTGTGTTTCGAGCTCTGCGGCAGAACCACGGGCTATAGAGAGAAATTGCAGTAATTCCTTTGATCCGAAGCGAGCTTCCCTCCGCTATGTGCGAAGGAATGGAAACCGCAGAGCGGCACATCTGGCTGGTTAACCCGAAAACTTCCTCTTTCGGGAAACTGGCACTGAGATGATAAATCGTTTCGGTCAAATCAACCGATTTTTTCCAGGCCTCCAACTCCTTAAAGTCACAAATCATCACAGGACTCCATCGCAATCAGTGGTTACGCCACCGATCACCGTTCACTGGCCACCAATCACAAAAGGATGGCAGTTGCCGCACCGCACCGGCACGGAGTTCCTCAGTTCGTACACAAGGTTAATCGAGGCACGCGCGTCTTCGATGCCAAAGCCGCGGCCTGCCAGGATATCCCTGTATACCACCGTGTGGAGGTCGGTGAATCCCTCGGAGAACTCGAATTCTTCCCCGTCGAGGCTGAGGGAGCGGTAGGTGGTTTTCCCGGCAGAGCTGACGGATTCGGGCAGGTCCTCACTGTCAACGGAGAGGAACCAGCGGACGTTGGCTTTCTCCAGCTCCAGGAAGCCTGCCATCTTACGGTCGTCGGCAAGGTGCACCTCATGGTGTCGTACCCCGCCAAATATCCACATGAGCATGTCGAAGAAATGGACACCGATATTGGTGGCGACCCCTCCGGATTTGTGGAGATCCCCTTTCCAGGAGGTAAAATACCAGTTTCCCCGTGAGGTGATGTAGGCGAGGTCAATGTTGTGCTTCGTGGGACGTGTATCGTTCAGGATTTTTTCCTTCAGGGCGATGATGGCAGGGTGCACGCGCAGTTGAAGGATATTGTAAATTTTCTTTCCCGTTTCCTTTTCCATCTCGGCAAGTGCGTCCAGATTCCACGGATTGAGTACCAGCGGCTTTTCGCAGATGGCGTCCGCCCCGATGCGGAGGGCAAACCGGATGTGGGCATCGTGGAGGTAATTGGGAGAACATATGCTGACGTAGTGAAGCCGCTTATCAGCTCCCATCCTCTTCAGCTTCTCCGCATGCCGGTCAAACCGCTCGAACTCTGTAAAAAATGACACATCGAACGAAAAACTATCGAGAATGCCAACCGAGTCGGACTTGTCCACGGCAGCCACCAGCCTGTTGCCGCTATCCCTGATCGCCCTCATGTGCCGTGGAGCGATATAACCACCGGCCCCGATCAGAGCGAAGTTTCTTGACGCAGGATCGTTGTTCATGTTCGTTCCCCTTTTCTTCTGTCCCCGCTCGATTCAGATCACGTTAGACTTGTACCATATGAGAGATTGATCCAGTCCCCGCACCATATCATGGGAGGGCGCATACCCCAGTATGCGTTGCGCCTTTTCGATAGAGGCAAGTGAATGCATCACATCGCCTGCCCTGAATTCGCGGTAGACAGGGGCTGCTTCCTTCAAATGCCGATATTCCTCACCCAGGCGGGAATGGAGGATCCCGTACAACTTATTGAGACTGGTCCGTTCATGGCAGGCAACGTTAAACACTTGATCGACAGCCTCTGAACCGTTCGATGCTGCCGCGAGAAGATTCATCTGTACCACGTTCGCGACGTAACAGAAATCCCGGCTCGTCTCCCCGGTGCCGTTGATGTATACCGCCTCCCCCTTGATCATGGCCGCAACCCATTTGGGAATCACCGCCGCATACGGTCCATCCGGGTCCTGCCGTGGGCCGAAGACATTGAAGTAGCGGAGCCCGATACACTCCAATCCGTAATGGGCTGCGAACTGATGGGCATACAACTCGTTTACATGCTTCGTGACCGCATAGGGAGACAGGGGGCGCCCTATGTTTTCCTCGACCTTGGGGAGAGCAGGATGGTCGCCGTACACCGAGCTGCTTGAAGCGTAGACGAAACGTTTCACCCTGGCATCCCGGGCGGCGACCAGCATGTTCAGGGTACCATTGATATTGCACTCGGTACTCGTCACGGGGTCTGCGATGGAACGGGGCACGGAGCCGAGGGCAGCCTGGTGGAGGACGTAATCGACGCCGTCACAGCTCTTCCCACAGGCCTCTTTGTCGCGCACATCACCCTCGATGAACCGGAACCGTCCCCACCGCTCACTACTCACCAATGACCGCACCTCATCGAGGTTCTTCCTCTTGCCGGTGGCAAAGTTATCCAGGCCGACCACCGCCTGATCCAGTTCCAGGAGGTGCTCCAGGAGATTCGAGCCGATAAACCCTGCACAGCCGGTGACAAGCCAGGTTTTCGGGTTGTCGCGTAATTCAAGTTTCAGTGCTTCGTAGGCAGATGACATGTGGGAAATCCTGTTCAATGTTCTAGGTTCTAGGTTCTAGGTTCTAAGTTAAAAGTTCTACTCCCTTGTAATGTCTTAGCGTTTTCGGTCAGAGTTTCTCAGGTAGCGAATAAAGCCGTTAATAAGATTTGTCAATTTATGGCACGTGGAATGAATGGTTTCATATGCTTCTTGATCTAGATAACTGATATCCAAGGCGGTATATGTCAGGCTTTTTACCTCGGAGACAGAGCCACGTGCAATGAGAAGGAATTGGAAAAATTCTTTATTAGTCCCTCGGTCAAAACCTTCGGCAATGTTAGTCATCACAGAAATAGAAGCCCTTTGTATCTGGTCACGGAAACCGTAGTCCTTATTGCTGGCAAAAAGCCGATATACTTCATTCACCAGTTTTCGCGCTTCCCTCCAAGCATCAATGTCCTCGAAATTTTCAATTTTCAAAGTCCACCCCAACAAATAGATAGCTGGCCATAAAATTTTATTCTAAAGACAAGCGGAGTAACACACAGTACTTTGGGGTAAACACCTTGAACATTGAACTTAGAACCTAGAATCTTGAACTTGGAACCTTGAACATTGAACGTTGAACAGTATTCATAGCCTCCAAAGACGGATCCCTTTACCAAGGACGGCCGCACGGTCGTAGATTCCCTTCACATCGACGAGCACGGCATGTTCTCCCATGAGCCTCGTCAGGTCGGAAATGGTAAAGGACCGGTATTCCCGATGGGCCACGGCAACAACCACCGCAGCCGCCGGCTTCAGCGCCTCGAACGGGAGGAGCTTCACACTGTACTCCTTTTCGGCCTCGGCCGACTCCGCAAGGGGGTCGTGCACCTGAACACGCACTCCGTAATCCTCCAGCTCCCGTATGATGTCAATCACCTTCGAGTTACGAAGGTCGGGGCAGTCTTCCTTGAAGGTGAGTCCCAGGACGGTAACGGTGGCGCCGAGGATGCTGTGCCCGGCATGAATCATCTCCTTCACGGCACGCTGGGCGATAAACTTTCCCATCCCGTCGTTGATCCGCCGGCCGGCCAGGATGACCTGGGGGATGTACCCGATCTTTTCCGCCTTGTGGGTGAGATAGTAGGGATCGACTCCGATGCAGTGCCCCCCCACCAGGCCGGGCTTGAACCTGAGGAAGTTCCACTTGGAGCCGGCAGCTTCCAGCACTTCATTGGTATCGATGCCGAGCCGGTCGAAGAGAAGGGCCAGCTCGTTCATGAGGGCGATGTTCAGGTCGCGCTGGGTGTTCTCGATCACCTTGGCGGCCTCGGCGACCTTGATGCTCGATGCCCGGTGGACCCCCGCGGTCACCACCGACCCGTACGTGGCGGCGACGATCTCCAGGGTCTCCGCGTCCTGGCCGGAAACAACCTTGGTGATCCGGGTGAAGGTGTGTTCCTTGTCCCCCGGGTTGATCCGCTCAGGGCTGTAGCCCACCGTAAAGTCCGAACCGCACGTGAGCCCCGACACCCTCTCGAGGACCGGCACGCACTCGTCATCCGTAACGCCGGGATAGACGGTCGACTCGTACACCACCACGTCACCTTTCTTGAGGGCCTTCCCGACGGTCTCCGAAGCCCGCAGCACGGGAGTCAGGTCGGGCTGGTTGGCCTCGTCCACAGGGGTAGGAACCGCCACGATGTGGAAGTCGGCCAGTCGGAGTTCCTCTATCCGGTCGGTAAAGAGAATGTCGGCCGCGACAAGCTCCTCCGGAGCCACTTCGCCGGTATGGTCGCGCCCTTGCCGGAGCTCCTCGATCCTTCGGGCATTGATGTCGAACCCGACGGTTCTTGCCACTTTCCCGAATGCCACCGCAACCGGCAGCCCCACATACCCCAACCCTATGACGGAAACTTTGCGATTCATCCTGTTGTATCCCTCCTATCACCAGTGCTTACAGATCAATACGAATTTTAATGACAGAGATATTGTAAAAGTAGTTGTCCACACAAAGCCGCAAAGACCGCAAAGGATAATACTATTATTTGTACCCAAAGTTGATGACCGGTTATTCCATGATTATATCCTGCTTTTCCTAGTGCCTTCGTGTCTTCGCGTGAACAACTCCCGTCCTCAATTGATATTTCATTCTCAAATAAGCGCTTATCTATACTCAGTTCCTGTCTTACGGTCGGATCCGGGACAATCCTCGCCGAACATGGCGGAGAGCGTTAACGGCATTCCATACTCTCCTTCGGGTAGGGCGGCAAAGAGATCGCGCACGTGCCCTGCAGAATGGGCATCGGTGCCGAAGTGGGTATATACTCCCGCCCTCGCGAGCCTTTCCGCATACCTTTTCTTACGGGGGCCATACAACCCCCGGAAACTACCCGCATTCCCCTGGAAGAAGCAGCCGATGTCACGCAGATAGGCAAGGAGGGATTCCGCCGAAGATCGCGAAAAGCGGTCATCCCCCCCATTCTCCACCGTGTCACGTCTCATGGAAAACAGGGAGAGCATCGCGTCCCATTTCCCGGCGGGTTTTTCGCCCGGCAGCGCGAAGTGGGCGCAGCGCTCGGGATGGGCGATGAGGGGACGGTATCCGGCTGTGACGATACGGAAGCAGCTTTCTTTAATAAATTCGTGCGGGGCCTGATCGGGTATTTCGATGAGGATGAGGTTGGTTTCCCCGAGGGGAATCGGGTCATGGAGGTAGGCAGTGAAGAATTCATCGAGGTAGTATTCCCGCCCGGGAAGCAGGCGAAGGCGGATGCCACGATCGACGATGTATTTCTGGAGGGTGGAGACAGCGTGGAGCACCGCCCCGTTGTCGGCATCGTAATACCCCCTGATGCAGTGGGGAGTACAGTGGATCCGGGTGAAGCCCGCGGCACTCAGCATGGCCGCCATCTCCAGAGACTCTTCCAGCAGCGCGGGACCGTCGTCCAGGCCGGGAAGTATGTGGCAGTGCCAGTCTATCATACCGTCATCTCAGGCAATGGCCGAATGGCAATCGGAAAGTTCCCGATGCCTTGGCAATCACCTCTTGAAGAACCGCTTCCAGAAAGACTGCTTCATCTTGGCAGCTCTGTCTTCCTCCCCGTAGTAGCCGTAACCGCCGTAGCCGTAGCGGTAGCCATAATACCTTCCCCCATAGTATCCGTAGGTCTCGCTCCGCGCACTCTTGTCGTTGACGATAAGGCCGGCGATGGGGGCCTGCACGTCCCGCAGGACTTCGACCGTCCGCTGGGCGGCCTTCACCGGCACCCGCCCCAGTTCCACGACCAGCGCCACAATGTCGACCATATTCGTCAGCATGGGGGCGTCGGTCACCGCGAGGACAGGAGGGGCATCGACAATGACAAAGTCGTAGACGGCCCGCAGACTCTCCAGGAACTCACGCATCTTTTCCGAGCCGAGAAGCTCGGAGGGATTGGGTGGAGTCGTTCCGGAACTGATAAAATCCACCCCCGGGATCCCCGTATTGTGAACCAGCGAGGAGACGTCGGCATCGCCGATGAGGATCTCGCTGAGCCCCGGTTCTTTTGGATAGCCAAAGCGGTTGTGAAGGGATGGACGCCGCAGGTCGCCGTCGATAATGATGACCCTGGCCCCGGTCTGCCCCTTGATGACCGACAGGTTCGTGGAAATGGTGCTCTTTCCCTCGCCCGGAAGGGTGCTGGTGACAAGGAGGACCTTTTTTTCCTTCGCGCTGCTGCTGAAGTGAATGCTGGTCCTGAGGCTGCGGAAGGCCTCGGCAGCCACCGATTTCGGTTGCGCGTGGGAGATTATCGTGGAGGTCTTCTCATCGACAACAGGCTTGAGGAAAGGAATGACGCCGAGGAGCGGGAAGCCGAGCAGCCGTTTCGCCTCCTGCTCGTTCCGGATGGTATCATCCAGGTAGTCCTGGAAAAAGGCGAGCCCGATGCCGAGCATTATCCCTACGACAAAACCAAGGATGATGTTCCTGGCTTTTTGCGGGGTGACCGGTTTGTCGGGAACGATCGCCGGATCGACCACGTTAATATTGCTGATGGTGGATGCCTGGGCAATGCGGGCCTCTTCGTGCTTCTGGAGGAGGAAGGTGTAGATGTCGGCATTCACCTTGACGAGGCGTGTGAACCGGGCGAGGTCCCGTTCCGCGACCGGCAGTCGTTTCAGGTTCGCCTCGTACGCCGCAAGCCTTCCCGTGTAATCCCCTTCCTGCTTGGTGAGGTCCTTGAGAGCGCTCTCGTAGGTGACCCGGATTTTCTGCAGGACCTCGTCGACCTGGGCCTGGAGAGCTTTCACTGCCGGGTGATCCTTGGTGTAATCGGCGAGAAGCGCCCGTTTCTGCACTTCCAGGTCGGCCAGCCTGTTCGCCAGCCCCGTCAGGACGGGATCGTCGCGGAGCACGGTGGGATAGTAGACCGTCCCCTTGCGGGCGGCGTCGTTGAGGGAGGCAAGGGCGAACTCCACCTGTTTTTTCTGCAGGGTGACGGCAGCCCGTCCCTTTTCAGTCTCGGACAGCTTGCCGATCAGCTCAGTCGCCTCGGAGTCGAGTTCGACCACTCCGCTGGATGATTTGTACCCCTGAAGGTCCGCCTCGGCCTTGTCGAGCTCCTTGCGCAGATCTTCCAGCTGCATCTCGACGAAGCCGACGGTCCGCGCCGCCTCTTCGGTCTTGAAGGCCACGTTCTGGTCCAGATATACCTTGACAAGGGTATTCACCAGTTCCTGGGCCAGGTAAGGGTTCTTGTTGCGGTAGACGACGCGGATGATGTTGGTCTTCTTGCCGACTTCCGCCACCTTCAGTTTCTTCTGCAGTTTCTCAACGGTCTCGTTGAAGGGAAGGATAGCAAGTTCGCACATGTCGTCCGGCTTCCCCTTGAGGCTGTTGACCAGGAGCGATACCCCGTTCCCCCTGAACAGTTCCCCCGCTCTCCCAGTGCCGACAAGCTTACCATCCTCCTTTTCCAGAAGCTTGTAGGTACCCGCACCGGTGATTTTCAGGAGGTATTCGGGATTGGCGGCCGATGAGGTGAATTCGAGGATCTGGCACCCGGCGTCATTTGCCATCATCTTGACCTTCCAGTCAAGATGGAGGGATTTCACCACCTTTTCGACATTGGTACGGGATCTGAGCAGTTCGATCTCGGCGTCGATGGCATTGGTACTGGCAAGGAGCGAGAGCTCGCCGAGAATGCCTCCCTTGGCCTTGTTTTCGTCTTTCACATGGAGGGTGGCATTTGCCTCGAAAATGGGGGTGGCCAGGAAGGTATAAAGAGCGACACAGAGAAAAACAGCAAGGAAGGTGACGGAGAATACCTTGCGCCGCCGCAGAATGACGTTGAGGTAGTCAAAGAGATGGACTTCCTCGACCTGCTGACGGGACGGCACGTTTGGGTTCCAGGAAGTGGGGTTCATGAAAGATCCTGCGATGGTAGCGAAGTCGACATTTTGTTACTGGTTGAGGAACTTGATGTTGACAAAAGGCTGCAGGGCGGCGCTGATGGCCTGCAGGGTCGGCAGGATATCCGCGATGACATCGTTCCAGGTACCGAAGGCACTCTTGGGAACGTACACGATGTCACCCCCCATCAACTGGACGGGAAGGGCCTCGCCGCGGAGAACCCGGTCGAAGTCTACCACAAGGAGCTCGCCGCGGGTGGTGGAGAGGGAGCGGATGATCCGCACGTGATGGAAGTCATACCCCGTCTCCCGCAACTCGGCATTGGCGATGGCCTGGGCGAGGTTCAGCCCCCCCTGCTGCATCATGACCGGCCCCGGTTTTTTCACCGCGCCGAACACAAAGACCTGCTGGGAGAGGTTATCGGGAATATAGATGGCATCCCCCGCCCTGAGCCAGACATTGGCCCGGGAGTCCGCTCTCGTTATCAGATCATAGACGTCCACGGGCATGATCTTCCCGCTTCTGAGCAGCCGGGCGCCCCGCAGGTTGGCGCTCACGTCGAAACCGTTGCCGAGGGCGATCCCTTGGAGGAGGTTCAGGGGACGGTCCATGTACTGGGTGCCCGGATTGCGGAATTGCCCAAGGAGGTAGAGGGGCTGGCTCCGGAATTCAGCCATTTCCACCACCACCCATGGATCCCTCAGGTATTTGCGGAGCGCCTCCCGTATCCGGGCTTCGGCTAGGGAGACGGTCAAACCTGCTACCTGCACTGCTCCGACCAGCGGGATATGGACATCACCGTTGCCGTCCACACGGCTCCCCTGGACCCTGCTGTTGGCAGTTCCCGGCGCAACCTGGAATTCCGGCCTGCCATTGATATTTATGAAGAGGACATCGTTAAGTCCGATAAGGTAATCGGCGGAAGGGGCCGGTTCCGCTTCAACAGCGGGAACGGTCACTTCCTGCCGTTCCACGACCGGCGAGAGTTCTATGCGTTGTATGGTACCAGCGGGGAGATCACTGTAGGGGGCACAGCCAACAGGGAGGAGACAGCAGAAGGCGACAAGGATGCATTTGGTCATAACGGAAAGACAACGAAACATTTCCCATGCCTCTATTAAAATAAGTAAATCATCTCTATCACTTCTAACCCATTATGTCAACGGCAAAACCCGGCCCATTAAGTAATCCAAATTACATTTTTGATAACCTAACGAAACTGATTTGTAATAGAAACACCTCCCATCGCCCGATCAATGACCGTTTCTCTGGCAGAGTCGGTTCGTGCTGATTTCTTGGGGTCTTTTTGTAACAAATAACCGTTTTTCAGGACCACTGTTACCTACGGATTTACCCGGATACTTCTCCTGCAACGAACGGTTCTCAATGCCCAGAACCGGAAAATGACTTTTCTCTCCCAGAGCCACAGAGAACCATCGGCATGCCGGCACCTGAATAATCCGTGATTATCCGTGAACATCCGTGGCAAACGGTCATCTCCGGTAAATTTGCACGTACACGCTTGTGAAAAGAGTAACCGCCGGGGAATGCCGACACAGTGAAAGAAAGACCCCTCTCCTCACCGAGAGAGGTTCCGCCTCGCGGATAAGTGTGGCATTCGGACTAATCAGGCTCACCTCCCCCTGCTCCCGAATTGCCGGCGATACGTTTATGACAAGCCTCCGGGGAATGAGGTTGCGGCATGCACGGCGGTGACGAGACGAATATCTCTACATGGAGGACTTCAGCCGTTTATTCAGGGTCTGGCGTCCCATCCCCAGAAGGCTGGCGGCAATTCCCTGGTTACCCTTGGCCAGCCGCATCGCCTCGCTGATCATGAAGCTTTCCACCTCATCGATCGTCGGGAAACGTCCGAAAATGCCGGTCAGGGGGGAATCTCCCGTGGCTTGGGAGGAAATTCCCCCGGCTGGGTCCGTTCCCCGCTCATCACCGATCACCCCGCGGAAGCTCTCCATCGACAGGACCCCCGCGCTGTGGCGGGTTACCGCATCGAATACCAGAGATTCCAGCTCCCTGACATTTCCCGGGAACGAATACAGGGAGAGGAGCACCGCCAGTTCGGGAGGGGCAGTCGGTTTTTTCTTGTTGAGACTGGCCGCGGCGCTGGAGAGAAAGTGTTCGAGCAGGAGGGGAATATCCTCCACTCTTTCCCGCAGCGGAGGAAGGGCAATCTGGTGGGTGCTGAGCCGGTAGTACAAATCGTTGCGGAACTTGCCGGCCGCTATCTGCTTCTGCAGGTCCCGGTTGGTGGCGAGCACGATCCGTGCCTCGCTCTTCTGGGAGACGTCGGCACCTACCGGGTAGTATTCGCTCTCCTGCAATAGGCGCAACAGCTTGAGCTGGGAGGATTCATTGAGATCGCCGATCTCGTCGAGGAACAGGGTGCCGCGGGCGGCACGGGATATGAGCCCGTCACGTGACTGGTCGGCCCCGGTAAATGCCCCCCTCTTGTGTCCGAAGAGGGTGTCGGAAAACATGTTATCATCGAGACCGGCCACGTTGATGGCCACGAAATCACCCTTGCAACCGCTCAGCTCATGGACGGCGCGGGCGATCAGCTCCTTTCCCGACCCGGTTTCGCCGGTTATCAGGACCGGCTGCCGGGAACCGGCAACCACCTCGACGTAGTGGAAAATGGCCCGCATCTTCTTGTCGTCGGTGATGATGCCGGCGAAGGCGGACGGGCAATCGAGGGTGTCCTGCAGCAGGTGCTTTTTCAGGGACGACACTTCGTGGGAGAGCTCTCTCCGTTCGAGGGCCTTGCGGACGCAACTGGCCAGCCGTTCCGCCTCCACCGGTTTCACCAGGTAATCGAACGCTCCTGCCTTCATGCACGTCACCGCGGTCTCCGCTTCATCGATCGCCGTCATGAGGATAACGGGAATCTGGGGGAAATCCCTGGTTATTTTCGGCAACAGCTCCAGGCCGGAAACATGGGGCATGTGCAGGTCGAGGACGATCACCCCTACCGTCCGGCTGGCGAGGAACGGGAGGACCTCGCGGCTGTCGCCGATGGAATGGACCCCGGTGATGCCCAACGTGGCGAGAGACATCTCGGACATCGTGAGAATATGGGGTTCGTCATCCACCAGGAGGACTGCAACATGGGAATTATCCGACTGTTTCACGCGGCACGCTCCTCTGCGGCAGGTCTGCTGCCGGAATTCTTACGACAAATGTGGTCCCCTGCCCCGCAACGGATTCGAATTCCAGGGAACCGCCATGTTCTTTGATGATCGACTGGGAGATGAACAGTCCGAGGCCGGTGCCGCCGCTATCCACTTTTGTGGTGAAAAAAGGCTCCAGGATCCTCTTTTTGACGTTGTCCGAAATCCCCTGACCCTCATCCCGGACGGTGATCGTCACCTCGCCGGCATCCGGATCGAAACCGGTCGCTGCCCAAATGCCGCACCGTTTGTCCTGAATGGCCTGACAGGCATTCATGAGCAGGTTGATCACTACCTGGACCAGCTGCTGGCTGCTCCCCCTAATGCGGGGAATGCTCTCCCCCAGTTCGAGGTAGAAGCGTTCCGTATGTTTGACCAGCTGGTAATGGATGATGGTGGCGGCCGAAACAACGACCTGGTTCACGTCCACCCGGGTGTCGGCCAGGCTCCGATCGTCACGGGCGTACTTCTTCAGGCTGTTGACGATTTCGTTGATTCTCCGGGAACCGTCGGTGATGCCAGCCAGCAGCTGCGGTGAATTCTCCGCGAATGCGGAATAGGGAATACCGCCGAGCTGAAAATCACCGTTCACCCGGTAAAAGTCTTCGAGGATTTTCAGGGCGTCCTTCCACGCCTTGGCAAATATCTGGGAGTTGGCCAGGATGAAATTGTTCGGATTGTTGATTTCGTGGGCAACTCCGGAGACGAGGAGTCCGAGGGACGTCATCTTGTTCGCCTGGATCAGCTTGGCCTGGATGTTCCGCGCCTCCTCCTCCATACGGATGCGCTCGGTAATGTCCCGGACCGTACAGAAGATGACGTTAACCCCCTGGACGGTGATCGTCTTGCCGCGCACCGAAACGATGATCTCGGTCCCGTCCTTACGGACATTGACCATCTTGTCGATATGGTGCATCTCGTTGGTCATGATGCTGCAGATGATGCTGCTGAACCTCCCGCGGTCCTCGGGCCTGCAGAAGCAGTCGATCCCACGGTTCTTCAATTCGGCGCCGGTGAAGCCGTACAATACTTCAGCGGTCTGATTGACGTCGATGATGGAGCATGAACCGGGCTTGAAAAAGATGATGGCATCCTCGCTCTGTTCGAAAATCTGGCGAAACCGCGCCTCGCTCTGGTGCAGGGCTTCTGTCGATTCCTTGTACCGGGTAATGTCGCTGATGGAGCCGGCCATGCGTATGGCCCGGCCGGCAGTATCCCAGACGGCACGGCCGCGGGACCTGAACCAGCGATACTCCCCCGACCGGCATTGCAGTCGGAATTCGATGTCGTAGCGGGCCCTCGCCCGCAGATGGTCCCTCATCGCCGCCATCACCCGTTCGCGGTCGTCCGGGTGAAGAAGGTCCGCGAACGACCCGATGACGCTTTCCGGTGGCTCGTCCTCATACCCGAGGAGTTCTCTGAGACGGGGCGACGTGTAGGCGCCGCCAGTCCGGATATTCCAGTCCCAGATGCCGTCGTTGGCCCCATTCACGGCGATATCGAAGCGTTCCTGGCTCTCCCTGAGGGCCTCTTCGATTTTCTTGCGGCTGCTGATATCCCGCATGATCGCCAGTATCTGCTCGCGGCCGGCGATGAAGACCCGGCTGAGGGAAATTTCCATGGTCAGCGGCGAACCATCACTCCTGCGGCAGGCGGCTTCGTGACGCGGCCGGGGGATGCTGCTCGAGCTGTCGGCACTGTGCAGATGCTCCATCATGTCAGAAAAGCCGGGATGATTGTGAAAGAGGACCGCCACCGATTTCCCGACGATCTCCCCGGACCGGTAGCCGAAGATCTCCTCGGCGGCAGGGTTGAATGACTCGATGGTCCCGTCCCGGCTCAGGGTCACAACGGCATCCACCACCTGGTTCCTGACGATGCTGGCGCGACTTCCCTCAAAAAGGGCAGTCCTCTGGAGAGGCCTCACAACCAGCAGCCAGAGAACGGGAGAGAGGGTGCAGGTCGTCAGGACAGCATCAATTAACTGACCGGACACATGGAGTTCCCCGGCGAGGAAGATGTTGAGGGGGGTTTCCAGCATATCCACCAGGAAGACCGCGCAGAGCAACATGATATACAGCTTCACCGGTGTACCCACAAGATCGGCCAGCACATCGACATTGCGGCGCTGCTCACGGGGGAGGACCCGCAGGAGGAGGAGAACGCAGAGGATGGACGAAATGCAGGAATCGAGCAGATTGCGGACCGTGACATCGACGCTGGGCAAGGCAGTCGTGACTGCCAGCATGACGAGGAATTCCGCCGCAAAGATGCAGGAGAGGCATTTGACAAGCAAGATGCCGGCAGAGGGACGCGGAGCACCCACTGCAGGGTCGGCGTCGCCATACAGAGGCTGGATGATCAGGATCCAGGAAGGGAACGCAGAGACCAGCGTCAGAACAACGGCATTGACCAGGCTTCCCTTAACCGGTCCCATCCGGGAGAAAAGGGGCGAGAATATCTGCATTACCGCCATTTCCGTCAGGAAAATGGCCAGAAGGAGCAGAAGAAAAATGAACCGCGTTGATGCGGCCTGGTCGGCAGGGGAATTGTGGCGAGTCGTCATAGACATGCCTGGCCTTGTCGTGCGGCACCGGACACACCGGAGAGTCGGGCGAAACACGCCAGCGCGACGATCGGCGCATTCGACATGTGCGTCGGACAGGAGAACACCACGGGTCTAAACTCACGAAAATAATAAAAGGGTGCAAAAATATTTGCAACTGCTAAATTTGGCGCAGCACATCCTCCCGCACCTGGTGATGAGCCATCGCGGGTTTTGTGCCGCCCCGTGCGGGAAAGCATCCGACACCGGTCGGTTGCTTTCCCGCACGGGAAAATTCGGCAGAAACTAGTAATTTAAACATGTTGACTCTCTTTGCACTATTGGCATGGATGTTGTTTCATCTGCGGCAGTGCGTGGATACTCTGTCTTCCCTATCCGGTTCTCGCCTCCACCCAGACTGAAGGAAGGCCCAATGGAACAGCATACGATTTTTTCCGCAACCCTCGGCCTCTCCCATCCCTGGCGGATCTCGGCCATCTCGTTTTCCAAGGAGGAAAAGAGGATGGACATCACCATCGATGTTGTCCACTGTCGTCAGTCCACCTGTCCCACGTGCGGGATGGAGGGAGAGGCCTGCGAAGCGGAATACGAAACCTGGCACCATGACAACTTTTTCAACTATGCCACCTATCTCCATGTCCGGGTGCCGCTCATCAAATGCCCCTGCTGCGGAATCTCCGCCATCGAACGTCCATGGTCGCGGGAAGGGTCGAAGTTTGTCCATATCCACTGAAACGGGCCCTCCTGCGACCCCCGTCAAAAGCTCTCTTCCTGTATATCGCTCCGCGAATTCTTCCCCCCGTACCAACGGGTAGGACTTTCCGCCACGCCCCCACCTGGCGCGCTCCATCATATGTCTTGACATCGGCACTGTTCTTGGCTATTCGTGTAGCTCTCAGGCAATCGGGACCTGGCGGCTACAGGATCATGGAGGACGTGTGAAAAAGGACATTCTGGAAAAGGGTGCAATCCTGCAAAACGACCGGGAAACCTACGCCATTGCCCCCCACATTCCCGGCGGCTTCACGGATACAGCCACCTTGCGCAAGATCTGCCACGTGGCGGATACCTATCGGTTACAGCTCAAGCTCACCTCGGCGCAGCGCATCGCCCTGGTCGGTGTGCGGGAGGAGGACCTGGATGCCGTGTGGAACGAGCTGGAGCAGCAACCGGGGGCAGCAATCGGCCTGTGCGTCCGAAGCGTGAAAATATGCCCCGGGACCACCTGGTGCAAACGGGGAGTGCAGAACTCGGTTTCTCTCGGGCTGAAACTGGACGCAATCTACCACGCCATGAAACTCCCCAACAAGATGAAGATGGGGGTTTCAGGCTGCATGCTTTCCTGCGCCGAAGTGGCAGTAAAGGATATCGGCGTCATGGGGACGCCGAAGGGGTGGCGGGTTTTCGTCGGCGGAAATGCCGGGGCCCGGCCGCGTCTTGCGGACATGCTCGTGGAGAACGCCTCCTCCGAGGAAGAGGTGCTGACCATTGTCGAGAAGATCATCGCTTTCTACCGAAGTTCCGGCAGGGAGGTGCGGCTCGGCCGACTGGTGGAGGAGATGGGAATAGACCGGTTCCGGGAGAAAATATTCGGCCCGGACACCACGCCCCAGCCCGAAAGCCCTCACACGTCCCGATAAACACGGCTGTAGTGGAGAAATACGCCGGCTCCGGTGCATCTTCGGCACAAGCCTGCATCGCCGGTCCCGTGCGGCACGGTACGGCAGCCGCTGCCCCCTTCCCAATATCCACCTTTCCCGTTATACTCTCCCCATGATCGATGCTTCCGTGCTCACCTCGACCCCCTCCTCCCCCGGCGTCTACCTCATGAAGGGGAGCGACGGAGCGGTTCTGTACGTCGGCAAGGCTAAAGACCTGCGGAAGCGGGTCCGGTCCTACCTTGTCCCGAGCCGCGACTCCCGCTGGCACATCAGGTTCCTGATGGAGCGGGCCGCCGATCTGGAAGTCATTGTCACGGACACCGAAAAAGAAGCGCTGATCCTGGAAAACACCCTGATCAAGCGCTATCGCCCCCGGTACAACCTCAACCTGCGCGACGACAAGACCTATTTCTCCCTCCGTCTCAACACGGCAGAGGAATTCCCGCGCCTCACCATCGTCCGCAAGGTGAGCCGCGACGGTGCCCGGTACTTTGGCCCCTATTCTTCTGCCTCGTCAGCCCGTGAAGTGCTCAAGGAGCTCTCCAAGATATTTCCGCTCCGTCACTACCCCCTCGACCTGTGCCGTCGCCGGAAGCGTCCCTGCCTCTTTTATCAGATCCGTCAGTGCTCGGCTCCCTGCCACGGTCTCATCACGAAGGAGGAATACGCTTCGCTCGCCGAAGGCGCAGCCCTGTTTCTCGACGGGAAAAACCGGGACCTCGTCAGGCTCTACCAACGCAAGATGGAGGAAGCCTCTGCCTCCCACCGCTTCGAGGAGGCCGCCAAGTTCCGGGACCTGATCCGTGCCATCCAGATCACCATCGAACAGCAGAAGATGGTGACGCCAGGGGGAGACAAGGACGTGCTCGGGTACCACCGGGACGGGAAACGGCTGGACCTGGCACTCCTCTTCATCCGCGGCGGCAAACTCATCGGCAGCCGCACCTATACCCTGGCATGGGAATTGGACGACGCAGAGGGGATCGCCTCCTTCCTCGGCGAGTACTACCTCCGCGACGTCTCCGTTCCGGAGGAAGTGCTCCTGCCGGTCCGGATTGCCGAACCGGAGGCGTTTGCGGAACTTCTGTCGGAACAGCGGGGGGGACGGGTCGTGGTCTCTGTACCCCTGCGCGGCATCAAGAGCGACCTGGTGAAGCTTGCCGGCAAGAATGCCGCCATCGCCGCCCAGGAAGCGCATAGCGCCAAGGAAAGCGGCGATGCGGCACTGGCGGAACTCAGGGAACGACTCCACCTGCAGAAAACGCCACGCCGCATCGAATGCTACGACATCTCCAACATTCAAGGGGAGCTTGCCGTGGGAAGCAGGGTCAGTTTTGCCGATGGCCGGCCCGACAAAGGGGGGTATCGCCGCTATCGCATCGGGACCGTCGCCGGTGCCGACGATTTCGCCATGATGCGCGAAGTGCTGTCACGCCGCTTCAGGGGTGACGCGGCTTCCGGAGGCCTGCCGGACCTGATCGTCGTTGACGGCGGGATCGGCCAGCTCAATGTCCTGACCGCCGTTCTCAGGGATTTGGGGGTCGAGGGAGTCGATGCGGTGGGGCTGGCCAAGAGCCGGGTGGACAAGGGAATGGAAAATGCCACCGTGGAGCGCAGCGACGAAAGGGTGTTTCTTCCGGGCCGCAAGAACCCCGTGGTTCTCCGGCAGAACTCGCCCCCTCTCCTCCTGCTGGCCCGGATACGGGACGAGGCGCACCGCTTCGCCATCACCTACCACCGCAACCTGCGGGGGAAGGGAATGACCGGGTCCACCCTCGACAAGGTGCCGGGGATCGGCGAGAAGAGGCGCACGGCGCTGCTGCGCCATTTCGGCAGCCTGAAGAGGCTGCGGGAAGCGCTGATGGAGGAGATCGCCGCAGTGCCGGGAATGACCGGGCCGGCGGCACAGGCGGTGTGGCGTTACCTGCACGGAAATGAAAAAGGCGACGCATCGGGGTAAATGCATCGCCTTTCCGGTGCCGGGTCCGTGGGACACGGCCTGATATTTCGTGAAACGTGCGCCACCCCCCTATTCGGCCAGAAGCTTGATGATGAGCGATTCCATCGACTTCTCGGCTTCGTCGGAATAGCCCCGGAACGTTTCGACGACGATCCCCTTCTTGTTGATGACGTACATGGTGGGAATGGAGCGGATGCCGTACTCCTCCTGGAACTCCTCTCCGACCACGGCAACCGGATAGTTGACTTTCTTGTCGACGATGAAATCCCGCACCGGCTTCTCGGTATCATCAAGGCTCAGGCCGAGAACCTGCAGGCCCTGCTTGCCGTACTTGCGGTACAGGGCGGTCAGGTAGGGCACCGATTTCTGGCAGGGATGGCACCAGGTCGCAAAAAAGTCCATCACCAGCACGTACCCCTTGTAATTTGCCAGGGTCACCTTCTGGCCCGATGTGGTCATCACCTTGAGGGGCGGGGCGGGTTGCCCCTTCTGCAGGGCGGAAAAGGCCGGCGACGCGTGGGTGAACAGAAGGGTTGCAGCCAGCAGTGACAGTACCGACAGATGACGGAGTCTGGTCATGGTTCTATCTCTTTCCGCGCCCTACAGGGCCTTCTTGATGAGGGCATCGAGCTGGGCCCGGGGGACTGCTCCCACCACCTGGTCCACGACCTTCCCGTCCTTGAAGAGGATGACGGTCGGAATGCCGCGTACCCCGTACGAACCCGGTGTCGCAGGATTCTCGTCCACATTCACCTTGCCGACCTTGACCTTCCCCTCGTACTCTTCGGCCACGGCGTCGATCAGCGGCGCAATGGCCTTGCAGGGGGCGCACCAGGTCGCCCAGAAATCAACGAGGACCGGAATTCCCGACTTCAGGACTTCAGAATCGAAATTGGCGTCGCCAAACGCGTGAACTTTGTCACTTGCCATAGTAGATTTCTCCTTTTTTGCTTTCTACTCGCCGGTAAATTGATGATAATAATAACCGAGCAAGGGAAAAAATCAAGGAATTATTCCTCCTGCCCGCACGCACTGCGGTTTCTTCCGAGGTAACGGCCATGCGCTATTTCCCGATAAATCTCGATCTCACCGGCAAAGAAGCAGTCATCATCGGTGGCGGCTCCGTGGCCTGTCGCAAATGCCTGCGACTGCTCGCCGCCGGAGCGAAGGTGAGGCTCGTCGCCCCCACCCTCACCCCCACCCTGACGGGGCTGGCCAGCCAGGGGAAAATAGAGCATGTGGCCAGGAGGTTTCTCCCGGACGATCTCGGCGGAGCGGCGATCGTCTTCGCCGCCACCGACGATGGCGACGTGAACCGGCAGGTGGCGGCGGAGGCGTGCTCCCGCTCCATCCTCGCAGACATCGCCGACAGTCCCCAGCTGGGAAGCTTCACCTCCCCGGCACTGCTCGTCAGGGGGGATCTCGTCATCGCCGTTTCCACGAGCGGCAGGAGCCCTGCCCTCGCCCGGGCGATCCGTGACGAACTGCGGGTCCGATATGGCCCCGAGTATGGAACAGTTGTCGAGATAATCGGAGCAGTTCGTGAAAAGCTATTGACGGAAAAGGGGAATAGCGCTTACAATAAAAGTCTTTTAAACGTTCTCATCGATCAGCACCTCCCCGAATTGCTGCGGCAACTGACTCGCGACGACACAGACCGCCTCCTGCTGGAATTGTTCGGCCCCGGCTTTTCCCTGGCCGATCTGGGGGTGAGGGTAAAGGATCCCGCATGAACGCCACCCTGTTTTATGTAACGCTTGGCATCTATTTTCTTGCCACCGTGACATACCTTGCATTTCTCGTCAAACCGCAACATTTTGTCGGTCGCACCGCCCACTGGCTCATCTCCATCGGCTTCCTCGTTCACTGCATCTTCACCCTCAACCGGTATCTGGAGGCCGGACGGACACCGATCACCAACCTCCACGAGTCCCTTTCCTTTTTCAGCCTTGCCCTCGTGGGGATTTTCATCGCCTTCGAGCGGCGCTACAAGGCATGTATCCTCGGCTCCTTCATCAGCCCGCTCGCCCTTGTTCTGATGATCGTTTCTTCCCTGTTCCCCGCCGCCATCACACCTCTCAATCCGTCCCTCAAGAGCAACTGGCTGGCGGTTCACACCACCCTTGCCTTCCTCGGCTATGCAACCTTTGCCGTTGCCTTTGGTGCTGGAATCATGTACCTGATCCAGGAGCACTTTCTCAAAAGCAGGCGTCTGGGGGCCATGTATCAGAAACTCCCTTCCCTCGACACCCTCGACGACATCAATTATCGCTGCCTCACCTTCGGGTTCCCCCTTCTCACCTTCGCCATCATCACCGGGGCCATCTGGGCGGAGACCGCCTGGGGCACCTATTGGAGTTGGGACCCCAAGGAGACCTGGTCACTCGTCACCTGGTTCGTCTATGCCGCCCTCCTCCATGGCCGACTGACTACGGGATGGCGGGGGAAACGGGCGGCGGTCCTGGCGATTGTCGGTTTCTTCATCATGCTCTTTACCTTCCTCGGCGTGAATCTCCTCCTGCCGGGACTGCACAGTTACAAATAAGGAAAGAGGCACAAGCTCTATGAATATAATCGTTGTGGGGCTGTCACACAAAACTGCCTCCGTCGAGATACGCGAGAAGGTGGCCTTCGCTCCCACCAGCATGGAAAAGCCTCTCCATGCCTTGATTGCCCTGCCGGATGTTACCGAGGCGGTGATTGTCTCCACCTGCAACCGGGTGGAACTCTATGCCACCACCCGCGACATCGCCGGCGGCACGGCACGGCTCAAGCGTTTCCTCGCCGATTACCACGGCATCCCTCTCGACACCCTCGATCCGCACCTGTACGCCCATCACGGAGAAGCAGCGATCCGGCACGTCTTCCGGGTTGCATCCAGCCTCGATTCCATGGTGGTGGGAGAACCGCAGATCCTCGGACAGATCAAGACCGCCTACGGCTACGCTGCCGAGTACAAGAGTTCAGGGATCATTCTCAACCGCTTCCTGCACAAAGCCTTCTCCGTGGCCAAACGGGTGCGGACCGAGACCCGCATCGCCTCGTCCGCGGTCTCGGTCGCTTTTGCAGCGGTCGAGCTGGCGAGAAAAATCTTCGGGGACCTCTCCGATAAGACCGTCATGCTGGTCGGCGCCGGAGAGATGTGCGAACTGGCCGCAAAGCACTTCCTCAACAACGGGGTGCGGGGGGTCATGGTCACGAACCGGACCTACGAGCGGGCGGTGAAGCTGGCCGAGGAATTCGACGGCAAACCGGTCGATTTCGAAAACTTCTTCGACCATCTCCACAAGGCCGACATCATCCTCTCGTCGACCGGTGCCCCCCACTTCATCATCGGCCCCAAGGATGTGGAGGAGGTTATTCGCCGCCGGAAACAGAAGCCGATGTTTTTCATCGACATCGCGGTCCCCCGCGATATCGATCCCCGGGTCAATGACGTGGACAACGTGTACCTCTACACCGTTGACGACCTGAACGGCATTGTCCAGTCCAACCTGGAGCAGCGCGGCAAGGAGGCGCAGAAGGCCGAGGGGATCGTGAACGAGGAGATCGGCCAGTTCTTCAAGTGGCTCTCTTCCCTGGAGGTCACCCCCACCATCGTCGCCCTCCGGAGCAAGTTCGACGAGGTCCGCCGGGCCGAGCTGGAAAAGACTATCGGTTCCTGGAAGGACCTCTCTGCCGATGGGCAGAAGCGTCTTGAAGCCATGACCACGGCGATCATGAACAAACTCCTTCACCCACCGACGTCGGTGCTGAAGCGAACAGGTCAGGGAGGACGCACCGACCTCTACGTGGACGCGCTGCGCCAACTTTTCGACCTGCAGGCCGAGGCTCCGGAAGGGGAAGAAGAGCTGGGAGACCTGGAAGAGTAACCGGCTGGCCTACGGCCGGTCCGGCAACCTGTCCGGGACACTTCTTCACGCAGTAATACACCTGAAAAGGAGACACGCATACATGCCATTGAAAAAGCTGAGAATCGGTACCCGCGCCAGCCAGCTGGCGCTCTGGCAGGCCAACTGGGTAAAGTCGGAGCTGGAAGGCCGCTATCCCGGGATGGAGGTTTCCCTCGTCAAGATCAAGACTACCGGCGACAAGATCCTCGATGTCCCCCTTGCCCAGGTGGGGGGTAAGGGCCTTTTTGTCAAGGAGATTGAGGAAGCGATGCTGCGCGACGATATCGACATCGCCGTCCACAGCATGAAGGATGTGCCGACCGAGTTTCCCGAAGGGCTCGGCCTCGTCTGTATCACCGAGCGGGAAGACCCCCGAGACGCCGTGATCTCCAACGGCGTGAAATTTGCCGATCTCCCTCGCGGGGCACGGATCGGGACATCGGCGTTGCGGCGCCAGGCACAGCTCCTCAAGATCCGCCCCGACCTGGAAATGGTGGTCATTCGCGGCAACGTGGAAACACGCATCAGAAAGCTGACCGAAGACCGTCTCGACGCCGTGATCCTTGCCGCAGCCGGACTGAAGCGTCTCGGCTTCACCGACGTCGTTACCGAGTACCTCGACACGGACATTTCCATTCCGGCCATCGGTCAGGGCGCCCTCGGCATCGAGTGCCGCCTCGATGACGGGAAAGTCCGGGAGACTATTGCCTTCTTCAACCACCCGGATACCGCCCATGCGGTTCGCGCCGAGCGCGCTCTCCTGTGGCGCTGCGAGGGCGGTTGCCAGGTGCCCATCGCCGCCCACGGGAAGGTGACCGGTTCCGAGCTGCACCTCGTCGGTTTCGTCGCCGCAGTGGACGGACAACGCTCGGTCCGGGCAAGCATAACTGGACCTGCCATTGAGTGCGACAAACTCGGGATAGCCCTGGCGGAACGGCTCCTGAAGGAAGGCGCCCACGAAATCCTCGCCGAGGTGTACCAGCGTGAGGTGTCACGGGAAAAAGAGATCCCCGTCTAAGATTCGGCATCCCGGATCGCACGGCGGCAACTGACGAACAGACGGGTTAGCAGGTACGATGCCCGTCTGTCATGCCGTTTCGACAGATCATCACCCACTGCCTGTACGCTCGTTTATGTCCTATGACCGATTCCCAGAAAAGAGGCTACGTCTACCTGATCGGTGCCGGCCCCGGCGACCCAGGTCTCATCACCGTCAGGGGGCAGGCATGCATCGGACATGCCGACGTCATCCTGTACGATTACCTGGCCAATGACGATTTGCTCGGCCATGCCCAGGCGGGCGCAGAGCTGATTTACGCCGGCAAGGTAGGGGGTGCCCACAACCGGGAGCAGCGACAGATCAACGACCTGCTCGTGGCAAAGGCACGGGAAGGGAAAGTGGTGGCCCGCCTCAAGGGTGGCGACCCATTCGTTTTCGGGCGGGGCGGTGAGGAGTGCGAAGCACTCGTCGCCGCCGGAATCCCTTTCGAGGTCGTGCCGGGAGTTACCGCCGGTATCGGTGCTGCGGCCTATGCCGGCATCCCCCTCACCCATCGCGACGTGACGACATCGGTGGCCTTCGTCACCGGCCATGAACACCCCGGAAGGGAGTGCTCGGCCATCGACTGGGAGAGATTGTCCGTCGGCAGCGGCACCGTTGTTTTCTACATGGGGATGAAGAATCTTCCCC
>Ga0335085_10002659_pt1 | contig 32821 bp, 27 predicted proteins | sample Lox_Sample_45_FD_206712 | JGI IMG/M metagenome (GOLD analysis project Ga0335085, IMG submission 206712) | Soil microbial communities from Loxahatchee National Wildlife Refuge, Florida, United States - Lox_Sample_4.5 | ecosystem: Environmental > Terrestrial > Soil > Wetlands | place: USA... | reverse complement strand
GCGGGAATCCTCGATCTGCCTCTGCTCATCACCATTTATTTTGGGCTCAGCCGGAGAAATCCTTCCACTGGATTGCTCTTGGGAATGACCATCGGCATTTTGCAGGATAGCCTGAGCGGTCCGACTGTTCCTCTCGGGCTTTATGGCATTGCGAAAACTGTGATTGGGTATCTGGCGTCCTCCATCGGTGCGCGGCTCGATACGGAGCATCCCGCGGCTCGATTTGCTTTGACGATTGCTTTTTACGTGGTTCATCAGGGAATTGTCGCCTTAACACAACGCCTGCTCCTTTCTCAATCGGAGAGGTGGTTCACGATGCATCTCGGCACAGCCGCGCTCGTCAATGCTCTTGTCGCCGTCTTCCTCTTCGCGCTCCTCGACCGCTTGCGCAAGCCTTCTTAGCGGTCACTGACTCAGCAAGAACTGCTTGAAATTCTCATACGCGCTGGAGATCGGCAGGGACAGTTTCTCGCGTTTCAGATAGGCGGCGAGCCGCTCGGGAAGCGGCGGCGCCGTGCCGATGGCGCGCATAACCACATCCGCAAATTTTGCAGGATGCGCGGTCGCCAGCACTAATCCTTGCGCGGGCTCGGAGTGCACCCGCTTGTAAGATTCCCATCCAATCACCCCAACGGCGGTGTGCGGGTCGGCGATATATCCAAATCGCTCGTGGATGGACTTCATCCCGACCAGAGTTTCCTCGTCGGTCACGGCGTGGCCCCAGATTTCCCTGCGCACGTTTTCGATTCGTCCGCGGCACAAATCCAGCAGTCGGGGAAAATTGTTCGGATTGCCTACGTCCATGGCATTTGAAAGCGTCTGTGTGGCCGAACGCGGATGAAATTCTCCGGAGCGCAAATATTCCGGGACGATGTCGTTGGCATTCGTCGACGCCACAAACATCGCCACCGGTAAGCCAATTCGCTTCGCGAAAAGTCCCGCCGTCAAATTCCCAAAATTCCCGCTGGGCACTGAGACGATGAGCGGCACCGACGCCACCGGCAACTGCCGGTAGGCGGCGACATGATAGAACATCTGGGGTAAGAGCCGCCCAATATTGATCGAGTTCGCGGACGTCAAGAACGCGCGCTTGTTCAACTCGGGGTCGGAAAACGCTTGTTTCACCAGCCGCTGGCAATCATCAAAACTCCCGTCCACTTCCAGCGCGGTAATATTTTCGCCCAACGTGGTGAACTGCTTCTCCTGGGCCTCGCTGATGCGCTTCGATGGATAAAGAATCACCACGCGGATTCCCGGCACGCCAAGAAAACCGTGCGCCACCGCGCTGCCTGTGTCGCCGGAGGTGGCCACAAGTACCGTCAGCGGCCGCGTTTCGCCGCGAACGAAATAGCCCATCAGCCGCGCCATGAATCGAGCGCCAAAATCTTTGAACGCCAGGGTGGGGCCGTGAAACAACTCGAGGATGTGCAATCCCGGCGAAAGCGATACCAGCTTCACCGGAAAATTAATGGCCTCCGCGACGATCTGCCATAACACTTCTTCCGGCACATCGGGCGTGGCAAAAGGCCGCGCCACCCGAAAACAAACCTCCGTGAACGGCAGCTGGCGAAATTCCTCAAGTTCCTTGGATGAACGACGGGCAATCTCTGCGGGCATGTAGAGCCCACCGTCCGGCGCAAGTCCGCGCAGCACCGCACCGCGCAGTGAAGTCAGCGGCGCTTTGCGGCCGGTGCTCCGGTACCTCATCTCGAGCGCTCGATCTGGCTGCGGATTCTCTCGAGGAACCTCGCGGCGTCAAAGGTGGGATCGCGCAGCTCTGCCACTTGCAGCGTGCAATGCGCCAGCGCTTCATAACTCTGCCGCCGCGCGGCCATCAGGGTCGGATAGCATCGCGCCACAGTTTCTCGTGGCGCTTCGTTCTTTTTTGGCTGGAATGCCCCGCGCCATAAGACCGGCTTCGGATCGCTCTGATAGCGCTCGATCAAAAGCTGCTGCTCCTCGGCGGAGGCTGCCAGGTGCACAACGGTCATGCGCCGCCGCAACCGCAGCAACAAATTATTTCCTGTGTAGATCACGCTTCCGGTCGTGTCGAGCACCAGCGGTTTTTCGGACTCGCGCTCAAGCCCTGTCAGCACTTCCCCAAGCACATGGATTTCTTCTTCGAGATACTGCGCCTCGCGTTCGGCATACTTCGGACTGTCCGGCCAGCCCATCCAGGCAGCAACGCCGTTGATCCCCGAATAACCGCCGGCCGCCAGCCGCGAAGCCAGTTTTTCCTCGATGCGATCGTCGCAGGAAATGGCCGTCCAGCCTTCGGCGGCTAACTTTCTCGTCCAAAAAGATTTTCCAGCACCGGACATCCCGACAAGGGCCAAACGCAGGGGCGAGGAAGTTTCGCTTTGCATGAGAAGAGTCCAACTACGATAGCGCGTGCGCTACGTGGCGGGCAAGCTTGGGACTCGCGTGTGCCCGATTTCAAGCGAAGCTCTTGTAGCGGGCAGCCTCGACCCGGTGTTACGATACGCCAAATGAAAATCATGATGAATTCGCGTACCTCGTTATTGAGTCAATTCCTTGGGTTAAGCGTTTTAAGCCTCCTCGCAGCGGTTCCAGTTCTCGCGCAAAACCAACCCGTCTTCCGTCTCGACGGCGGCAACACTACCTATGCTTTCGGCGTAAACGAGCGCGGCGAATTGCAGGCGCTCTATTGGGGCGGCCGGCTCGGTGAGCACGACAGCATTCCACCGGCGCACTCGTATCCGGAAATGGCTTCGTTCGATTCGTCATACACCACAACACCACAGGAGTATGCAGCCTGGGGCGCGGGGTTGTTTACGGAACCAGCGATCAAAATAACGTTTGCCGACGGCAATCGCGATCTCGTGCTTCATTTTGTCAGCGCCGCGCCAAAAGGCTCGCAAGCCATTGATGTGCTTCTCAAGGACATTTCCCGCGAAATTTATGTGACGCTGCACTACTTCATCGACGCGGATACTGGCATTCTGGCGCGTTCTGCGGACATCGAAACTCGCGAAAAGCAACCGGTCGTGATCGAACAGGCCGCTGCCGCCCAGTGGACACTGCCTCCTGATCGCTACACCTTGAGCTATTTGACGGGCCGCTGGGCGGGTGAGTGGACGCTGAACCAGGAGCCGATTCTGGGCGGCTCTCGCGTAATTGAAAGCCGCCGCGGAACCACCGGCCATCAAGCCAATCCGTGGTTTGCGATCTCCCGCGATGACAGCCACGCATCGGTTGGTCTTTTCGCCGCCGGCGAAGAGAACGGCGAAGTTTGGTTCGGCGCGCTGGCGTGGTCGGGCTCCTGGCGCATAACGGTGGAAAAGACGCAGCTGGATTCGGTCCGCGTGACGGGCGGCTTCAATCCTTTTGACTTCGGCTATTTGTTGAAACCCGGAGAACACCTCGAAACACCAATTTTCTACGGCGGCTATTCGAATCACGGCCTCGGCGGCGCCTCGCGACTGCTGCATCGATTCGAAATTGCTCGCATCTTGCCGCATGGGCCGGATCCCAAGCCACGTCCGGTGATCTACAACTCGTGGGAGGCTACCGAGTTTAACGTCAGCGAAGCAGGCCAGATCGCCCTGGCGGAAAAGGCTGCTTCGATCGGCGTAGATCGTTTTGTAATGGATGATGGCTGGTTCGGCCAGCGCAAAGACGATCATGCCGGACTCGGCGACTGGTACGTAAATCCGCAGAAATTCCCACACGGTCTGAAGCCGCTCACCGACAAAGTGCATTCCCTCGGCATGGATTTCGGTTTGTGGGTCGAGCCGGAGATGGTCAATCCAGATTCGGACCTCTATCGAAAGCATCCAGATTGGGTTTTGAATTTTCCGGGGCGGCCTCGCTCGGAATCGCGCAATCAGCTCGTGCTAAATCTCGCGCGGCCCGATGTTCGCAACTATATTGAAGGTTTCCTAGACAAGCTGCTGACGGAAAACGATATTGCCTTCCTTAAGTGGGATTACAACCGCAACTGGGCCGAGCCCGGATGGGATCAAGTTCCCGCCGACGAGCAGAAACGTGTCTACGTGGAATTCATTCGCAATCTCTATTCGATACTCGCAGATCTGCGCAAAAAACATCCCAAGATCGAAATCGAAAGCTGTTCGGGCGGGGGCGGCCGGGTTGATCTGGGAATATTGCACTACACCGATGAAGTCTGGCCATCGGACAACACGGATCCTTATGATCGTCTCTCGATGCAGGACGGCTTCACGTATGCCTACACGCCGCAAATCATGATGGCTTGGGTCACGGACTCGCCGCACTGGCTCAACAATAAACGCACCACCTCGCTCACCTATCGCATGCTCAGCTCCATGCAGGGCTCGTTAGGCATCGGCGCGAATCTAAATCATTGGAGCGCGGAGGACTTTGCCACTGCCAAGCGGCTCATCGCCGCGTATCACTCCGTGCAGAAGACTATCGTGCGCGGCGATCTGTACCGGCTCATCAGCCCGCGCAATGGCAGCGAATTCTCCTCGACCGAAACCGTCTCGCCCGACAAGAATCAAGCCGTCGTTTTTGCCTTCGCTAACGCAACTCAGGAACGGCGCGGCTTTCCACTGTTGCAACTCGAGGGCCTCGATCCAAATGCAATCTATAAGCTTGGTTGGATCGAAGGCAGGGCTTGGCCAGATACGCCGGAAAGCGCATCTGGCGCCTGGTGGGTGAACCACGGCATCCAGTTGGAGCTGCGCGGAGATTTCCAAGCCGCCGCTTTCCGGTTGGACCGCCAGTAAGAAGCTCGCAGCGGCACGGTCTCTTGTTCCGGCCAAATTATCTTGCAGCCCACGAAAATTTATGGAACATTTGTCTCCCCTAAACGTCTTATGGAAATGAAGGGGTGCGAGAGAGGGGGCCTGCCATGAAGGAAAAGCGAGAAAACCCCGGCGATCTGCTTCAAGGAACGCTGGATCTGCTGATTCTGAAAGCTTTAGCTCGCGGCCCCATGCACGGCTACGGTGTCGCGGAGTGGATTCACCAGACTTCGGACGACATTCTAAGGGTCGAAGAGGGCGCTCTCTATCCCGCGTTGCATCGCCTCGAGCTGCGCGGCCTGCTCTCCGCCGAATGGGGCACCTCGGATAACAATCGCCGCGCGAAGTTCTATTCGCTGACAGTCACAGGGCGAAAGCACCTGGTCCACGAAACGGAATTCTGGCGCCGAATGTCCGGCGCTGTCGCGCGAATTCTTCAAACCGCCTAGGAGCTCACTATGTTCTCCGAATGGCTCAACAAAATTCTCACGCGATTGAAGGCGCTCCTGAAGCGCCGCCAGATGGACCGCGACCTCGGCGACGAACTCGAGTTCCATCTCGCAATGCGCGAGGGAAAAAATCGCGAAGCTGGAATGGACTTTGTGGAAGCCCGCCACGCCGCAAGGCGGCAATTCGGGAATGCGATGATCGTGAAAGAGAGGACGCGCGAGATGTGGACGTTTACCCTTTTAGAGACTCTTTATCAGGACTTCCGCCATGCTCTCCGTCAACTGCGCAACAAGCCCGCGTTTGCAGCCGTGGCTGTGCTCACACTCGCCGTGGGCATTGGCTCGAGCTGCGCGGTTTTCAGCGTCGTGAACTCCGTTCTGCTGAAACCGCTTCCATATCGTCAGGAAAAGCGCTTGGTGATGATCTGGGAAACCAAAATTGGCGAGGGACGCGATCACAACGTCGTCTCGCCGGCGAACTTCCTCTACTGGCAGGAACACAGCACCGCCTTCGAACAGATGGCCGCGTTCTTTGACTATACCCTTACCCTCACCGGGGAAGGCGAGCCGGAGGAGATTCCGGCGCAAGGCGTCACCACGAATTTGTTTTCCCTGCTCGGCATCTCGCCAATCCTGGGCCGCGATTTCTCGAACGACGAAGGGCGCCGCGGCCACAACAATGTAGTTCTCTTGAGCTATGGATTATGGCAGCGGCGTTTCGGCGCTGACCGCAACATTGTGGGCAAACCCATCAGGCTCGATGGGGAGAATAATCTCGTGGTCGGAGTAATGCCGCCGGGCGTCACACTCTTCGCGTCGCAAGGTTCTCTAACGGGGAAACCCGCACAACTCTGGTGGCCTTATGCGTGGCCGGAACAGGCCGAAGCTCCCCACGGCCGATGGATTACTGCGATTGGGAGACTCAAGCCAGGGGTCAGCCTGGCGCAAGCCCAGACGGAAATGGATGGGCTGGTCGCAAACTACACGAAAACTTACCCTGATTTTGAAACCGGCTGGGGCGTGAATCTCGTTCCCGTCCATCAGGATCTCTCAAGCGCGATCCGTCCCACGCTGCTGCTCTTGCTCGGTGCAGTTGGCTTTGTGCTCCTCATCACTTGCGCAAACGTCTCAAACCTTCTTCTCTCGCGCGCTTCCGGCCGCGAGCGCGAGATTGCGGTCCGTAGCGCGCTTGGGGCCAGCCGTTGGCGTCTCGCACGACAGATGCTGACGGAAAGCCTAGTGCTTGCGTTGCTCGGAGGCGTTCTTGGAATTCTTGGAGCCCACTGGATGATCTCGGCCGTGGTGCTCCTGATTCCCAAGGACCTCCATGTCAATTCCATTCAGCTTGATTGGAGCATGGCAGTCTTCGCAACAAGTATTTCCGTGTTAACGGGACTGGTGTTTGGATTGGCGCCCGCCCTGGACGCGGCTCGCACGAATCTCAGCGATTCGCTCCGCGAAGCAGGGGGCTCGAAAACAGGGGTTCGCGGACATCGCCTCCGCAGCGTGTTTGCGGTCGCGCAGATCAGTTTGTCGCTCGTATTGCTGGCTGGCGCTGGCCTCCTGCTGCGAAGCTTCGTCAAGCTTTCATCGGTTGGTCCCGGGTTCAATCCTCAGAACCTCCTGACGCTTCGTATCAGCCTTCCCTCCGCAAAATACTCAAAGCCCAGCCAGTACATCGATTTCTTTCAGCAACTCTTGAAACAAGTGCGCGTAGTGCCGGGAGTTAGCGCGGCCACGATCGACAACTCGTTTCCTCTAACTGGCATGACCCCCGGAACTGACTTTGGCATCGCTGGAAAGCCCACGCCGGCCCGCGGCCAGGAATACGTGACGCAAGTGCAGCTTGTCGGTTCCGATTATTTCCGCACGATGCAGATTCGCTTGCTGAAAGGGCGCACATTTTCCGACAGCGAAGAGACTATCGAGTCCCACGTGGTGATCGTCAGTGAGGCGCTGGCTCGCGAGTATTTCCCTGGCGAGGATCCTCTCGGGCAAAAAATCCGCATCGACATGAAGAATCAAAACGATTTTTCCCAGATTATTGGAGTCGTTGGAGATGTGAAACGCGATGGGTTGGACAAAGCTCCCCGCGCGATGAGCTATTGGCCGCACGCCGAACTCCCCTTCTCCAGCATGATGCTGGCCGTCCGCACCGAGGGCGATCCCTTCGCAAGAGTAGCTTTCATCCGCGACATTGTTCATCGCATGGATTCCGATTTGCCGCTTTCCGACGTTGCCACCATGGATCAGTCGCTCGGAGATTCCGTCGCGCGCCAGCATTTTGGCGCCGTGCTGGTGGCCATCTTCGCGGGCATTGCTCTGTTTCTCGCGGCAATTGGAATCTATGGAGTGGTCTCGCACGCCGTGAGTCTGCGCACGCGCGAATTCGGAATTCGCATGGCGCTCGGCGCCAAAGTCGGCGATGTGTGGTCGCTCGTGTTTCGCCACGGTATCGCGCTCGCAACTATCGGCGTCCTGCTCGGCGTGACGGGCACGTTGACGCTGACGCCCTTGATTCGGGGCATGTTGTTCGGTGTCAGCGCGCATGACCCGGAGACGATTGCCGCGGTCGCTGTCTTTCTGATGGCTGTGACTTTTGCGGCGTGCTGGATTCCCGCGCATCGCGCGACGCGCGTGGATCCTCTGGTTGCGCTGCGCTACGAGTGAATTCTCGAAGCAAAAGGTTTGGAGTTATACCCGGTCGAGATTCGGAGCGAATACGAGTGCGAAGTTGGCAGCACCAAATTTGGCTGCGCATCAAGCGCCTCTGGAAGCGCCGCCAACTCGACCGCGATCTGGACGACGAGCTCGCCTTCCATCTCGCCATGCGCGAACGGAAGAATTTCGCTGACGGCATGGAGGCAAACGAAGCTCGCTACGCCGCTCGCCGCCAGTTTGGCAACAAAACAAGCTGGAAAGAAAGGACCCGTGAAATGTGGATGCTTGCTTCCCTCGAATCGCTCGCGCAGGACCTGCGTTACGCTGTTCGCATGTTTCGCAAAAACCCCGCCTTCACCATCGTTGCCGTGCTCACCCTCGCCCTTGGGATAGGCGCAAACACCGCCATCTTTAGTGTCATCAATGGCGTCCTGCTCAACCCTCTTCCTTATAAAGATCCTCAGCGCCTGGTCGCCATGAGGCAAAACGACTCCCTCATGAACATCAGCGACATCCAGCGCATGACGCGCACTTTCTCTCAGGGTGGCGGCATCAATCTCGCTCAGATGGACTATACCAGCGGGCCCGAGCCCATCCAGATTCACGCTGGTTATGTGGACGCCGGCTTCCTCGAAACGCTTGGCGTCGCGCCCTTGCTCGGCCGCATCATCTCCCCGGAAGAAGACGTCAAGGGAGGTCCCCATGTCATTGTCGCAAGCTACTCCTTCTGGCAAAACTTCCTAAATGGAGACCCGCAAGTCCTCGGCAAAACAGTTTCGCTCACGGGAAACGATTACACCGTGATCGGTGTGATGCCCCCTGGTTTCAATCCACCTGAAGATCACGCCGACGTTTACCTGTCACTTTGGGTCGGCTATCCGGAAGCCGCCCCCTATCGTGGCGTGCACTTCATGCGCAACTACTGGCGGCTAAAGCCCGGTGTGACGCTCGCCCAAGCGCGAGCCGACATGGCCACCATTGACGGCGTTCTCGCAATGCAATATCCGGACAACGAAAAAACTCGCAAGACCATCATCCTCCCTCTCCATGATTTCATGGTCCGCGATTCCCGCACGGCGCTGCTCGTCCTCTTTGGAGCCGTAGGATTCGTCCTGCTGATCGCTTGCGCGAATTTCGCCGGCCTGCTCGTCGCTCGCAATGTCGCGCGCCGCCAGGAGCTTCTCATCCGCGCTGCACTTGGCGCGGGCAAGGCGCGCCTCGTCCGCCAGGCCCTTGCGGAAAGTGCTCTCCTGGCCCTCATAGGCGGCGCCGCGGGCCTTCTTCTCGCCAAATGGGGCACTGGCCTTCTCCTCTCCCTCAAACCCGCCGCCCTCGAACGCTTCACGGGCATTCAATTCGACGCTCGCGTCCTCTTCTTCGTCTTCGGCATTTCTCTTCTCACTGGCATCATCTTCGGAATCCTGCCTGCCCTTTCTGCTGCGCGCTCCGATTTCGCGGAATCGCTCAAGGAGGGCGGGCGCGGCACTACCGCCGGCCCGTCCGGAAATTTCCTCCGAAAGTTACTCGTTGTCATCGAATTCGCACTCGCGCTCGTCCTTTTGGTTGGCGCCGGTCTGCTCATCAAAGGTTTCTCTCGTCTCCGCGCCGTGGACCCCGGATTCAATCCGCATAACGTAATGACCACTCGCCTGCACTTGCCCGTCGCGCGCTATTCCGAAATCCCCCGCCAAACGCAATTCCGCCGCGAACTCCTTGCCCGCCTAAATTCTCTTCCCGGTGTAGAAGCCGCCATGATCACGGATATCCCCTTCGGTGACGACTACCTCGATCACAGCATTGTCTTTGATGGCCGTCCGCCCGTTCCCGTCGGCACGGAGCCACAGGTGCAGACCCTGTCCGTCATGGGCGGCTATTTCCGCGTCATGCAGATTCCGCTTCGTGCCGGTCGCACCTTCACAGACGCCGACCGCGAAGGCCAGCCATCGGTCGCCGTCGTCAACGAAACCTTCGTGAGGCAGTTCTTCCCCCATGAGAACCCAATCGGTGCTCGTATTGATTGGGCTCGCGCCAAGCCGCCTTATAAGTGGATGACTATCGTCGGCGTCGTCAAGGACGTCAAGTATTGGGGCCTCAATCAACCCGTAGATCCCGCGGTTTATGCGCCGTATTCTCAGTCTGACGAATCATGGCGCCGGTGGATGACTCTCACCCTCCGCACTCCCAGCCCTCAACTTGGCCTGATTGACGAAGTCAAGAAACAGGTTTGGAGCCTCGACAGCCAAATCCCCATCGGGGATGCCAAGAGCATGGAAGAGCGCATGGCTCTTTCGCTCGCCCAGCAGCGTTTCAATATGCTTCTCCTCGGCATTTTTGCTGCGCTCGCCCTCGTCCTCTCCGCGATCGGAATCTACGGATTGATGGCATATGCCGTTGGCCAACGCGTCCACGAAATCGGCGTGCGCGTCGCGGTGGGTGCTCAACAGAGCGATGTGCTGAGCCTCATCCTCGGCGAGGGCGCAAAACTCGCCGCCATCGGCATCGTCCTCGGCATCATTTTTGCCATTGGCTTGACGCGCCTGATGTCCGGCCTTCTTTTCGAGGTCACCCCAACCGATCCCGCAACCTTCGTCGCGGTGGCGTTGCTCTTGGCCGTCGTCGCTCTCGTGGCCTGCTATATCCCCGCGCGCCGTGCCACTCGCGTAGACCCCATGGTCGCCCTGCGCTATGAATGAGTGCCTGATTCTCACGCCGTCACACCTTGCGCCCTCGACCTGACGGTTTACTTTCCCCGTGCTCCACAGGGTATTTCCCAGGCAACTGTCCTTCAGGACGGCTTGCGGCACCTTCTCCCAAGTGCTAGGTTTGGATTGACCTCGCTGCGTCGCTGCAGCAACGGTCCGGCAGTGATTCGGGAGCTCCTGGGAAATTTTTCGAGTTCTTTTTCGAAAAAAGTTTTCGACGGACATTTCGATACCCACGCTGTAGATTTTTTCGTGACGCGAGCATTTCCCGGTCTCTCGCGGGACGGGCAAAGAACAGCCCTGACGAAAGCGCCATCCGTTTGACGGGCGCAAAAAAGACTCGCGCGCGGGGTTTTCGTGTCGTACTGGTTTCGCAACGACAATCGATTGCCGCAGGGCCGTCTGGCCATCGCCTCCTACATCATTGTGGGCATGGTCGGATTGTTGCTCCTCGGATTTTGGAAGCTCCAGGTCGTCGATTCCGATAAGTATTCCCAGATGGCGGAGCGCAATCGCGTTCGTTCCATCCCCATCATCGCGCCACGCGGACGAATGCTGGATCGCAATGGCCGCGTCCTCGTTGACAACTATCCTTCTTTTAGCGTACTTCTCCTTCGCGATGATCCAGGTCTCATCGATAAGAATCTGCCCGCCATTTCTGATGGCTTGGGCATTCCTCTCGGCGATTTGAGAGACCAGCTGGAAAACACCAGGAATCTCCCGAAATTTCAGCCCATTGTCATCAAGCCCGAAGCCACCAACGCCGACGTCGCATTTATCGAATCGCACCGCTCCGATATCCCTCTACTCGAAATGCTTATGGTCCAACGTCGCCGCTATCTTCCCAACGGCTTCATGGCCCACGCCAGCGGGTATGTCGGCGAAGTGAGTGAGCAGGAAATTGAAGCCAGCAATGGCAAGCTCCGCCCAGGCGACCTCGCGGGAAAATCCGGTCTCGAACGGCAGTACAACACCATTCTCACCGGCACCGACGGCATGCGACGCGTTATCGTCAACAGCGTCGGCAAGGAAGTAAAAGATTTGGGCCAACTCACCGAGCAGGAGCCCATCCCCGGCAAGCAAATTCAGCTCACAATCGATTACGACTTGCAGGTGGTGGCCGAGCAATCTCTCGGCGATCGCCCAGGCGCCGTCGTCGCTTTGGATCCGCGCAATGGTGAAGTCCTCGCCATGGTCAGCCGCCCCACGCCGGATCCCAATGACTTCGCTATTCGCATTTCCCCGGAAGAATGGAAAAAGTTGAACAACGACCCGCTGCACCCTCTTTTGAACCGCGCTATCCAAGCTCAACTTGCCCCCGGATCCGTCTTCAAAATCATCATGGCCGCGGCTATGCTCGAGGATCATGTCCCGGCCGAAAACTTCACCGCATTCTGCCCCGGCTATGCCACCTTCTACGGCCGCCAATTCAAATGCTGGCAATACGGCAAAAAGCCTCACGGCATCGTGGATCTTCACAAAGCCATCATGCAATCCTGCGACATCTTCTTTTATAACGTCGGCATGAGGCTTGGCATCGACCGCATCGCCTACTACGCCACACACCTCGGTCTAGGACATCGCACAAGCATTGACCTCCCTTCCGAAGAACCCGGGTTGGTGCCTTCCGAGGAGTGGGTCGAGCGGGTTTTCCATCGAAAGTGGTACGCGGGCGAAACCATCTCCGTCTCGATCGGACAAGGCGCCGTCACGGCAACTCCGCTGCAACTCGCGCGCTCCATCGGCGGAATTGCGAGCGGCGGTATATTCAAACAGCCGCATCTCATCAAGGACGCGCCGAACGTCGGCGAAGTCCGGTTTCCGCTGTCTGATTCCACGGTCGAGAAGGTTACCGACGGAATGTATAGCGTGGTGAATGAAGCCGGAGGGACTGCGGGCTCTTTGAAGCTCACGGGCATCGAATTCAGCGGCAAATCCGGCACCGCGCAGGTCATCGGCTACGACAAAATTGCCCTGGTTCGCAAGGGCACGAAGTTCGCCGATAACGCTTGGTTCGTCGGCTACGCCCCGAAGCGCAATCCCGAAATCTGCGTCGCCGTTCTCGTTCAGGAAAGCGGTGAGCACGGTGGCGAAGCCGCAGGTCCCGTCGTCCGCGATGTCATCAAGGCCTATTACGATAAGAAGGCAAAGAAAACACAAGGCCAGCTAAACGCTGGCGTCAAAAAGTATGATCTAAACCATGGCTCCGCGGCAGAGGCAGCGACTTTGGTTCCTGCGCATGCAGAAAGCGCCGTGCCGCACCATTAGGAGTTAAGCTGGTTCGTGGCTGAAAATGCCGGGAGCGAAAGGGCGGCGCTCTATAAAAAGGGGATCTAAAGCAATGGTTTTTGACTGTTAGCTGTGAACTGAAGGCTGTCAACTTCTCACTATGAAAGACGCACCCGGAACTCGCGATTACGACTGGTGGCTGCTCGCCATTCTCGCCGCCATCTGTGCTCTCGGCGTGATTGAGATCTATTCCGCCACCCATGGCAGCTCTCTTGCCGGAATGCAGAACAAGCAGCTCCGCTGGCTGCTCGTCGGCTTCATCTTGATGTTCGCGCTCTCCCGCTTGGACTATCATCTGATCCTGGATCAAGCACCAATCCTATATCTCGTCGGCATTGCTGCCCTCGTCGCCGTCCTCGCTTTTGGCCATACCCGCTTCGGCGCCAAGCGCTGGATTCCCATCCTTGGCGAATTTCTTCAGGTGTCGGAATTGGTCAAATTGATTATAATCATCGTGTTGGCGCGTTTCTTCGCGGAAGTCCGCACCGATGAGCTTTCTCTTCAGGATTTGATCAAGGCGGGACTCATCGTCGGGTTGCCGCTCGCTCTCATTCTTAAGCAACCAGATTTGGGCACCGCGCTTGTTCTTGTGCCCCTGCTTGTTGTTGGCGCCTTTCTTGCCGGCTTGCAGTGGAAGCACGCCGCAGCCATCGCGCTGATTGGGCTCTTGATGCTCCCTGTCGCCTGGCGCGTCTTGAAGCCTTATCAGCGGGACAGAGTTACGTCGTTCATGCATCCCGAAGAGGACGCCAAGGGTTCCGGCTATCAAGTCTTGCAATCGAAGATCGCCGTCGGTTCAGGCGGCTTCTGGGGCAAAGGGTTTGGCAACGGCACGCAGAACCAGCTCGGCTACATCCCGGTCCGTTATTCCGATTTCATCATGTCGGCTTGGGCCGAAGAGCAGGGCTTCAAAGGTGTGCTACTTGCACTTGGGCTGTACATGGCTCTTCTGTTACGCTTAGTACAGAACGCTCAGCGCGCGAAAGACCGCGCCGGAATGTTTCTTGTGATGGGCGTCGCAGCAGCGCTTGGGTTTCATGTTTTGGTAAACGTGGCGATGGTCATCGGTGCTATGCCCGTGACCGGCATCCCGCTTCCTCTCATGAGCTACGGGGGTTCCGCTACGTTGTTTGTTTTCCTGGCGATTGGTCTGGTTATGAATGTTCGGCTTCGCCGCTTCGTCAACTGAACCCGCCGCCAGTCCCGCGCGAGGCGTTTGCTTCGGCAAACTCCCCCGGGGCGGTAATAGTGGCCCCAGTAAGTTTGGGCCATAGAAACAAGGATCTTTAGAGTGAGGACAGCATCGTCCGCCGTTGAACCGGAAGCCCTCCGGCAACCTACCAGCCTCGTAAGCAAGAGAAAATTTCTCTCCGGCTTCGAACGTAAAGCCATCTCGCTACTAGTGTGGCCTGCGTGTGTCCCGGTGCAAACCGGGCTGGCTCAGCTTTTTCGGACCTCCGGCGCCCAACGAATCGCGGCGATGCGTCCTGTCGGCCCTTTGCGGCCGCACAGAAAAGTGACTTCCGGCTCCGCCGGCGTCACCCACAGTCAGGAGTTTTCATGTCAAAAGAATTGGTCATCTCCGCGGCCTCCCACGAACGGCGGGTCGCGATTCTTGAAGAAGGTCAGTTAGTCGAAATATACATCGAGCGGGAAAAAGAGTTCGCTCTCGTCGGCAGCATTTACAAAGGCAAGGTCACCCGCGTTCTCCCCGGCATGCAGTCCGCTTTCGTCGATATCGGCCTCGATGGCGATGCCTTCCTCTACGTCAGCGACGTTTTCGAAAATCTCGAGGATTACGATCACGGCCATTCCCACGGCGACGCGCCGGCCGCGCCGGCGTATTCCCCCGCTCCTCCGAACGTCGTCGAGTTGCTCCCCGGCGAAACACTGGCTCACGCGAGCTCTTCGCATGAGGAAATTATTCCTCTGCACGACGACTCTCACGGCGAAGAAATTTCCCAAGAGTCCCTTGGCAATGAATCGTCTCATCTCGATTCGCTTTCTCATGAAGAACAGCCCGGCATCGTTGAGGAGCACGATGCTGCCGACGAAATACCCGGCACGCATCTCGCTGAAGCCCATGACGATTCACACTCTGGCCATCAAGAAGAGCGCCAGCCGGAATCCAACGCCTCCGCGCCTCAGAATTTTTCGCCCCAATACAATCCCACGAAGAATTACGCGCCGCGCTCCGATCGTGGCGGCCAGGGCTATGGCCGTGGTTCCGACCGTGGCTCAGATCGTGGAAGTGATCGCGGTGGTGACCGTGGTCGGGGCCGTTTTGGTCGTCGTGGCGGACGCCATCGTGGTGGGCGCCCGCAGAGTCCGGGCGGCCGCAATTTGCCACCCTCGAAATACGCGTCGCCTCAAGGCGGCGAATCTCGCGGCAACGATTCTCGCGGTTACGATAACCGCGGCCGCGACCAGCGCGGCAACGAAAATCGAGGTGGCCAACCTCGTGGATACGAGTCTCGTGGGTCGGATCAGCGCAACTTTGAGAATCGTCGTGTGGAAAATCCGCGTTATTCCGGATCTACCACCCCGTCCGGCCCCGCGGAAGAGCCCATCCTTCTCCCGGGCGAATCTCTAGCCAAGTATCGTGGCAAGCAGACCTCAGCTCCGCTGCCGCAGATTGTCGAGCCGGAATTGCATGAACCTCAACCCGAAATCGAGGAGACCCCATCTCGCCCATCGGCTGGATTAAATGCTCCCATTCCTGCTTCCGGACCAGGCGCCAATGTTCCCCGCCGGTTCTCCGGCGGACTCCCGCGCTGGCTTCTCGCCGAAGCCGGCTCTGAAGCTGAAGTAGCCCCGGAATCGGATCGCGCTGAAGCTCCTGTGTCTTCTTCGGAGACGGAGGAATCTCGCAAACTCGAGCCAACTTCTTCGGCCTCCGTTGTGCCTCTTCGCTCCGAAGCCGACTTGAGCGAGGCTCAAACAGTTTCCCTCGCTGCCGAGCTGGCTGAGGCGAAGCACGAAGAAACTTCCGATCACGCCGAAGCCGACGCCTTCGCCGGTGGCGCCGAATTCGAGGAGGACGAACACGAGGAACTCCACGCCGCCTCCGGCGCCGAACTCTCTGAGGAAGAAGAATCCGAGGAAGAGGAATCGCACGACGAGGATTCGCGGAACGAAGAAGAGCAGGAAGAGGATCGCCGCGACGATTTGCAGTTGGACGCCGTCGAAGATCAAGCCGCCGCGGAATCCGAACTATCCGAAGAGGAAACCGCCGAAGTCGAAGCGCGCCGCGCCGCCGATCGCGCCGAATTCGAAGCCAACGCCGCGCACGAAAGCGCCGAGCATGCCGCCGCCATCGGCGATTCCGCCCAACTCCATGAGGAACACGCCGAACCCGAGGTCATCGGAGCTTCCGCGGTCGAGTTCGTCGCTCCAGTCGCGGGTGTCGAAGACGATGTCATTCTCCTTCCCGGAGAAACTCGCTCTCCTCGCATCGGCGGCCCCTCTGCCCCTCGCGAAGATTTTCCGCGTGATTCCGCTCGCATCGGCGGCAATCCGCGTGCACGTTTCCAGCGGCCGCAACGCGGAGGACGCGATCGCGACCGTGGGCGCGGCGGTCGTTCAGACAGCCGCGGTGGTCGGCCCGATCGTGGTGGACGTCCGGTCGGCGGCCCGCGATTCGAACGCCGTCCCGGTGGTCCCAGGCATGATCGCGGTCATCGCCATTCCGGCCCGCCGCGCCGTCCACAACTCATTTCCGAAATGCTGAAGGCCGGCCAGGACGTGGTTGTCCAGATTGCCAAGGAACCGCTCGGCAAAAAGGGTGCGCGTATCACCAGCCACGTCGCACTTCCCGGGCGCTTCCTCGTCTACATGCCCACCGTCCATCACACCGGCGTCTCGCGCAAAATCATTTCCGCCGATAACCGCCAGCGCCTTCGCCGTCTCGTCAGCGAGGCTGGCAATAGCTATCCCGGCGGCTTCATCGTTCGAACCGCCGCCGGCGGCGCCACCGACGACGAAATCCGCGCCGACATCGAATTCCTTGGCAAATCCTGGAACGAAATCAAGGAGCGCAGCGAGCAGCGCAAATCTCCCGCGCTTCTCCACCGCGACCTTAATCTCGTCGAGCGCATTCTTCGCGACTACGTCTCCGACGATTTCACCGGCATTTGGATCGACAACGAAGAGGAATACGGCAAGATCGTCGAGTTCGTCAGCCGCTTCCAGCCCAAGCTCGTCAACAAGGTCAAGCTTTACACCAAGGAAACGCCGATCTTCGAAGAGTTCGGCATTCAGCACGAACTCGATAAAGCCTTGCGCGCAAAAGTTTGGCTCAAGTCCGGCGGCTACATCGTCATCAACCACACAGAGGCTCTCGTCGCCATCGACGTCAACACCGGCAAGTTCGTCGGCAAAGGTTCCACGCGCCTCGAGGACACCATCGTCAAAACCAACCTCGAAGCCGTCAAGGAAATCGTCCGCCAAATCCGGCTCCGCGATCTCGGCGGCATCATCGTCGTCGATTTCATCGACATGGAAGAGCGCCGCAACCGCGAAAAAGTATTGAGCGCTCTGCAAATGGCTCTCGAGCAGGACAAAGCGCCCTCAAAGGCCTTGTCCTTTAACGAGTTCGGCCTCGTTTGCATCACCCGCAAACGCACCAAGCAAGCTCTAGAGCGCGTACTCTGCCAGCCCTGCCCCTATTGCACCGGCTCGGGCATGGTCAAATCCATTCCCACGCTCTGCTACGAAATTCAATCCGAAGCCCGCAAAATGGCCACCGCTCAGGAAGGCGACAGCCCAAACCTGACGCTCCGCGTCCACCCGGAAATCGCCAAAGCCCTGAAAACCCGCGAATCCATGCTCATGGACGAACTCGAGCAAACCGCCCACAAACATATCATCATCCAATCCGATGCTACCCTCCACTGGGAGCAGTACGACATCTACTAACCTGTAGCACAGGCACTCCTGCCTGTCCGGCTTCGTCGGGGCGCAGTAAGCTGCGCCCCTTTTTGTACTACTTCAGTTCAGACTCCCTGCGGTCTATCATCCGCAAGCATGTCGTCCTTCGCGTTCGAACCAAAAATAGTCTGTAACCTGGACTTCCGATAACCAGTAATTAGGGATAGAGAGCGTCGCATGGACCTGCTGGAACGCTTCGCGTCGGGCGATCTGGAAGCCTTCGAAGTGCTGTTCCGGCAGCACCAGAGAGAAGTCTACGCCTGGATCGTCCGCATCGTCCGCGACTCCGGTGTCGCCGAGGATTTGACCGTGGAAACATTCTGGCGCATCTACAATCATAGTGCGCGATTCCGCCCAGGCGGCAACTTTCGTGCCTGGGCCCGTCGCATCGCAACCAATGCGGCTCTCGACCATCTCCGGCATGCGCACGCCGATGTTGCGCTTCCGGAGAATCTTCCAGTCGTACCCGTCTCGGACACCGCCGTCCAAAGAGAGGCTCGCGAGCACATCCGCAACGCCTTCAATACACTCCCTGCTATATATCGTCTCGTCGCCACGCTCGCGTTGGTCGAAGAGGAAAGCTACGCCACGATCGCCGCAGCGGTCGGCATCAGCGAATCGCTCGTAAAAGTCCGCGTTTTCCGTGCCGTGCGCATCCTGCGCAAAAGACTCAGTTTTTTCGCTCCGGAGGTCCCCGCAAAATGACCGATCACGAACTTTCGAAAGAAGCGAAGGATCTCCTCAAGTTGGCCATCCCGGCCGCAAAGGACACCGATCTGCGCCGCGACCTCTGGCCGCAAATGCTCCGCAAACTCGACGAGCATCCTGCACCCGCGCGCAGCGTTCCGTGGTTCGATTGGGCGCTCGCCGCGCTCGCCTGCGCCGCCGTTCTCTATTTCCCGGGGATCATTCCGGCATTGCTCTATCACTTGTGAGGAGGTTTCTATGAATCAGCACACTTATTTGCGCGCCTACGTGGCAGGTATTGCCGTGCCTAACATTGTTATCGTCCTCGCCGTAACGGCCTTCACCATCGCCCGGTACGCTTACCATTGGCCCGTCCCCCTCGAGCGCGTCATGATTTTCCCCATGGCCGCGGTTCCAAACCTCTGGGGCCTCTGGAACATGCTCTTCATCGCCTCGCGCTCGCGCTCGCATCTTTCCATCGGCCTTCACGGCGCATTGCTCCCGTTCCTCCTCGGCCCACTCGGCATCCTCTTGACGCGCACCCTCGAATTTCAGATTCCCAATTTCGCAACCCACATCTTCCCGGTCCTCGCAGTAGTCGCCGTAATCGTCTACTATCTCGTCTGGAAATACGTCGTTGCCTTTCTGAACAGCGTCGTGGCTCTCTCCTGAATTCCGTTCGGAAGGACCTGTCCCGGCGAGCAGGTCCTTTCTGCGCAAGCCTGCGCAATTATGTTTTGCTTCCGCTCGCCTCCTCCGACTACAGTACTTGCACATCGCTCCATCCCAGCCGGGGCCTAATCTACTTTTTTGAACCGTTCAAGGGAGGAACTATGTGGAACAAACCGCAAACCGCAACGGAGGCACCAACCGCTCCGCCGCCCCAAGCAACGCCGCCATCTGCATCCGCCGTATCTTTTGGCTCGCCTTCGGCACCTCGGTCAATCACCCCAGGCACTTCAGGCGGCCGCAGTTCGGCTCGCTTGGGTTCCAGCCTGCACATCAATGGTCAAATTAGTGGCGCGGAAGACTTGCAGATTGACGGCCAGGTCGACGGCCCCATCACTCTGAACGGCCACCAACTCATCGTCGGCGCCAGTGCTGTTCTAAATTCTGAAGTTCACTCCGGCGAAGTCATCGTTTATGGCAAAGTGATCGGTAACGTCTATACCACCGGCCGCGTGGATATCAAGACCGACGGTTCCGTCATCGGCGATATCTCCACCTCGCGCATCAGCATCGAGGACGGCGCACACTTCAAAGGCCGCATCGAAATCGATCCGGCTAAAGCCCAGGCCGCCGCGGGTTAGGACGGGTTTCCTGATTCATCCTCGGTTGTCTTGCGGCCGCCTTGGGCTTAGCTGGACTTTGATTTACTAGGCGTGCGTTTGACGTCCTCGCTCAGCACAATCGCTTCCGCGATTTCTTTCATCGTTTTGCGCCGCTGGCGGCTCTGCCGTTGCAGCCTTACGTAGGCTTCTTCTTCGCTCAATTGCATATCTCTTTGCAGAATTCCCTTGGCGCGCTCGATCACTTTTCGCGTCTCCAATTGCTCGGAAAGCTCAGAATTCTCTCCCTCCAGCCGCGCCATCTCTATCTCCGCGCCCACCAGAAATCCGATCGTGGATATCAGGTGAATTTCGCGCTGGCTGTGAATGTGCGGCTGCCGGTGTTGCAGGTTGATGACTCCCGCCAGCTTGTCTCGCGACAGCACCGGCACGGAAAGAAACGCCTGATAGGAATCTTCAGGCAGCTCGTTGAACGCCCGGAAACGCGGGTCTCGGTACGCTTCGCGCGCCACTGCCACCGGTGTCTTGTGTTCGGCAACCCACCCGGTGATGCCCTGTCCCATTGGTAATTTCAACCGGTCCACGACTTCGGAATGCAGGTTCTTCGATGCCCGCAGCACGAGCTCGTCTCCTTCAAGCACGTAGACGAAGCACGAATCACACTCCACCACGGACGAAATCACTTCTACCGCTTTTCCTAATACTTCCGGCAACGGATCGGCTGTCGCGATGCGGTTCCCGATCTCGTGCAGCATGTTCAGTTCGTCGTTCTCGACCGATACTGCGCCCTTATCGTAATTCATGTCTTCTAACCTACCGGGCTCCAGCAGTTTGGTCCAATCGAATCTTTGCTGTTACTGCATCGAAAGAAAAATAGTAACCGCGGGGCGGACCGCCACAACGGCCCGCCTCGCGGAGCGGAAACGTGCAGTTTAATCCGTTGCCTTCGATGTCGGCGCTGGCCCCGGGCGTACTGCCTCTGCAAGCATCGGGTTTTGGTGCTTCGTGCCTCGCGAATCGAAACTTATCTCGAGTTCCGGCTGCTCTAGGTACATGGATTGCATCGCCATCCCGTCTCCCATTTGCTCGAGTATCAGCTCGCTGGAATTGAGCGGTCTATTGCTTCGGAACGCCACCGCGAAAATTCCGGTTACCGGTCCAGCGCCTTTCTCCGGACGGACGATCACCAGCACAGCCTGCTGCGCGCTCTGGATGGAATTAACCGTCTGCACCGGGCCGACAGTCGCTATCGAGAATTTATACGTCCCCACCGGAAGTATTTTGCTCCCCAAGTGCGTGCTTTCCGTCAACGTGAACTTCCCTGCGACCGTTCCCTGCCCAAATGCCGGGCTCGCGGCGCCAACCAAGGCCGTCAACCCGAGCAGCGCCAATCGCGCACTTTTGCTTTGATAAATCGATTTAATTGAAAGCGTTTCCATTTTTCCTCCGAATATATAGTGAGATGTACGCCAGAGCCTTGGCTCGTGCGCCTGCTGCTTATTTTTTCGTGACTCACTCGGACCACGAGGTCAGAGAACTACCGCTGTAACCGAGTGGCTGGACGGGCTTTGCTGAAGAACTTCGATGTTCTTATCGTGCGTTGCGGCGTGGCAATCGCTCGAACTTTACTCGTTTACTCTCGCAAACTCCTGCTGCACTGTCGAATGGAAAGAATTCATCGCAACCATGCGCGGATTCAATGTAACTTTTCTCAATCTCACTCCTCACCCTCTCGAGGATATAGCGATTTTTCATCCGCACAGCCTGCTCTGACCTTCGTTCAACTTCCTCTTTGTCCGCGCAAGCCCCCTGCAGATCGATTACCGGCAATATCATGGCGGTTTCAAGCACAAGTGGATCCAGCGGCTTGCACTGTCGGCAATGTCCTTTCACTTATGGCAAATGCGAACCTACCCTTTCTCGGTTTCCGGTATCATCCCGAACTCGTTCTCGACCATGTCTACAGCCGGCCCTTTCCCTCAGCAGGCCCTGCAAGTTTCAGCAGGCAATCCAAATCACCGCGCTCGACGAATTACTCGAGCCTCTGGCAAAATTCCTGGTAGAGGAAAGTACATCGAAGACTATCCCGCCGTCTCAATTGGTTAGCCCCTCGGGCGAAGTTAAGAATGCTGAATATATTCCACGACATATCGACGAACTGGTCCCTCGTCAAGGCATTCCTAATCCTAGTTCCATGTCTGGATGGTTTTGATTCTTGCTGAATGGTTGGTTTCAGAGTGTCTGAGCGCTTCGGACGTCAACGACTCCCCACAGCATGGACCGGTCGTCCTCTGCTCGATTGCCTGCATATCCCGCCGACGGTTCCGCAAAACTTCTCATGACGACCGCCGCGTCCGCGCCTCCAGCCCGCCGTACCGCCCGCGCAAGCCGCTCCCGGTAGGCCGGCGTCGCTCCGTCAACAATATTCGATAGCGCGAAGCCTTCAAAATAACCTTCCGGACAAGTCTCCAGCCACGCGGCCGCTTCCGCAAGAACAAATCGGATATCTCCCGTCGCTCCTCGTCCAATTTCTGCGGTTTCGCCGAGCAACAGCGTCCTCGCGTAGGGATTCGAGGCATTTTGATGCCGCGCAAAGGCTCGCTCCAACCGTTTCCGGAGCACCGAACCAAACTTTGGCGGCAGGAACGAAAGAAATGGCGCCGCATAAGCCATCCGCAGCATGGCCCGCGACATCAAGGCGTCGAAAGCTGTGCGAAATCTCCGTGTATCGAGATGCTTTCTCCAGAATTCCGATTGTTCGTTAAGATTGTTCAGTCTGAGGAATTCCCGAACGACTTCTTTCCGCCAGCCCACGAACGGCATGAAAACTCGGATGAGCTTCATCGCTTTCTCGGCATCCCCAGTCTCTCTCGCTCCTCCTGCCGCAGTCCGTTTCGCGTATTCGAGCTGCACGGGATTGATGTCGCAGGCGACGACTTCATGCTCCTCAGCCAACACCAGCGCGGTCGTACCAGCCGACGCAATACAGAACACTCTCCCCTTGCCTTTAAACGCCGACAGCTCAATCTCGGCGTCTTCATGCATCTGGCCAAAAAGCAAACGCTGCGGCCCTTTCGAAGAACCGAGCCGCCCCGCCTCCCAAGCCGTTCCCGGCGTCACACCCGGCCTCCCGGTAGCGCTCCACTCACCCACACAAGTACGAGAAAAGCGACGTTCTTGACAACCATGCCAGCCGGCTCGTGGATGATGTGCCGCGCCCAGAGCAGACCGTTTGCGTTCAGCGTCACGAGCAAAACCGTCTGTGCGATCGCGCAAATGCCGGGAGCAAATCCCGACATCACCCATAGAGCAACCGCGATTTCCGCAAGACCGAGCGTCTTCAGAAACGCGACCCCAAACCGGGGACCAATCCGCGGCACTGCTTGCACCACGTCAACCTGCGATTTCACCCCACCCAGGATCTTGCACCACAAACCCTCGTACATCCACACGGCCGCGATGCTGATCCGGATCACGATTAACGGCGGGAAGGCGATGGCGAAACTGTGCACGCGAGACCTCCTCCGGAGCCGTGCTGCGCGGGAAGACTGGCCGGAACCGGTACACTCCTCGCTGAATGTTCTTTCCGAATCGCATCTCTCAGGCCGCTAAAAATATGTCGGTGAAGCTGTCCGATCAGGAGCGCTTCCAACCGGCGCCAAAAAAAACGTGGCCGCAGAGTCGCCTTGTAGTTCGTTGTCAGTTTCACTTCCGTCCCGTCGACGCAAGCCCGGAGCCGGTACGAACCGCCCATCGTCTCGACGCATTTTTCTATTCCCAGCTTCTGTCCTAAAACTTCGAACTGCAGAGACCGTGCCGTTTCCACCAGCGTAATGCGCTTGGTCAACTCTCCTGTCGTGTATTCGCAGTGGACGTTTGACCCCATGCTTCTCTTATCCCCTGCAGTCCGCACCGGACGCGGCAGAAATGTCCGAAGCAGTAACGGCGCCTCGCCGGGAATTTCTTCGAAGAACATCAAGTTCTGCCAAACTGCTTTCGGGCTCGCCTCAAAATGAGTCCGCGTTGTGACCATCTCGTGCGCTGCCTCGCCGGCGAAGAGCCAGCTGGCAATTTCGCACAATCTCGTCGCCCTACTTCTCTGTAAATCTTTCTCGAGCAACGGTTTTATATCTTTCGATTCGGTGTTTCGGCTGAATATCATTCCGTACTCCCAACCCCCGCTCCAGCGCGGCTTGTCGCAACCAAACTCCCTGAGTCGCAATTCTCGCTGGTGTCCCGCTAACTCGTTGCGCAGCCCTGCGATAAGCTCTCAGAGGACGCACCGCTTCACTCGCGCCGGCAAGACTCGCATTCGAGCCGTCATCCGCGCTCGCCGTTCTCTTCGACCAGGAATTGGCTTACGAAGTTTTCTGCCCTGCGATTCCGGCAATCACTTTGGCGTTGATCGTGCCTCCTAGCGCCCCGGCCAAACCTCCGAGAAAGGCTGGAATCACGTAGATTTGGGCGACCATCGCGGAATCAAACCAGTGCCCAAGCACTGCCGGGCCGAGCCACGCCCCAATCCACGCAATCATCCATTGCCCGATAAACCCATCCAGTCCCTGGAACAAGCGGTAGCGGAATCCCCAATGCACAATCCCAGCGGCTATCGCGCTCAGGATCAGTAGAACCACGAAGGGTTGAAAGCCCATTCCGATCAACGGAGCACTCATTACTTGCCTCCTCTAAATTCTCGGACCATCCGATATGTCGCCGCGCGAACGATAGCGTCGTTTGTTGCTCTGCCTCACGACTACGTCCGGAAGAGACTACCCGTATGGTAATCCCTACTTCATTCAAGGGAATGTGCGCCGCGTCACATTTCTTGTCAAGCTACTTAAGTCTATCCAGCCCTTGCGGACAAGCAGGCTAGCCGATCCCCCTCCGGGAAGAATTTGGAATCTTGCAAGTCTTGTATCTGGACGCGATACTGTCTCCATGCCCGCCTCCGCCTCCAAACCGGCCTTGTGCGTCAGCGGTCTTCGCAAGGCATACCAGGACGTCGTTGCCGTCAACGGTCTCGACCTTGAAGTCCGCGCCGGTGAATGTTTTGGGCTCCTCGGCCCCAATGGCGCGGGAAAAACGACGACGGTCGAGATCTGCGAAGGCCTGACGGCTCCCGATTCCGGCGAAGTCGAGCTTCTCGGATTGCACTGGAGCACCGACTCCGAGCAACTGCGTCAACGCCTTGGCATTCAACTGCAAGATACGCAACTCTCGGAAAAGCTCACCGTTCACTAAACGCTGCGCTTGTTCCGCAGTTTTTTTGAGCAAGGCCCGGGCGCCGACGAAGCCATCGCACTCGTGCAACTTGAAGAAAAGAAGAACTCGCGCGTCGGCAATCTTTCCGGCGGACAGAAGCAGCGCCTTGCGCTCGCCTGCGCTCTCGTCGGCGATCCCGATTTTCTTTTTCTCGATGAGCCCACGACCGGCCTCGACCCGCAAGCTCGCAGGCAGCTTTGGGATCTCATCGAGCAATTCAAATCTTCCGGCCGCACCATCCTTCTCACGACGCATTACATGGACGAAGCGCAGCGCCTCTGCGAGCGCGTGGCCATCATGGATAACGGCAAGCAAATCGCCCTCGGCACGCCGCGCGAATTGATCGCGTCCATCTGCGCGGAACACCTGGTGGCGTTTTCCGCTGGCGCCAATTCGCACGCTCTCGATCTTCCCGCGTTGCGCCGCATCGAAGGCGTTCGCGACGTTCGCTCCGAAAATGGAACACTGGAGATGCAGGTTACAGAGCTGCACCTTGCCGTGCCCGCCCTGCTCGCGGAGTTGGCCCGCCAGAACATTCCGCTAACCGAGCTGAGCACGCATTCAGCAACATTGGAGGACGTCTTCGTCTCGCTGACAGGACGCCATTTGCGCGATGAGTGAAACCAGTTCCATCCCCGATATTCGCGCACGCGCCGCGGAGCGAAGAGCGCCGCGCGGAAAAGCTTTCGGCGAGCACGCGCTCGTGCAACTGACGATCGTGCGCTTCCTCGAAACCGTGCGCGAACCAGAGGCACTTTTCTGGATCTTCGCATTCCCTATTCTGCTCGCGGCAGGCCTGGGCATCGCGTTTCGCAACCGTCCGGCCGAAGTTCTGAAAATCGCGACAACCGCGCCGCAGATTGCAAAATCTCTCGAGCGTGAAAAACTTCTTTCTGTTCAGCAGCTCGATCCGAACGCCGCCGCCGAGGCGTTGCGGATCGGCAAAGTCGCGCTGCTCGCCGTCCCCGGCGCGAATGGCGCCGTCGTTTATCGCTACGACGATACCAACCCGGAGGGCCGCACGGCGCGGATGCTCGCGGACCAGGCCGTACAGGAAGCCGCGGGGCGCGTTGATCCGGTGCACACCAGCGACGATTTCATGCGCGAGCCGGGTTCGCGGTATATAGATTTCCTCATTCCCGGATTGATCGGAATGAACCTGATGGGCAGCGCGATCTGGGGCATGGGATTCACGGTAGTCGACGCGCGGCGCAAGAAACTTTTGAAACGGCTCGTGGCGACGCCGATGCCCAAGCAATATTTTTTACTGTCATATTTGTTCTCGCGCATCCTGATGCTGGTACTCGAGGTGGGCATCGTGCTGGGATTCGGCGTGTGGATTTTTCATGTGCCGGTGCATGGATCTTTGCTCAACCTGGCGGTCGTGTGCCTGTTGGGTTCGCTGACGTTCAGCGCGATGGGATTGCTGCTGGCGTCTCGCGCGAAAACGATTGAGGCGGCTTCCGGATTGATGAACGCGGTGATGCTGCCGATGTGGATCGCTTCGGGAGTATTTTTCTCGGCGCAGCGATTTCCGGATATCGTGCAGCCTATCATCAAAGCGCTTCCTCTGACTGCGGCGATTGACGCGCTGCGCGCGAACATGCTGCAGGGCGCGAGTCTGGCGAATGTAGCGCCGCAGATGGCCGTGCTGGCGGCATGGTTGCTCGTCTGTTTTGTAGTGGCGCTGAAATTGTTTCGATGGCGCTGATTTTTTGGAGACGGCGGTCGCGCTTTTCCTGAATCGCGATTCCTGGAGCGGTAAAACGAGTGTTTCTCCGCTTGGTCGAACCCAGCGAAATCTCTCATTGCTAGCTTCCTGAGTAGCGCTGCTCTTTCCACGGGTCCCCGTAGGCGTGATAGCCGTTGCGCTCCCAGAAGCCGAGGCGGTCGTGATCGAGAAGCGAGAAACCACGTACCCACTTGACGCTTTTCCAGGCGTAGAGGTGGGGCACAATGAGCCGAAGCGGGCCGCCGTGCTCCGCGGTGAGCGGTTCGCCATCGTGCTCGAAGGCGAACAGAACATTCGGACGCATTAAATCTTCGAGCGGCACGTTTGCGGTGTAGCCCTCTTCGGCAAGGATGGAAGCAAACTGCGCCGCAGGTTTTGGCTTGACGAGTTTCAAAACGTCTGTGAAGAGGACTCCTTTCCAGCGATTGTCGAGGCGGCTCCAGCGCGTGACGCAGTGGAAATCCGACATGGTTTCGGTTTGCGGCAAAGCGCGAAACTCGTTCCAGGTCAGGCGCTTGGGCTCTTCGAGTTCGCCTGAAATCTGGAAGTCCCATCGGGCCGGATCGAATTGCGGGATGCTGCCGTAATGGAGCACCGGCCACTTGAGAGTGAGCGACTGGCCCGGAGGCAAGCGGCCTTCGGCCTTGGCCTTGTTTTCCAGTTCCTTCCGCGTTCCTAAATCTCCGAAGAGGCTCATGTCATCCTTCCTTTTTTTCCGTGCACGCGAACCGGTGTGACTATTCGATGCGCTGGAACGCAATCAGGTGCGAACGCTTGCATAGCCGTGCTGGGGATTTGGGTTGGCGGTTTCGGGTGTAGTTGGGGCGTTCGACGGCGAAAATGCAGCACCCGGAGCGGATGAGCTACTTGGTGCAGAGGACAAATTGCTCCAAAAATTGCGAGTAGCCGCTTCGGCTTTCGCCGCGCCACGCCTGACGAGGAAGCGGTCTTGCATTTCGCCGATGCTTTGATTGACTTCTTCGATGGCAAGAGCGCCGCGCTGCGCTTCGAGCTTCTTTTCGATTCCCGAGAGGCGGCAAAGCAGCAACTGTGAAAGATAGCCGAAGGCGACAGCGTCCCTACGATGGATTTGCTTACGGGCAAAGAGTTTGGCCACGTTGCCGAGAAGGGCGTCGACGTTACCGGGGGCGGCGAGATCGCCCGCATTCTCAAGGAGTTCGGCGGCGAGAGTTTCCGAATTACTTATAATTACCTACGATTGATCGAGATCTGAGGGGGTAGCGATTCGAACCCACTGTGGAAAACTTTCGGGGCAAAGGCAAGGGAGTCGTGCGCTTCTCGCCACACAGTCTCGCCTGGTTTTTCGATTGAGCGACGAAGAGGAACCCCATCATGGGGCGGAAGTGGGGCATAAATCGAGGGCGGATGAGGTTGAATCCTGCTCATTCAAGCGTGTGGATCCTTCAGAAGGTTTCGCCATTGGCGGGGCAGAAGAGACGGCCGGATGTATTCTTTCAACAGTCCGGCACTTCGTCTGGAGGTAAAGCCATGGAATATCTGATCGGAGTAGTCTTGGGGACGGGAACGTGCGTCTTCGCCAGGCTGACTGGATTTGACCGCGAGCGTGTTTTATATCCGACAATGCTGATCGTAATCGCTACGTACTACTTGCTGTTTGCCGTTATCGCGCGCTCCTCGCATGCGGTGACGGCCGAGTCCCTCCTGGCAGGTTTGTTTCTGGTAGCTGCGGTGGCGGGGTTCAAGAAAAATCTCTGGTTGGTTGTCGTTGCTCTCGCCGGACACGGTGTTCTTGATTTTTTCCATCACATGTTTGTTGAAAATCCGGCTGTCCCGGTGTGGTGGCCCGGTTTCTGCCTGGCATTCGATATTCTTGCCGGAGGGTTCCTGGCCGTGCTTCTGCTGACGCGCGGCAGCCTAGCGCGCGCGGCCTGAGCACGGACCGCGGCCGCGCTATGAAGGCATTTAAGATTATTCGGCCGGTATCCATTCAGGCGCCGAAAAGAGGAATCGCTTCACTGGCTGCACGGATTTAAAATCGTCTCCGTTCCGCGCATGCCCGATGACGGCATGGAGCATGTGAGCAAACACTCCGTCCCCCGGCGCAAGAATCGCATTATTTCATGCGAGGGGGAAGGGTCAGCGAGTCAGAGAGAGTAAAGGTGAGCGCCGACTCAGCCGGGATCTCGATCTGCTTGTTTCCGGTGAATGCGCCCCCGAGCAAACCGCCGGCGGCCCCCACAAGCGCGCCAATGCCCGCGCCTTTCCCGCCGCCGGCTAAGCCTCCAATCAGCGCACCGCCGGCGGCGCCGCCGCCCGTGGTGACGGCGGTCCGCTTACCTTTTCCCTTGACGGTGCTATCCAGCGATTCCGTGTGGAGCGTGTAGTTTTTTCCGTGTAGGGTGACGCTATCCAACCCCAGGGCTAGCTCGCCCTCTCCCTTTATCTTGCCTTTCTCCTTGGCCCGCAGCACAGTGCCGGTGACACTGGCTCCCTTGGGTATGGCGAGCTCTCCGTCCACGGTCACGGGTTGCGCCACGGTAGCCAAAAAGGTTTGGCCAGACTGGCTGGTCTTGGAACTCAGAGCTTGGTCCACGGTGACTATCAGCGAAGTCCCGGCAGGCACGACAATCGGCGGCGGAACCACGGTTTGATTGTCGACATCGGAGATTCCTGGCTCCTGGCGGGCGAGCTGTTCCATTTTCTGTTGTGCAGCAGCGCTTCTGGCCGTGCCTTTTAGCGTGACCTTACCGCCTTTGGCGGTCACGCTGACAGTGGAGTCCTTCGTCTCGGGGTCCGCCGCGACTTTACTTTGAACGTCCTGCGCAATCGTTGCGTCGCTTGGATGTTTGGAACATCCGGCAATGAAACTCAGCATTGCGCCGAGAAGGAGACTTGCAATTGCTGTCTTGAGTGAGGCCCGCATGAATCCTCCTTGTTTAATTGACACACTCGAACTGCCCTTCATGGACTTCGTACTCACCGGTCCAACCTCCTCATATCCATGATATTCCAATCAAAGCCCAGAGCGGCAGGGGAGACCACGGAAAAGGAACGGCTCTTTGCCACACTCTACTTTGCAGAACAGTCCGTCTCAGAGCAGTTTCAACCCCCGGTGTCTTCGAAATGAGACCAAAACTGGTACTATGCGAGAATCGAGTTTATGACGGATCGTATTAAGCAGCGGGCCGACCAAAGTGAGCAGCAAGATGGCGGGCGGATGCGTGAGAAGCCACCAGCATCAAGATGGCTCTGCCTGTTCGTGGCGGTAATGGTGGCTGGAGCGATGGTTTTCAAGGGATTCGGTGAGCCGGCTCCGGAGCGGATCATTTTGCCGATCGAGGTGCTGGGAGTGGACGGAGCGACGGTGAGCAGGACTGTCGAACTGCAGGCGGAACAGGCCGAGTCGGCGCAAGCGCTATGGTTGGAAGTCCACGGGCTGCGGTATCAGGATCAAGCGAGCGTGCAAGTCAACACAAGCGCATGGTTACCCCTCGACAACATCACTGTAACCATCGCTGAACCGGGCAAGAGCTTTGGCGGGATTGGGGGAGGCTTTTCCACGCTGCGGATGATGCTTCCCTTAGTGAAAGGCACGGTTACCGGCGGCGCGAACACGATTCGGTTCCGGTTCAACCGGTCCGACGGGTTCATCAGCGCGTATCGCGTACTTGCGTGGAATTTCCTGACGTCCGAAGGAACGAAGATTCTGCCGCCCGAAGATTTTGCGGAAGACGATCCGCGAAACTGGAAACCGCCATTAGCCGATGCGGCTTCGGTCGATGCGGGGCGGGCGCTTTGGCACAAGGCTTCACTGGAGGCGAGCAGCCTTCCAAATAGTCCAAGGATTCGCGCGCACTGCGCGAACTGCCATGCGCAAGATGGGCGCGATTTGAAATATTTCAATTTTTCGAACGAAAGTATCATCGATCGATCGCGGTTCCACGGGCTCTCCAAATTGCAGGGCGAGCAAATCGCGAGCTACATCCGCAGCTTGCCGTATCCCAGCCCGGGCCGTCCGTGGAACCCTCCGTACCAGCCGGGGCCGGGACTGGACGAGCAACCGATCTCCAATTGGGCCGCCGGCGCGGGACTTAAGTGGGTGCTTGAAAAGGATACTGACGCGCTGCCGTATCTATTGAACCAGCGGAGTACGCGCTCGGACGGAGCAGCCTCAAATCAACCTGGAAGTGTTTTCAACCTCGCTGACCTCGCGAAGCAGATCACCGCGGAAATATTTCGTCCCGACGGAAATCTGAATGCGCGCGAAATTCCGATTGCGTTGCAGTTGCCGGATTGGAGCGAATGGCTGCCGCGCATCCATCCCGAAGATGCGTGGGGACCGGCTTTCGAGCAGAGCGAATTTGCCGCGTTGTACGACGGCGAGGCGAAGCCAGGAAGCAAGAGCAAAATTGGCGGGCGAATGCCGCTCCGCAGCCTTTTGGCGGCGAGAAACGCAGATCATGACGTTCGCCTCATCGCGGAAGCCTTCTCCCAATGGTCTCAAGCCCGGCGCGCGTTCCTGAAACCGTATGTCGAAGGGAAGCAGGCGCGGGCCGCGGCATTGAACGATAAGATTTATTCGACCCAGTTGTGGCAGTTGATGAAAACCTGGGAGATGACGCAGGAATTTGGACTACAAGGACGCGGTCGCGATTTTTCCGGGCCCGCGGCGGATGTCCGCTCGTGGTTGAATACCATTCCGCAAGAGACCGCTCCATCTTCCACGCAGATACCGGACGGAGCGACGGGAGTCGGCGGCAGCGCCCTGAACAACGAATACTTCTCAGCGTCCTGGTATGAGTTGCAAATCATCCTGAACAGCGGCAATCACCAACACCGGGATCGCGAGCCCGTGGATTGGGTCTATGTGGTCGGCCGATTCCACGATCTTTACCAGCAAACGCATCAACCGGAACCGGCGCGGCTCCTTGTTGCCGTCATCAAAGCGCTGCAATCCAGCGATTCCCGCATCGGCCCGGAGGACTTCAACAAAGGCTGGCGGCCGGACCAGAATATCGATCCGCGCATCTTGGTCAGCCCGGTTTGGGAACCAATCTTCAAACCGCTACCGATGGAAGTTCATCGGGCGCTAACCACGTCGCTGCTCGGCGCATGGATGGAGAAGAACCTGCAATACCCGATTGAGAGGTATTTGCCGATGGGTTCGTCGCGGCGCGCGTACGTTGCCCCTCGCTCGTATGGAGAGATTACCGGAGGGAAAGTGTGGGAGGCGGCAAAGCAGTTCCGCGATGCAGGCGTGCCGCCCGAACTTGTCGCGCGGTTGCAGGCATGGGGACTCTCCTACCACGAACGCGAAGTGCGTATTCAATATTGATTCTTGATCCTGCGTGGCCCTTTGCTGCGAAATTAAACAGCGGCGGATTTGGCGACGATGAGAGTGAGATCGTCGTGCTGTTCGCGAGGAGAGAATAGGCGCACGTCGGCGACGACACTTTCGAGCATGGATTGTGACGGCTGGGAGCGATGGCGGCGGAGTGATTCGATGAGGCGGGTTTCGCCGAATTCGTCGCGGGCTTCGTTGAAAGCTTCAGTGATGCCGTCGGTGTAAAGTGCGAGCGTGTCACCCGGGCAGAGTGTGCGCTCGCCGATTTCGCATTCCCATTTTTTGAAAATGCCGAGGACGGTGGCGGTGGATTCAAGCCGGTCTAGAGAATCGTCGCTGCGGAGGATGAGTGCAGGCAGATGGCCGCAATTGACGTAGCGTAGGCGGCCCGTAGGGCAATGGTAATCGGCAAAGAAAAGAGTCGCGAAGGCGCCGTCAGGCGTGTTCTGGGAAAAAAGGAGATTTACGGATTGCAGGAGGCGCTGCGGCTCGTCGAGAAAGGTGGAGCATTGACCCCGAAGATGGGCTTGGAGATTGGCCATGAGCAGCGCGGCGGCAATTCCTTTCCCGGAAACATCCCCGATGACTAGGCCAAAACGGTCCGGGCCGAGATCGAGAAAATCGTAATAGTCGCCGCCGACGGCGCGGGCAGGATAGCAGTGGCCCGCATAGTCGAGTTTGTGGATCGGCGGGCGCCATTGCGGGAAAAAACGGCACTGCACTTCGTTGGCGATTTCGAGTTCCTGG
>Ga0335085_10002657_pt1 | contig 32853 bp, 31 predicted proteins | sample Lox_Sample_45_FD_206712 | JGI IMG/M metagenome (GOLD analysis project Ga0335085, IMG submission 206712) | Soil microbial communities from Loxahatchee National Wildlife Refuge, Florida, United States - Lox_Sample_4.5 | ecosystem: Environmental > Terrestrial > Soil > Wetlands | place: USA... | reverse complement strand
ACACAATTAAGGTCTTATGGTAAAAAGAATAGTAAGGAAAGCATCAGATTTTTTCAACAGGCGCCATGCCTCATGGAAAGTTGCAGGCGCGTTCTTTCTTTTGGCAGTTCTCGGAGTAATGATCTTGTTCTTCATTTGGTTCGTACTCCACTGGAAAACCGTGGAGCAGCAAACCGCAAAGAACTTTGGCGATCTTTTGAGGGATTTTGCGACCGACTACGCATTTTATCTGTTATTCTACACATTTATCGGAGGTTTGTTATTCACGGTCGGTTTATGGTTGGCGGACAAAGTGGACCCGACGGGTGCCGAAGAAAAATTGCGCCGGTCTCAAATAAACTACGTCAAATTGCTTGAGCATTTTGAACCCTTGCGAAACAGATGGGGTATAAAACAATTGTATAATGACCGTTCAATTTACAACGCAATCATTGCAACGCTTGATAGACTTACGGGCAAAATGGGAAAACCCGAAGATGCGATTCATATAAAATACAATGTTTTCCTTCTGTTGTGCTCTCCAGCACTTGATTATGATGAGAATCCAAAAGTGTCAGAACCGGCCCATGAAGAATATAAATGGGGCGAAGAATTTAAAGATAAAATTGAACAAATCACCGCACACAAAAATATAAAGGTGGAAATTTGTCATCTGCCAAGCGAGCCGATGCTCGGCTTTAAGCCAATGGAGGATTTTTTATCGGTTTTGGCTTATTTTATTACAAACAAGAAAAATCTGAGCGACTTTCAAAAGAATCACGACATGCTTAAAGATAGAACAAATTTAATAACAGAACGATTTAGGCAACTTAAAAACGAACACCCAAAACGCTTCGTGATTCATCCACCAATGTTCAATATCCCATTTCAGATAGTTTTAGTTTTCGGGCATGATTTTCACGAAGTTGTTGTCTCATTCGCAGGGAGAGATTTATTGGAGTCTGGCACACAACCGCGAGGGTTTTTTAGTTCGGATCCTGATGTGGTTAATACCTTTCAACATGTGTATTCGGATTATGTTGCCCAAAGCGGTCGTCTGTCATTCGTGCCGCGTCACACCCGGTCCGTTATTGATGATCATAGCACATCCGATGCTGCTCGCCCGTTAAAGAATTACCTTGGAATTATCCCCCATCTTGAAGTCGCAGATGGCTGTTTTTCCCCGGCATTTGGCAACTCTAGCAAATTTACCTCGTGGGTTATTAGCAAGGTGCTAACCAAAAATGATATTTCAGTCTTGGACATTGGATCAGGAACAGGTGTTTTAGCTTTAATTGCGCAGAAAACACTTCAGCAACTCGGTGCTATGAATTACAAAATCTTGGCCGTAGAGAGTGATGGACGGTCACTTGATACCTTGAGAAAGAACTGTCCTGTCGCTTTGGGAATTGAAGTCAAGCATTGGCGGTTGTGTCCCCGGAGTTCTGCGTTTGTAGATGTCGGTGACGGAAACAAACAAGTCTACAATGCCGGGATTGGCCAATTCAACGTCATTATTGCTGATCTTCCTTTTGTGGACGTGAAAGAAGATATGGCGAAAGACCCGCGTTTCTTTGATCCAAAACATGAAGCACATGAAGCCCTTTTTAAAGCCGTGGCTAGCAACAATTGGCTTGCTAATGGAGGGAAATTAATCACCGCATTTTCTTCTTTGGGCGGTCCCGATGATGTTTTGAGATTTGAACGCTTGATTGAGGATAATAAGCTCAAAATAGTTCAACGTGTAGATTTCCACGAAGCAGATTATCTCTGGATTGTTCATGTGATAATGAAGAAAGATGACGTAGGAAATGATTTCTGGTGGAGCAGACTGAATGCGCGGGAATTCGCGAGTACAAACGGAAGAAGAGAAGCGCCATAAGCGTGAAAAGAATGCCCAAGAAAATCCAGCGAATCAGCAAAGCCAAACGCCGGCAGGCCCGTGTCGTCGCACTGCGTGAGGACGCCCCTCCGTATCGCGTCAATGGCGTTGATTTCCGATGAATACCCGGCCAAAGCGCCGCCAAATGGAGTCAATTCGATTTTCCAGGCACGCAAAAGGCGGTTGCCAGAACCGGAGAACGCAGGCACATTGACTGCGTATGAAAACCATCCATGCCGTGTTCCAGAACGATGGCGAATACTTTGTCGCCCGCTGCCTTGATTTGCCGGTGACGACACAGGGCCGCACGTTTGCCGCCGCGAGGAAAAATCTGCGCGAGGCGGTGGAATTGTATCTGGAAACCTGGGGCGCATCCGGCAAATTGCGTTCCTCCAAAGAGGTTTATCTGACGAGCATGGAAGTCGGGGCATGAGCCGGCATCTGCCAGCGGTGTCTGGAAAGGAGCTTGTCCGCGCTTTGCAACGGGCGGGATTTGTTTTGTTGCGACAGAAGGGCAGCCATGTTTCGATGGAGAAACGTTCAGCAGAGGGTTATTGGCGCACGGTCGTGCCGTTGCACCGGGAAATCCGCCCCGGAACGTTGAGCGACATTCTGAATCAATCCGGTTTGACCAAGGAAGAACTGGCTGATTTGCTTTAAGGCAAATTATGGGAGCCGGGAATTTTACATCTTCAGACAGCCGATAATTTTCTAATCCATGTCCGACGACGTGCATCATCAGGAGTGGCGCCCGCGTCACAGCCCGTGGCTGGTGGCGGTGGGCGTGATGCTGGCCACGTTCATGCAGGTGCTGGACACGTCCATCGCCGTCGTGGCGCTGCCGCACATTGCGGGCAGCCTGTCGGCGACGCCGGATGAGGCGACGTGGGTGCTCACCAGCTATCTGGTTTCCAACGCCATCATCCTGCCGATGACCGGCTGGCTGGGAAATCATTTTGGCCGGAAACGGGTGTTCATCTCCTGTATCGGGATGTTCACGCTGGCGTCGGTCCTGTGCGGGATGGCGCCGAACCTGCCGATGCTGATTCTGGCGCGCATTTTGCAGGGCGCGGGCGGCGGCGCGATGGTGCCCATCGCCCAGGCGATTTTGCTGGAGAGTTTTCCGCCGCAGAAGCGCGGCATAGCAATGGCCACGTTCGCCCAGGCGGTGGTGGTGGCGCCGATCATCGGCCCGACGCTCGGCGGCTGGATTACGGACAATTTTTCCTGGCGCTGGATTTTCTACATCAACGTGCCGGTCGGCTTGCTGGCGATATTTCTGGCCGGCTGGCTCGTGGAAGACCCGCCTTACATCAAGCGCAATCTGAAGGCGGCGATTGACTTCGTTGGATTCGGTTTGCTGGCGGTGTGGCTGGCCACGCTGCAAATCACGCTGGACAAGGGTCAGGAAGTGGACTGGCTGGGCGCGGTCTGGATTCGCTGGTTCCTCGGCATTTCCGTCGTCGCCATGATTGCCTTCATCGTGTGGGAATTCAGAGTGGAGCATCCGTTGGTGAATTTGCGGATTTTGCGCAGCCGGAACTTCGCCACCGGCGTGACGTTGATCATGGTGATCGGCATCATTCTCTACGGCACGACGGCGGAGCTGCCGTTGTTTCTGCAAACATTGATGGGTTATCCGGCCCTGCAAAGCGGTTACGCGTTAAGCCCTCGCGGCGTGGGGGCATTTATCACCACGTTTTTTGTCGGGCGGATGGTTGGACGCGTGCCGTTGCGCTGGCTGCTGGGTTTTGGCTTTGCGATGTTGAGTTTGTCGTCCTATATGTTGAGCGACATCAATCTTCAGGTCAGCATGGCCAGCGTCATCCTGCCAACCTTTTTGAACGGCGTGGCGATGAGTTTCATTTTCGTGCCGTTGACCACGGTGGCGATCAGCCAGTTGCGGCAAAGGGACATCGGCAGCGGCACGGGGCTTTACAATCTGATGCTTAACATCGGCGGGAGCGTGGGCATCGCGCTCGTCACCACGCTGGTCGCGCGCGGCGCGCAGAGGCATCAGGCGCTTATGACCGGGCATCTGACGCCAACCGATCCGGTATTTATGCACCGGCTTCACGCCGCCCAAGCCATGCTCGCCCGGCACGGCGATCCCGTAACGGCCACGGATCAAGCGTATGCGCTTTTCTATAACGTGCTCAACCAGCAGGCGCATTTGTGGGCGTTTGTGGATGCCTTCCGTTTATTCGGGCTGTTGGTATTGTGCTGTATCCCGCTGATTTTCCTGTTTAAGGCCGTCCGGCACACTGGCGCGCCGCGTGGAAACGCAATAATCGAATGAACGAACCCAAGGACAGGCGGTCAAACTGACATTGAATTATGTAACAAAGGCGGCCCAACCGTCGTCTGGGAGAGTGATTATGAAAAAAACGTTTTTCGTCAAAGGCCTTTTAATTGCGTTGAGCCTGCCTTTACTGGCGGGTTGTGTGGTTTATCGCCAACCCCCCGCGGCAGAAGTCGCGCCTGCGGGAGGCGCCGTAGTGGTGGGCACCGCGCCGCCACCGCCGCAGGTTGAAGTCGTTCCCGCGTGTCCCGGGCCGGTGGCTCTGTGGGTCTGGGCTCCCGGGTACTGGGCTTGGCGCGACCACTGGGTTTGGGTCGGAGGACGCTGGGCAGCCCGCCCGCATCCGCACGCGGTATGGGTGGCCGGACATTGGGGCCGGCGTCATCATGGCTACGTTTGGATTGAAGGCCGTTGGCGCTGATTTTTAAATTGGACACGAAATTCGTTCGTGTCATAAATCCTTTCGGCCATCGGCATTGTAAATTGCCGGTGGCCGTCATTTTTGCCGGAGAGCCAAGACGGAGCTTGAATCGCAATCGCAAGCATGTTAAACATTATGCTGGCATGTTTTCTGTGGCTGATAAAGAGCGTAAACGATCCTATCTGCTGCCGGGTGTCAGTGGTCGTGCCTATCGCCGCAAACGAAACGTCATCCTGACCTGTTCTGCGCTCATCGGATTTGGCGTATCGGTGATCCTGGCTGCCTTGTTGTATTGGATGAATCGCCTTTCTCCTTGAAACAGTTTCGTGGCGCTTGACCCGCCGGTGGCACTTGTTAGTATGGGAAAGATTTGGTGAAATTCGTTCGTTTCATTTCGGTTGGATTGATCATTTTTTGCTCCGGCCTGCCGCTGCGAGCGGAACTGGCGGATGGCATCCTGGCCATTGTCAACAATTCCGTCATCACGCGCGAACAGGTCGCGGAATTCGTCGCCCCGGCCATTGACGCGTTGCGGCAGCAATATGCCGGTCCAGACAACGCGTCGGATGTGTTTCAACAAAAAGCCTCCGCTGTGTTCAATGACGGCCTGGAACAGTTGATTGATCGCCAGTTAATCCTTCACGACTACGAAACAAGCGGTTATGTCCCCCTGCCCGACAGTTTCGTGGACCAGCTTGTCCAGGACCGCATTCGCGAACGATACGGCGACCGCATCACCTTCATGAAAACCCTACAGGCGCAGGGCATGACGTACGAACAATTCCGCAAGGACGTGCGGGATCAGTACATCATCTCGGCCATGCGCGCCAAAAACGTTTCACAGGAAATCGTCATCTCGCCGTACAAAATCGAAAGTTACTATCTCGCTCATCAGGATGATTTCAAGGTAGAGGACCAGGTCAAACTCCGGATGATTGTACTCAACAAAAGCTCCGATGATGACCAATCGGCGCATCGCATGGCCGGGGAAATCCTGACGCAGATCAAACAGGGCGCTTCGTTTGCCCAGATGGCCTCCGTTTATTCCCAAGGCTCGCAACGCAGCGACGGCGGCGATTGGGGCTGGATTGACCGCTCGGTGCTTCGCAAACAACTGGCCGATATTGCCTTCTCACTCAAGCCCGGCCAGATGAGCGACATCATTGACACGCCTCAGGCCTGTTACCTCATGCTCGTGGAACAAAAGCGCCCCGCGCACGTCCGGTCGCTCAACGAGGTCCGCGATGACATCGAAGCGACGCTCCGCGCCCATGAACAATCGCGCCTCGAAAAACAGTGGATCAGCGACTTGAAGAAAAAAACCTTCATCCGCTATTTCTGAAGCGTGGAACCGTGAGGCGTAAATTCACGTTTCACACCTCGCGTTTCACCTGCCGCATGAAAAACTGGATTGGTATTACCTTGGGCGACGTCACCGGCATCGGCCCGGAAGTCACCCTCAAAGCCCTCGCGGCCGAAGGCGCCGCTGATGACACGCGCTACTTGTTGATCGGCGATGAAAATCACGTCCACCGCCTCAATGAAAAATTGTCGCTCAACCTGCCGTTAGAGAAATTTTCCGGGTACGGTGCCGCGGGAAATTTTTTTACAACCAGACCATTCGCTGAACCCCTGCCGGAAAATCTCCCCGCCGGCTCGCCGGTCGCCGCAGATGCCGCCTTCGCCTCGTTGCGCAATGGCGCGAAACGCTGTCTCCGCGGTGAATTGGACGCCGTGGTCACCGCGCCCGTCAACAAGGAGGCCATCGTTCGCGCCGGACACAAGTTCGTCGGCCAGACGGAACTGTTTGCGAAAGCCGCCAAAACAAAACGTTATGCGATGATGCTGCTCGGTCACGACGAACAGGAGCGATGGTTGCGTGTGGCGCTCGTGACCATTCACACCTCGATTAAATCAGTTCCCCGGAAAATCACGCCGGAAAAAATCACGCTCGCCATCGAATTGGCCGCGCAAGCCTGCCGCGATCTGGGGCTGGCGCGCGCCAAAATTGCCGTTTGCGGCTTGAACCCACACGCCGGCGAAGGCGGGGAATTCGGCGACGAGGAAATCAAAACCATCACGCCGACGGTGCTGGCTGCGCAAAAAAACGGATTGGACGTCGTCGGTCCACTGAGTGGTGACACGGTTTTTCACTACGCTTTACGCGGGGATTTTGATGCTGTCGTGGCGATGTATCACGATCAGGGGCTTGCCCCACTGAAAGCCGTCGCGTTCGACACCGGTATCAACTGGACGCTGGGTTTGCCGTTCATCCGCACCTCTCCCGACCACGGCACGGCTTACGATATTGCCGGGAAGGGAATAGCAAATCCAACAAGCATGATTGCCGCCATTCGGCTGGCGAAACAACTGGCGAAGAATCGCTGTCAGTAGCACCCGCGTCTCGCGGGTTGTTTCGGGCGTCGCGCCCGAAACAGATGGCTGGCCCGATTCGATTGCTATTTGCCCAATAGCCGGCAATTCGGCGAGACGCCGAATTGAACCCGCCGGAGGCGGGTGCTACCCAATCAACGCACGGACTTTTTCCTGAATGTTCCCGCCGCGCATCAACGATTCACCGACCAGAATTGCATTTGCGCCACATTTTTTCAATCGTTCCACTTCGGCGCGGGTGTGAATACCGCTCTCGGTGACAAGGCGTGGCGCGTGGCGCGTGGTGCGCGACGAGACAAGTTTCGCAGCCAAACGTTCCGTTGTTGCCAAATCCACTTTGAACGTTTTCAGATCGCGATTGTTCACGCCAATCAGAGTTGCACCGATTTTTAGTGCGCGCCCGAGTTCGGCTTCATCATGCACTTCCACCAGCGCCGCCAGCCCGGCTTCGACTGCCAATGAGTGAAATGTTGCCAATTGTTCGTCACTCAAGATAGCGACGATGAGCAGGATGGCGTCCGCGCCCCACTCGATGGCTTCGAGAAGCTGCCGTTCATCAATGATGAAATCCTTGCGCAACAACGGCAGTTTCACCGCCGCGCGGATTTGCCGGAGATAATCCAGCGAGCCTTGGAAAAACTTCCCATCCGTCAGCACGGAAAGGCAGCTTGCGCCCGCCGCCTCGTATTCCTTCGCAATGCGGACTGGATCGAAGTCCTGGCAAATCACGCCTGCCGATGGCGATGCCTTTTTGACTTCGGCAATCAACGCGATGTCGCCGTGACGTGGATTTTTCAGCGCGTCAATGAAATCGCGCCGTTCACCATGCTCCAGCATCGCGTCGCGCAAATCGCCTGCCGCGATGAGCCGCGCAGGCAGCTTCGCGACTTCGCGTTTCTTCTGTTCAACAATGGTTTCCAGGATATTCGTCACAAAGCACTAGACCGAATTAGCAAAATTTTCAGAATTCGAAGTTTTCGTTCGTTTAATTCTGTAAATTCTGTCCGTATTATTCTTCATCATCCTTCACACCTTGCATCCGCTTGGTCGGGCAGCCGGCACGGAGCCAGCCGTTTACAAACATGTCCAGGTCGCCGTCCATTACGGCCTGCACGTTGCTGGTTTCGACGCCGGTGCGCAAATCCTTTACCATGCGGTACGGCTGGAAAACGTAGCTGCGAATCTGGTTGCCCCAGGAGATGCTGCCTTTCTCGCCGTAAAAGCGTTCCATCTCGGCTTTCTGTTCGTCCTGGCGCTGGGCATAAATCCGTGAAAGCAACAGCCGCATCGCCGTGGCGCGGTTTTGATGCTGTGACCGCTGAGTTTGGGACGCCACGACCAGCCCGGTCGGAATATGCGTGATGCGCACGGCGGTCTCCACCTTGTTCACGTTCTGGCCGCCCTTGCCGCCTGAACGGAACGTGTCAACTTGAAACTCGTTCGGCGGGATCACGAGTTCGGAGTTGTTCTCCTCGATTTCGGCGATCACGTCCACGCTGGCAAAACTGGTGTGGCGCCGCTTGTTCGCATCAAACGGCGAGATACGCACGAGCCGGTGCACGCCGCGTTCGGCCTTGGTAAAACCATAGGCGTTTTCTCCCTGGATCAACATCGTGATGCTTTTAAGCCCCGCGCCTTCGCCCGGCAGCGCGTCGGTCACTTCAATTTCCCAGCCGCGCGATTCGGCCCAGCGTTGGTACATGCGGGAGAGCATTTCCGCCCAATCCTGCGCCTCGGTGCCGCCCGCGCCGGCGTTGATGCTCAGGATGCAATTCTTCCGGTCATGCGGGCCGTTGAGAAAGACCTTCAACTCCAGCGCATCGAGTTCTTTGGAAAATTTTGCGAGGTCGCGGGTAAGTTCCTGTTCCACGCCAGCCTGGGCTTCGGCCGGCTCGGCCTCGCCGAGTTCGAGCATCACCCGGAAATCGTCCAGATGTTTTTCCGCCTGAAGGAGCGGCTCGATTTTGTTGCGGAGCGAGTTGGCTTCGTCAATCAGCGTTTGCGCCTTTTCGCGGTTGTTCCAGAAATTGTCGGCGGCCATGAGCGAATTGAGTTCGCCGAGGCGCTTTTGGGCGGCGGGCACGTCAAAGAAACCTCCGCAAGTGAGAAAGTTTCCCGGTGGCTGTCGCAATTTCCATTTTAACCGTTTCGAACATGCGCGGAAGCATATCGAAACCAGAGAGCGGAAGCTAGAAAGGAAACACGCGGTTTCATGGCCGCGGCTGGTGGTTTATTTGTGAGAATTGGCCAATGAGAGCGCGTAAATGAGCAGGCCGATAATAATGAGGCCGACCACAACTGCGCCAATCCAAAAATAAGTGCCCACCTTGTTGCGCTTTTTCGTAAAAGTACTGGCGGTGTCAAATCCAGGGGCGCGACCGCCGCTCTCCAACTCGCTCAAACTGACTCCGCGCGACGTGCGTGCGACTGGTTCCGGCTTCTTGGCCGGCGCGGGCGCGCTGGACGTGGAAGGGATGGGCGCCCCATTTTCGAGCCGTAATTCAATCTGGCCCACCCGCAGGGTGTGGCCGGGTTTCAGCACGCTTTCGCTGATTTTCTCGTCGTTGATGAACGTGCCGTTGGTGGAATTCAAATCTTTGACGACCACCTCGTCGCCGCGCAGCAGCACTTCGCAATGATGGCTGGAAACGGACGGCTCGGCGATTTGGAACGTGTTGTCCTCGACACGACCAATGGTGGTTTTATCCACCTTCAATTCGTGGGTGCGGCCGGTCATGCCATGTGTCAGGATAACAAGTTTGGCCATAGCTTAACTGGATTTGATTATGGTTGGAGTCTGTGCCAAGTCAAACGGAAATCTAAAGCACATTCACTTAAATCCAACCGTGTTTCTCAATCAGCGCGCGAAATTCCCCGAACAAGGGCGTCGAATCGTGCGGGCCAGGCGAGGCTTCGGGATGATATTGCACGCAAAAGACCGGCCTGGTCTTGTGTCTCATGCCTTCGACTGTCCGATCATTTAGATTGATGCGGTCCACGGCAATCTCGGACGGCAAAGATTCCGCGTCCACCGCAAACCCGTGGTTTTGCGACGTAATTTCGACTTTGCCGGAAGACAGATCCTTCACCGGCTGGTTCGCGCCGCGATGACCGAACTTCAATTTGAAGGTTCTGCCGCCGAACGCCTGGCCAAGAATCTGATGGCCCAGGCAAATCCCGAAAACCGGCACGCCGCTGTCCACCAGCGTTTTGACTTCGCGCACGATGTAGTTGAGCGCCGCCGGATCGCCGGGGCCGTTGGAAAGAAAAATACCCGCCGGTTTATGTTTGAGCGCCTCCGCCGCCGTGGTCGTGGCCGGCAACACCTGGACGCTGAACCCATGCTGTCGCAGCCGGCGGAGGATATTGTACTTTAATCCGTAATCAAAAGCGACAATGGGAATGTCCGCCGGCGGCAGCGGCTCGCGCCGGTTGCGGGCATCCGTTGGTGTGTTGCCGGAAACAAGCCGGAAGCTCGCACTCTGCTCGTCTTTTTCGTCCCAACGAAACTTTTCCTTGTGCGTGACTTCCTTGACATAATCCACACCGACGAAAACAAATTCCTTCGCGCGCCGCACGGCTGCCTCGTCTGAAATTTCTTCCGTGGAAATAAACCCGTTCATCGCGCCGCGCACGCGGAGCTTCTTGGTCAACGCCCGCGTGTCAATGCCCTGGATTCCGGGAATGCCGTTTTTCTCCAGATATTCCGCCAGGGAAAAATCCGCGCGCCAGTTGCTGACCACCGGCGAAAGTTCGCGAATGACAAAGCCGGCCACGTGCGGCCGCCACGATTCCACGTCCACCCCGTTGACGCCGTAATTGCCGATGAGCGGATACGTCATCGTGACAATCTGGCCTTTGTAGGACGGGTCGGTAAGGATTTCCTGGTAGCCCGTCATCGAAGTGTTGAAACAAACCTCCCCGCAGGCGGACGCGCGCGCGCCAAAGCCTTGTCCGTGAAAAATTGAGCCGTCTTCGAGGGCTAGAAGTGCTTTCATCATCAAAATCGCTGTGCGAGGCTGGAATCACTGGCAGGGCGGTCAAGCGCGAAGGGATTTTTCATGCGGCCACCAGTTCCGAATTTTCCGCCCAGACTTTCCTGCCGCCGACGATGGTCGCCACGGCCTGGCCCTTCAGTTTCCAGCCGAAGAACGGGCTGTTTTTGGATTTGCTCGCGGATTTTTCCGGCGAGAAAATCCATTCGGCGTCCGGATCAAACACCGTCACGTCCGCATCCGCGCCAACGTTCAGCGTGCCTTTGGGCAGGTTGAGCAATCGCGACGGCGCCACCGTGTATTTGGCAATGAGTCCGGGCAAATCCAGCCGCTTCGCGTGGTACAATTGCATGAGCGCCAACGCAAGTTCGGTTTCCAACCCGATGATGCCGAACGGCGCGTAATCGAACTCGACTTGTTTCTCAAAATCACAGTGCGGCGCGTGGTCGCTGCAAAGGATTTCAATCGTCCCGTCGGCCAGCCCTTCCAAAATCGCCTCCCGGTCGCGCGCCGAACGCAACGGCGGGTTCATCTTAAAATTCGTGTCGTAAGCGGGCCACTCAGCCAGTTCGTCCTGATACCCTGCCAGAGTTTTCCCATCATTGGCCCAGAACCTGGCGCTGCCGGCCACCGCCGCGTCCGTGAGCGTAAAATGATGCGGGCAGGCTTCGCCAGAGATCGGCACGCCGCGTTTTTTTGCCTCGCGCAGCAACGACACGCTGCCCGCCGCGCTCAGGTGCTGGCAATGGATGCGCGCTCCGGTGAGCTCGGCGAGCAGAATGTTGCGCGCGACAATCATTTCCTCGCCCGCCGACGGCCAGGCGCGCAGGCCCAGGGCGGTGCTCCAGTAACCTTCGTGCATCACGCCGTCGGTCACGAGCGAATAATCCTGGCAATGATCCATCACCGGCAGGCCGAACATTTTCGCGTATTCGCACGCCCGGCGCATGAGTTCGTGGTTCTGCACACAATGGCCGTCATCCGTGATGGCCACGACGCCCGCGCGTTTGAGCGAGCCGATGGGCGCGAGTTCCTCGCCGGCGATGTTTTTGGTGATGGCCCCGGTTACGAAAACATTGACGATGCCCTGACGGGATGCGCGTTCCCGGATAAGCGCGACCGTGCCCGCAGTGTCCACGGTCGGCGACGTGTTGGGCATGCAAACGACGGATGTGAAACCGCCGCGCGCGGCGGCGGCCGTGCCCGTGGCGATGTTTTCCTTGGCGGTCTGGCCCGGTTCGCGCAGATGAACGTGCAGGTCAATCAAGCCGGGACAAACCACGAGACCGTTCACGTCCATTTTTTCCGCGTCGCGCGGCGCCTTGTTCACCGCGTCCGCGCCAACTGCGGCGATTTTGCCTTCGGAAATTAAAACGTCCACCTTTGCATCAAGGCGGTTGGCTGGGTCCACGACGCGCCCACCGGTAAGAAGCAACGCTGCCATGCGGGGCGAGGTTACACGCGTGTCATTGACAATGCAAGCGCGGGAATTAAGATTGAAGCGCATCGGCAAGCTTGCGGGCTTGCCGCGCCGAAGCGCGAAACGCGGAGGCGGGCGTAAGTATCTTTTCGGCCTCTTGCTTAACGGTTTTACCTTCATTGCCTAGCGAATGTGCAGCTTGTTTTACATATGGTCTGCAATGCGGGTGCCTGCTTTGACTCTTCCTGAACCCTTCCAATACCGAGCAGCAAGCGCACGTTCACATGCCGAAAATGGCGTGGACAATTTCCTTCCCGCCGAAAATCCAAATCGCCGCCGCCAATGCGATGTAAGGGCCGTACGGCATGCGCGACGACCATTCGCGACGCCGCATGACGATGAGCGTGATGCCCGCCGCCGCGCCGAGCATCGAACTGATCATCAGCGAGAACACCACGCCCTGCCAGCCGATGAACGCGCCGATGGCACCCATGAATTTCACGTCACCCAGGCCCATCGCCTCGCGCGGCAACACGATTTCCGCGCTCACCGCCTCCAGAAACGGCACGGCATCGGGATTGATTCGTTCCCTGCCGATTTCCAGCCAGCCCGATCGCAGGGCGAGCCGTACTCTCACGTTTTGGTATCCGCGATCCACGAGTTCCACCGTCCGCGCCCGCAGTGTAATCACGTCCGACTGGCGGTAAAACAATTCGTCGTAGGGGATTTCCCGGTCAGGCAGGAGGACGGACGTTTCGGTGAAAACAATTTTGGTGTCCGCTGGCAATTTCAGCCGTTGCCGTCCGAACAATAATTTCCCCAGCCGCAGTATTGCATAGATGATTCCCGCGCCGGCGACGATGCCGAGCGCGCTTTGCCATATCCCGGCAGTCAGTGTGTGAACATCGTGCACCGTGGGAAACAAAAACGAGGCGAGCACGCCGGCGGCCATGCCGCCGTACGTGATTTCGTCGGGGATGATGAAATGTTCGAAGTCAATGAACGTGGCCGCAATCAGCCCGGCGAGAAAGACGGCGTAAATGACAGCGATGACCGGCGATTCTCCGCCGAACGCCAGCCAGCAACTTAAGAAAGCCAAACCTGTGAGCAATTCGACGATGAAGTAACGCGGCGATATCGGTGCGCCACAATTTTTACATCGGCCCCGCAGCGCCAGCCACGTCACCAAGGGGACATTCAGATACCAGGGAATGGAGTATTGGCAATGCGGACAATGCGACGGTGGCGTAACGATGCTCATCCCCCGTGGCAGCCGGTGAATGCACACGTTCAGAAAACTGCCAACGATGCAACCAAACACAAAAAGGACCAGCGACCAAAAATGGAAGGGCACGAGTTCCCAATTATGCGCGTCAAAAATTGGTTCAATGCCCATAGATATTTTGTTCCAGCGCGCGGCGCATCACGTCCAGCGGCGCGGTCTTGCCCGTCCAGATTTCAAACGCCTTCGCCCCCTGATGCAGCAACATGCCGAGACCATTGGCTGTCTTACACCCGGCCTTTTGGGCGGCTTTCAGCAACGGGGTTTCTACCGGGCGGTAAATCAGGTCATAAACCGCCCGCGCCTGTTTCAGGGAAAATTGTTTTTCGGCGAGCGGCAGCTTGTCGCCCGGCTTCAAGCCCAATGACGTGGCATTAACCAGCAAATCCACGGCCGATTTGGGATAACCCACCATGACGCGCACGGACGGAAATCGTTTTTTGACTTCTGCTGCCACGGCTTCCGCCCTGCTCCGGGTGCGGTTAAAAAGGAAAAGTTGTGCAACCTTTTCCACCGCGAGTTTCAAAGCCGCGGTCCGCCCCGCTCCACCCGCGCCGAGTAAAAACACGCTGGCTCCGCGCAATTCCAGTTTCAAATCCTCGCGCAATGCGCTGACAATCGCGTCAGCGTCCGTGTTGAAACCGACCGCGCGAATTTTTAACCGGCCGTTTCTGCCCACGGATTCAAAGCGGATGGTGTTGACCGCACCCCATTTTTTTGCCGATTTGTCGAGCGTGTCCACGAGGCCGAGGGCCAGCAGCTTATGCGGCACGGTCAGGTTGAGACCGGCGAACCTCATAACTCGGGCACCCTCAATCGCCGCCCGCAAATCATCAGGATGCACTTCAAAGGCGAGGTACCGCCAGTTCAGCCCAAGTGCAGCGAACGCGGCGTTATGCATGGCAGGCGATGCGGAATGGCGTATAGGAAAGCCATAAACCGCACACAAACGTGTGGCGGCGGTAATGTCGGATGGACCCGGTTGAGGCACGGGAAATGTATAAGCGGCAAACCCGCGAGTTCAAAGCGCAAAGTCCGACTTCAATCGTGTTTTCTGAAGAAAAATTAATTCACAATATATTGACAGCTAAACTTTCCCTGTTTAGAAGCAGTCTGGCAGCAATGATTCCACAAGCCGCACGGAATCCGTTTCATCAGGAAAATCAAACTAAAATAAAAAATTATGGAAAACTCAAAACAACAATACCTCGAATCCATCCGTTCCACCTCGGCATATCCTGTTTACCGCAACTTCATCGGTATTCTTGCCATGCTCGGTTACCTGATTGCAGGAATTGACGCCTTGGTCGCGCTGATCATGGGGTTTGTCTCAATGCGAGCCTCCTTCTTTGGAGGCGTGGGCATCCTCCTCCTCGGAGGCCTATGCGCGGTGCTGACTTATTTTCTCGTCAAGTTTTTCAAGGAGGCCGCGCTCATCCTGGCCGACATCAGCGATTCCACCATCGAAGCGAACTCGCGTTCCGCAGGTGATAAATAATTTTGTCGGGAATCGAAGATAAATCGGCAGAGTAGCAGATAAAGCGCAGCCATCCCATTTATGGCCATTTGTGTCGTTTGGCCAAATTGTGCGCGTGAAATTCACAGGCATGACTTAACAATTTGAGGAACCGCACAGCTTCGGGCTTCTATAGGGTATTCCCTTAGACGGCTAGTACTTTACCCTCAGATTCAATTAGGCGGCACACTAATTGTAGGAATTGCGCCCTTCACTTAATTTGTTGTTATGCAAACAACATTTGTAAGGCGGGATGCAGGGGATCATTCGACAACTTCAGAATCGCGGGAACATTCTTTAGCTGCGCTTCATGCTCCGCAACGGGATACGGGCGAGGTTGTGGCCAAAGCCGCGATTGCCTCCAAAAATAGAATTCCCGTCACGCCACCCAATGGCAATGGCAACGGGAATGCCAACCGCGCCCTGGTTGATGCGCTCATCAGTTCCAAGATTTATCAGGAATATGAACGTGCTTTCAACGACATGACCGGCCTGCCGATCACGTTGCAGCCGATTGAGACCTGGCAGTTGCCGTACCATGGGAAGCGCAACGAGAATCCATTTTGTGCGCTGATGTCGCAGAAGAGCCGCGCGTGCGCCGCGTGTTTGCAGGTGCGGGAACGCCTTTGCGAAAAGGCGGTAACTGAGCCCCAGTCGCTGTCCTGCCATTCGGGGCTTTGCGAGACCGCCATCCCGGTGCGCCTGAGCGACCGGCTGATCGGCTATTTGCAAACGGGGCAATTGTTCCGCAAAAAACCGACCCAGGCGCAATTCGTGCGCGTGACCCGGCAGGTGTCGGAATGGGGCGTACAGGTAAACCACGACACGCTGAGGAAGGCCTATTTTGCCGGCAAAGTGGTCCCTGCCAAAGAGCATGACTCCATCGTCAAACTGCTCACGATTTTTGCCCAGCATCTGGCGATGGTGAGCAATCAGGTGTTCATCCAGCAGGAAAACGCCGAATCGCCGGTCATCAAGCGGGCCAAGGATTACATTTGTGAACATCAGGCCGAAAAACTCTCACTCAACAGCGTGGCCAAGGCGGTCAACATGAGCGCCTTCTATTTCTGCAAGATGTTCAAACGGGTCACCGGCATCAACTTCACCGACTACCTCTCGCGGGTGCGCATTGAAAAAGCGAAAAACCTGCTGCTCAATCCCAATCTGCGCGTGAGTGAAATCGCGTTCGAGGTTGGATTCCAATCGCTGACGCATTTCAATCGTGTGTTCAAAAAACTTCTCGGCCAATCGCCCACCGACTACCGGGCGCAGTTGCTCACACATTAAATTGTGACCAGCAACAGAGCGGACACGCGAAGTGACCCCAAAAGCCACAACACGTAATTCCCGTCGCTTGTCATACGCCAACCGTCACTCGTTTGAGGTTGGCATCGGCGCGGATTTTCCCGATAGTTTCTTCGCCATTGAAATGAAGGACTATCGGAAAATGTCCAAGGCGGAATTGCTGGCGTGGATTAAGCAACTCCGCTCCCGTCATGCCACGCGGAGCCAGGCGCAGCGCCGACAAACCGCGTCCGCCCTGCGTGACAGCGCCGAGCGTCTCCGGGCGATTCTGGAAACGGCCGTGGAAGGCATCATCACGATTGACGATCGCGGCATCATTGAGTCCTTCAACTTGGCGGCGGAAAAGATTTTCGGCTACAAAGCGAAGGAAGTCATCGGGCGAAACGTCAGCACCCTCATGCCTTCGCCGCATCGCGAACAGCACGATACCTACCTTGGCAATTACCTTCACACCGGCCACGCCAAAATCATCGGCATCGGCCGCGAAATCGTCGCCCGCCGAAAGAACGGCACGGTGTTTCCGATGGACCTCTCCGTGAGTGAAGTTCGACTGGCCGACCGGCGGCTGTTCACCGGGTTTATTCGGGACATCACCGAACGCAAACAACTCGAAAAGGAGATTCTGGAAACCAGCGAACGCGAGCGGCGGCGCATCGGACAGGATTTACACGACGGCCTGTGCCAGCATCTGGCCGGAATCGAATTGATGAGCCAGGTGCTGGAACAAAAACTGGTCCGCCGCTCGAAAGCCGCCGCCGCCCGGGCGGGCGACATCGCCAAAAACGTCCGCGAAGCCATCAGCCACACCCGCCTGCTGGCGCGTGGCCTTTCACCCGTCACCCTCGAATCGGAAGGTCTGATGTCCGCGCTACACGAACTGGCCTTGAACACGGAAAAAATTTTCCGCGTTTCCTGCCGGTTTGACTGCAATCCACCGGTGCTGGTGCAGGATTATCCCGCCGCGACACACCTTTTCCGGCTGGCGCAGGAGGCGGTTTCCAACGCCATTAAGCATGGCAAGGCGAAGCGGATTTTAATCCGGCTGAAAGAGGAGCGGGGGCGGATGGCGTTGAGCATTATTGACAACGGCTCGGGATTTCCAACCCAAACCCCCAAATCGAAAGGCATGGGCCTGCGTATTATGCAATCCCGCGCCGGAATGATTGGCGGCACACTGGCTATCGAACGGAACGCCGTTGGAGGCACCAGTGTGACCGTGGCGGCCCCGAACGGAACCGCGCGGCAAAAAGCAAACATCCATCATCATGGCCGCAAAAAATAAATCATCCCCCAAGCGGGTGCTGATCGTTGATGATCACCCGATGATGCGCACCGGATTGGCGCAATTAATTGACAACGAAGCGGATATGAAAGTCTGCGCCGAGGCCGACAATGCCGGCCAGGCACTGGACATCGCGGTCGGCCAGACGCTGGATTTGGTCCTGCTCGACATTTCCCTGCCCGACAAGAACGGGCTGGAACTCATCAAAGACATCCGTGCGCTCAAACCTGGCCTGCCGGTTCTCGTAGTTTCCATGCACGACGAATCGCTCTACGCCGAACGCGTCCTCCGAGCCGGCGGTCGGGGTTACATCATGAAACAGGAAGGCGGCAAAAAACTGCTTCAGGCGATGCGCCAGGTGTTAAGCGGACAAATTTACGTGAGCGAGAAAATGTCCGCGGGCATCCTGGAATCTTTTTCGGGACGGCACGCCGAGGCGGCTTCTCCGGTCCAACAGCTTTCCGACCGTGAATTTGAAGTGTTTCAACTGATCGGCCAAGGTAAGAGCACGCGCGAGATCGCCGCACACCTGCATCTGAGCGTGAAGACCGTTGAAGTCCACCGCCTGAACATCAAGAAAAAGCTAAAATTGAAAACGGCGACCGATCTTGTCCGCCACGCCGTCCGCTGGCTGGAAATCGAAAAATCCGGCCCTTGACCGCTCACTCGCCCACGCCGGCGTATTCCTCGTCCACGTGCAGGTCGGCGCCCATGAACACGTAATCGTGCGGGATGGTTTTCATGTCGAGGACATGTTGCGGCAAATGCATCAACTGGCAGAAACCGATCTCTTCCAGCGCGCGAATGGCCACCTTGCGCTCGCCGTTCAATTCCGCCTCCAACCGGCGCAAGCCCAACGCGCGGGCGATTTCCACCAACTCGGCCACCAAAATCTTGGCCACGTCGCGCCCGCGATACTCCGGATGCGTCAGGACGGAAACCAGGCCGATGTGGCGCTTCCAGCCGCCCAGGCGTTGATGCAGGCAAGCTTCGCCGATGATTTTTTCCCCATGCAACATGAGCAGCGGCAGATTGCGCTCGAAGTCGGAGTCCCGGCACCAATCCTGGAACAGCGCCCGGTCGGACACCGGCTGCTTGATGAACAGCCGCTCCTCTTCCGGCACGGCCAGAAAAAATTTGTGGATTCGCGCGGCATCCCGCTTGCCCAGCGGGCGCACGACGCATTCCGCACCGTCGCGCAATTTCAATTCGAGCGGAAACTTTTCCAAAGCATAGTCCAGTATCATACAAAACCTTTCGTTACCTGCTTCTATAATATCACAGAATCAGTAATACTAAAATATAAAAATTATCAGGAAAGAATAGTTTATATACATTCATCATTCCGGCAAAGACTTCGGGTACGGATCAGGGTGCGTCGTTTTCACCTCGTGTGACCTTTGGGCGGGCCGGGATTTGGCTCCCACCCGCAACCGTGCGGCCAATGGAATGCGACTCGCCAACCAATGAATTTTTTGATTTGCTCCGGGTAATGAACCGGGGCTTTTTCCGTCAACTCCGCACGTTGGTCATACTGGGGCATGTGTCGAATCTGCCGACCGTTTGGTCCAATTGCCTGGCGGGCTGGTGGCTCGGCGGGCACGAAAATACCGCCCATCTGCCTCTGTTATTCGCCGGAGTTACTGCACTTTACCTCGGCGGAATGTTTTTGAACGATGCGTTTGACGCGGACTCCGATCGCCTGCGCCGCCCAGAGCGGCCGATTCCATCCGGCGCCATTTCGCTGCCGGCGGTTTGGGGCTGGGGAATGGCGTGGCTGGGGCTGGGTGCCATAAGTTTGATTGCCATCGGAAAAGCGACGGGGGTGCTGGCGATTGTGCTGTTGTTGTGCCTTATTGTTTACGATGCCATGCACAAGGTCGTCACCGCTTCCCCCTGGCTGATGGGTGTGTGCCGGTTCTGGATTTATGTTATCGCCGGCTCAACCGCCAGTTGGGGCATGAATGGCTGGCCAATCTGGTGCGGCGCGGCGCTGGCACTCTTCGTCGCCGGGCTGGGCCACTTGGCGCAGTTTGAAAATTCACGCAGGCCAATTCCGTACTGGCCGTTCAGCTTGCTGCTGGTGCCAGTCGCCCTGGCCATGTTGATGGATGCCGGAGAAAACCGCACCCCGGGCGTCTGGCTGTCGCTCCTTCTCCTGCTCTGGATCGCGCGTTGTGTGCGGCCAATGTTTCAACGAGGTCAGGCAAACGTGGGCCGGATCGTTTCTGGTTTGCTGGCGGGAATTGTTTTTGTGGATTGGCTGGCGGTCGCGCCGCAATGTCCGCACGGATTGAGCGCGGTGTTTTTAATTTTGTTCGTCGCGACGCTGGGGTTGCAACGATTCGTCCCGGCGACCTGACGTAAACAACGGCTTTGCCGTTCGCTACTTTAATCGAACGCGGGTTCAACCGGTTCTTCACAAGCTGCGCTTGAACAGCCAATCATCTTCGGTTATTTTACTCGTTCGTTTATGAGCACTGAAGCGCCGGTCAAATTGACGCATAATGAGGACATCAAGGCCGCCATCCCCACGGTTGCCGGAACCATTGCCGCGACCCTCGCCGACCCAAACGCAGACCATTTTTCGCAAGACGACTACGAATTTTTGAAATTCCACGGCTGCTATCAGCAGGATGACCGCGACCTGCGCAAGACCGGCAAGCACTATATCATGATGGTCCGCAGCCGCATTCCCGGCGGCGTGATGACGGCCAATCAGTGGCGCGTCTTTGATGAGTTATCGGCTCAATATGGCAACAATACCCTGCGCCTCACCACCCGCCAGACCATCCAGTTCCACGGTATCCTGAAAACCAATCTTCGCTCGATGATCAAGGGCATCAACGAATCGTTGCTTTCGACGCTGGCCGCTTGCGGCGACGTCTGCCGCAACGTGCTGGCGACGCCGATTCCTGCCTACACCAAGGCGCGCGAGCAGGTCTTTGCTGATTGCCGTCGCGTTGTCGCAACGGTCGCCCCCAAAACACCAGCGTACCACGGCATCTGGATTGATGGTGTGCAGCTCCGTCTCGATGAGCCTGCGAACAAGGACTTTGTGGACCCGCTCTACGGCAAAACCTATCTGCCGCGAAAATTCAAGTTCGCCTTCGCCATTCCGCCGGTCAACGACATTGACGTTTTCACGAACGATGTCGGCCTCATTGCCATCGTTGAGAATGACCGGCTAGTCGGCTACAACCTCGCCGTCGGCGGCGGGATGGGGCGCAGCCACGGCAACGACGCCACCTACCCGCGCCTCGCCGACGTACTGGGCTTTTTCAAACCTGAGAAACTTGAGGCGGTGGCGAAGGCCGCAGTGACCATTCATCGCGATTTCGGCGACCGCACCAATCGCAAGCACGCCCGATTCAAATATGTCGTGCAGGAACGCGGCGTGGATTGGACGCGCGCGGAAATCGAAAAACGCGTCGGTTTCAAACTCGAACCCGCCAAGCCCTTCAAGTTCACCAGCACCGGTGACCTGTACGGCTGGCACAAGGCAACGGACGGAAAATGGTTTCTGACCATCTTCGTCGAGACCGGCCGCGTCAAGAACGTGGAAGGCAGGCGCCTGAAAACGGCATTGCGCCAAATCGCGGAAAAATTCCCAAGTCTCGAATTCCGTTTGTCGGCGAACCAGAACGTGATCCTGGCGAACGTCGCGGAGGCGGACAAGGCCGCCATCAGCGCACTGCTCGCCAAACATGGCGTCAAAACCGAGAATCAAGCCAGCGTGTTGCACGCGGCGGCGATGGCCTGTCCTGCTTTGCCCACTTGCGGATTGGCGCTCGCCGAATCCGAACGCATGTTGCCGGGTCTGGTTGACCGCATCGAAATACTTTGTGCCGAGGTTGGGCTGGCCGGACAGGAAATCATCATTCGCTCAACCGGCTGCCCGAACGGTTGTGCGCGGCCTTACCTGGCGGAGATTGCCTTCGTCGGCAAGGCGCCGGGGCGCTATCAAATCTGGCTCGGCAGCGATGTGGCCGGCACAAGGCTCAACCGCATCTGGAAGGATGTTGTCAAGGACGAGGACATCGAAAATGAACTTCGCCCCGTGCTGGCGCGCTATGCGAAGGAACGCGGCAACGGCGAACGTTTTGGTGACTGGTGCGACCGCGTTTTTTTAAACGAGAAGATGAATTAACCAGCGAGAAACAAAGCAACAAAGTTTATTTATCATTGGTTGCTTCGTTGTCTAAAAATGACTCCCGACCAAATTGCCAAAGCCAACGCCGGGCTGCGCGACCAATCGCCGCTCGCAATTGTCCGCTGGGCCGTTGCGCAAGCGAACGGGCGCGCGCTGGTTTCAACCAATTTTCGACCGTACGAAGCAGTGATTCTACATTTGTGCGTCCAAGCGCAGCCGGACATTCCGGTGCTGTGGGTGGACCACGGTTACAACCGCCCGGCGACCTACAAACACGCGGAAGAATTGAAAAAACAGCTCAAGCTGAATCTCAAGCCGTACCTGCCCAAAATTTCCGCCGCGCATCGCGACGCGCTTTACGGCGACATTCCGTCCACGGATGACGAGCAGGCTCTGAAACAATTCAGCGCGGTGATGAAACTGGAGCCGTTCCAGCGCGGCATGAAGGAACTCGCGCCTACAGTCTGGATTACCGCGCTGCGCAAGGTGCAAAATCCGAACCGCGCCGAACTCGACATTATTTCCGAAGACAAAAATTTCGGCGCGCTCAAGGTCAATCCGGTTTTTTACTGGAGCGATGCCGACATGGAAAATTACCTGAAACAACACAAGCTGCCGAACGAGTGGGATTATTTTGATCCCGCGAAGGCCGACGACAAACGCGAGTGCGGCCTGCACGCAAGCTGGGGTTCCCAGGCTCTTGGGTCTGGCATCTGAATGGGTCCTCGGATCTGGCGTCCTGGGTCCGGGGATGGACAATGTATGAATGAACCTTTTGAAAATTCGGAAACTTGGAAAGCGGCGCGTAAGCTGACGAATGCGGTTTATTTGTTCTGTCGCCGCGAACCGCTTGCAAAAGATTTCGGCCTGCGCGATCAACTCCAGCGCGCGGCGGTCTCGGTGATGAATAATGTCGCCGAAGGCTGGGAGAGCTTGCACGTTGCGGAAAAACGCCAAGCATATAACATCGCCCGCAGATCGTGTGGCGAAGTCCGTTCCATGAGTTATGTGCTGCTCGACAACCAATTTATTAACGCGGCCGAGCAGGAGAAATTTCAATTACAATGTATTCAAACCGGCAAATTGATAAGCGGCCTCATTCGTTCGCTCGACAACCGATGAACCCCGCCAGGCCCAGGACCCCAGACCCCAGACCCTTTTGACATGAATTCGTATCATTTGGATCATTTGCAATATCTGGAAACCGAAGCGATTCACATCATGCGTGAAGTCGCGGCGGAATTCGACCGCCCGGCCCTGTTGTTTTCCGGCGGCAAGGATTCCATCTGCCTGCTGCGGCTCGCCGAAAAGGCGTTCCGCCCGTCGGACATTCCCATGCCGCTACTCAACATTGACACGGGACACCACTTTCCCGAACTGAACGAATTCCGCGACCGCCGCGCACAGGGACTGGGTGCGAAACTCATTGTCCGCAAAGTCGAGGACGCCATCGCCAAAGGCATAGCTGTGCCGCGTTCTGGCGAAATCAGCCGGAACCAACTACAAATCCCGACCTTGCTGGCCGCAGTGGAGGAATTTCAGTTTGATTGTTTGATCGGCGGTGCCCGGCGCGATGAAGAAAAGGCGCGCGCGAAGGAGCGATTTTTCAGCTTCCGCGACAGTTTTGGCCAATGGGACCCGAAAAATCAGCGGCCCGAAATCTGGAATCTTTACAACGCCCGCGTCAATCCCGGCGAACACATGCGCGTCTTTCCACTCTCGAATTGGACGGAAATGGACGTGTGGGAATACATCAAGCGTGAAAAACTGGAAGTGCCCGCGATTTATTTCAGTCACACCCGGAAATGTGTCCGGCGCAACGGCCAATGGCTGCCTGTCACTGATTTGCTGCCGCCCAAGGACAAGGAGCCGGTGAAGGAGCTGGTCGTGCGCGTCCGCACCATCGGCGACATTATCAGCACCGGCCTGGTCGAATCGCCAGCGGATTCCGTGGACGACATCATCGCCGAAATCGCCGCCGCGCGCGTGACCGAGCGCGGTTCACGCGCTGACGACAAGGCCAGCGAAGCGGCAATGGAAGACCGGAAGAAAGCGGGGTATTTTTAATTCTATGCCGCATACCCAACATCCCGTCGAAATCCTGCGCTTCAACACCTGCGGCTCGGTGGACGATGGCAAGTCCACGCTGATCGGCCGGCTGCTCTACGACTCGAAAAATCTGATGGAGGACCAGCTTGAGGCGCTGGAACGCTCCGCTGACATCACCGGCGGCGGCCAGATCAATCTCGCAAACCTCACCGACGGCCTCCGCGCCGAACGCGAACAGGGCATCACCATTGATGTGGCGTACCGTTATTTTGCCACGCCCCGGCGCAAGTTCATCGTCGCCGACACGCCCGGTCACGTTCAGTACACCCGTAACATGGTCACGGGCGCTTCCACAGCCAACATGTCCGTTGTGCTTGTGGACGCGCGTCAAGGCGTTACCGAACAAACCCGCCGTCACACTTACCTGGCCGCGCTGCTCGGCATTCCGCACCTCGTCATCGCAGTCAATAAAATGGATTTGGTGGATTGGAGCGAAGATCGCTTTCTGGAAATCCGGGACGAGATTGAGGCGTTTATTCCCCGGCTGGACATTTTTCGCGACGTCAAATTCGTCCCTCTCAGCGCGCTCAACGGCGACAACGTGGTCGAGCCATCTCAAAAGATGTCGTGGTATCAAGGCCCGGCGCTGTTGAGCCACTTGGAAACGGTGCATATCGCCAGCGACTGGAATCTCAATGCGCTCCGGTTTCCGGTGCAATGGGTCAATCGTCCGAATAATCCCCGCGACCCGCGCCTGCATGACTTTCGCGGTTTGAGCGGGCAGGTCGCTGGCGGCATCGTTCGCCGGGATCAGTCGGTGATCGTGCTGCCCGCCGGCTTGAAAACCACGGTCAGGGAAATTTGGACCTACGACGGCCCGTTGGCGGAGGCGTTTTGCCCGCAATCCGTCACGCTTTGCCTCGCGGATGACATTGACGTCAGCCGCGGCGACATGATTGTGGGACTGGAAAATCTCCCCGGCTGTGGCACGGATTTGCACGCGCGGATCTGCTGGATGCACCAGCGCCCCTTGCAACCCGGCAAAAAGTTTTTCCTCAAACACGCCACGCAAACGGTGCAGGCCGTCGTCACCGGATTGGAAAGCCGCATCAACATGGCCACGTTTGAGGCGGAACCGGAACCGCCTACGCTCGCCATAAACGACATCGGCGTGGTTCGTTTGAAAATTTCCAAGCCGATCGTGTTTGACGGCTATTCCACCAACCGGCTGACCGGCTCGTTCATTCTGATCGAGCAAGGCGCCAATGTCACCGTGGCCGCCGGTATGTTGTCCGCGCCGACGGTGGCCGTGAAACCGGAATACACCGACTTCGCAATCTGAACGGAACACGCCCTGGTGCCCTACCTTCGCCGGCCCAAATTCCCGCGTGACAAGGAATCCCGCTGGATTCAGACTTTGACCTTTGGTAGATTGGGAAAAGCTGGCGCGTTCGTCTATCGGCTAGGACACGGCCCTCTCAAGGCTGAAAGACGGGTTCGATTCCCGTACGCGCTACCAAATTGATAACGATAATGAATGCGTTCCAAATCATCTTCACGCCGACGAGCGCCGCTGAACTGGCGCGGATGCCCAAGGAACTCCAATTGCAGATTCTCGGCGACTTTCGCGGCCTGCCGCAACAGGTGCGCGGCACGGAATTGGACGAATTTGGCAAGCTGGAGCGCGGCGGACGCATCCTGCACCGGTTCCGTGTCGCCGATTACCGCGTCTATTTCGAGCGCCACGAACTGGGCGTGCTCGTGCACCGGATTCTCAGCCGGCACACGCTCAAGGATTTCTACTTCCGCTCCGGTCTCAAAACTGCCGAGGACGAAGCCCTCCAGGAAAATCCAAAGTTCTGGGAACTGATGGAAGCGGCCAAAACTTCCGCGAAATAAACCTGAAAGTTTCTACTCCGTTTATTTTACATCGAGGTTGATGTTGTACTGCTGCAAGGTCGTGCCCTCCTGCTGCGCCAGAGCGGCGAGCGCCTCGTTGTAATTGGCGAGCGCGCGGATTTCCTGCGAACGGGCGGCCGTCAGATTGTTTTGATAAGTCAACACCTCGAAGGTGGTGGCCTTGCCGACGCCATAGGTTTTCTGTTCGGCGTCAAGCGCCGCTTCGGCATAAATGCGCGCCTGCCGCGTGGCCTGCACGCTTTGATAATCGGATTCAGCCTGCTTCACCGCGTTGTCAATCTGCACCATAATGTTCTGTTCCAGTTGCTTGAGTTGCAACAAAACCTGTTGCAAAGTCGCCTTGGTGGATTTGTATTGGTTGCGCGGCCCGACGTTGCTCAAAGGCATCGTCAACTGCGCGCCATAACTGTAAAAGGGAGAATTGCCATCAGCGAATTGCCTGTAGGTGTCGCTGAATTCCCCGCCCTGGCCCATGACTTTCGTAGACGCGCCATTAAAGCCGTAGGAACCGACCAAATCGAGTTCGGGAAAAAGCTGGTTGCGATAGTATTTCAACTGGATGCCCTGCTGTTCCACGTTCAGTTTGGCCTGCAACAAGTCAGGGCGCTCGGCCAGACCAGTGGTCCAACTGTCCTGCAAATCAATCTGCTGCCGCGCGGCCTCCAGCGTTGCCGTGGGTTGGATGTCCACGTCGTGCCATTTGGAATAATCGTCGGTGAGCAGATTTTTCAGGGCGTTCTGGTCCGTGTCGAGGGTACTCTGCGCGGCGATCAAATTGGCCTGGCTTTGCGCCACCTGCGATTCGTCCTGTTGCACGCTCAGGATGGCGAGCGTGCCGATTTGTACGCGCTGCTTGTCCTGATCCAATTGCGTTTGGGCTAGATTCAACGCTTCCTGTTGCACCGCTACATTTTGTTGGGCAAAGATGAGTTCGTAATAGGCGTTGACTACCGCAGTGACGGAGGTGATAAGTTGTTGACGCAACCCCTGTTCGGAGTATTTCAGCCGGTTTTTCGCAACCCGAATGTTCAGCCGCGTTTGGTCAACCCAGAAGTTTTTCAACAACGGCTGCTGGAGGGTTACGCCAATAGTGCCGAAAGAGTTGTCAAACGGGAGCCCGTTATTCCCATATTGCTCCGCGATGTTGCCGCTGAAATTGTACTGCAATCCTGACGGCAGCACGCCGTTGATGCCGGAATTAAATGAATTCTCATCGGACACCGTGGGTGGTGTTTGGTTGGATATGGACAGATTGTAACTGCTCGGTGATACATCGTAATTGTGCCGGCCGGAAATGTTGAAGGTCGGATCCCAGCCGTCGTAGGCTGCGTATAAATCGTAGAGCGAGATTTGCGGCTGGATACGCTGGATTTGCACATCGAAGTTCTGTTGTAATGCCTGCTGGATGCAATCCTGCAACGACATGGCGCGCGTCACGGCGGCATCGGTGCTGTTGGTGCTGGTTTGCGCGGCGGCCGTAAAGGCTGCCAGGAATAAAAACGAGAAAACTCTGGGACTTTTCATCTTGCCAAAATTCGCACGGTGTGCGCTAATTCAATTAAACTCCACGCTGACGCCAAAGTTACGGATCTATGGGACTCATTAAACTCAAATCGCCCCAAATAGCAGGCTGGAAGCCTGACCTGCACTTTCAGACACGTTCTAAGACGTTTCGTCACGTCCGAAGGTAACCATCCGGTTAACTCGGACCGACGCCCGTTCCGCCCGGTGCCGGCGCCGCGTCCTCGATTCTGGCGTTTTGTTCGAGGAACGCCAGCACCTTTTCGTGCGCGACTTGGTCGTAAAGCTCCATCACGCCGTTGCGTTTTTGCAAATCCTTGAGAAATTTATCGAGCGGAATTTGATACATCGCCGCCAGTGCCTGCGCTCGCTGTAGGGCCTCCTCTTGCGACACCTTGATATTTTCCTTTTCCGCAATGCGCTGAATCAGAAACGACAGTTTCACGCGCTCCTTTGCGCTGCGGGTCGCGGCGGAATAAATCTCGTCCTTTTGTTTTTCAATCATGTCGCGCGCCACACCGCGCTGCGAATTTTCGCGCACGATGTCATACACCACATTGCGCGTCTCATGCGCCACCGCTGTCTCTGGCAGATCAAAATTTACCCGGTCCAGCAAGCCGCGAACGACCTGTCCACGAACCGCCCTGGCCTGCGAGTATTTCATCTCGTTCTCCAGGTCGCGGCGCACGCCGGCGCGAAGTTTTTCCAGGTTTTCCGCGCCGTATTTTTTTGCAAACCCGTCGTCCATCGGCGGCAAAACCTTTTCCTTCACCTCGGCCAGTTCAACCTCGAATACGCCCTTTTTGCCGGCCAGTTCCTGGGTGGCAAAATCAGCGGGGAAATCCGTGCTGACCGTGCGTTTGTCACCCGCTTTGGCGCCGATGAGTTGGTCCGCAAAGCCGGGCAGGAAGGTTTCCGTGCCGGTCTCCACCCAGAAATTTTTCTGTTCAGCTAATCCTTTTGCCATCGGCGCGATTTCCGTAATCGGCTTGCCGTCGCACGTCCCCGAGTAACTCACCACAGCGATGTCGCCCAACCGCAGTTCACGCGCGACGGTTTCAAATTTTGTGTGCTGCTGTGCCAACAGTTTCATGGCGCGTTCCACGTCCTCGTCCGTAACCGACTTGACTTCGCGTTTGGCGGGGAGGCTTTTATACTCGGGCAGTTGAAATTCCGGCGCAGTCTCGATGGTCGCGGCGAACTGTAGCGCTTGGCCCTGGCCAAACTGAATTTCCTCGATGTCCGGGTAGCCGACCACTTCGATTTTCTTTTCCTCCAGCGCCTTGCGGTACGCGTCGCCGATAAGCTTGCGCTTGACCTCGTCTTTGATGTCCGCCTCGTACTTTTTGAGCACCATGACGCGCGGCGCCTTGCCGGGCCGGAAGCCGGGCAGCGCCGCCTGTTTTTGAAACTCCTTTGCCGTGGAATCAAAGGCTTCGTCCACGGTCTTCGCTTCCACTTCCACCCGCAGCAATTTCTTGCACGGCGCCAGATTTTCGACGGTCACGTTCACAACAATTCGGTTTTTAGCTTTTCAGCGAGCCGTGCAGGGTACGTGAATCGCGCCGGGAACGTCAACGGTTTTGATGGCTCGCCAGCAGCATTTCCGCTTTGATGTTGCCGGAATGCGGTCAACTACACTCTTTATCACGGGCACCGACACCGGCGTGGGCAAAACGGTGCTGGCCACCTTGCTGGCGCGATATTTCCGCGAACGCGGCGTCAAGGTGGCGGCACTCAAACCGATTTGCTCCGGCGGACGAGGCGATGCCCGCGTGCTTCGCGCCGCGCTAAACGGTGCGCTGACGCTGGATGAAATCAATCCGTGGCATTTCCGCGCACCGATTGCGCCGGTGTTGGCCGCGCGGCGGGAACGGAAGCGGGCAAAACTGTCGCAGGTGCTTGCGCATGTCCTGGCGGTGCAAAAGCGTTTTGATGTTTTGCTTGTCGAAGGCGCGGGCGGTTTGCTCAGTCCGCTTGGGGAAGATTTCGATTCGCGAGATTTGATTGCATCACTGCGCGCCACGCCGGTTGTCGTTTGTCCGAACCGGCTTGGGGCGGTGAACCAGGTTTTGTTGACTCTTGATGCCTTGCCGCGCAGCGCGGCAGCCACAGCGCGCGTTGTTCTGATGTCGCCGCCGAAGCCGGATGCCTCCACAAGAACCAACGCGGATTTGCTCGCGGAATATTTTGACGGTAAACGAATCTTCCTGTTGCCGTGGCTGGGCAGGCGGATTGATTGGACGCACCGGTTGAGAAATTTACAGGTCCAAAGAACCCTCCAGGCGCTGGCATCGGCGGGTTGATTTTTCGGCAAAAAAATCCGTTGCAATTTTCGGAGAAGCGGATAGTAATTGTTGCGGCAGGGAATTTACTCGACCACCTGCCGCTTGGCCGCTACATCGGTTCCTCACGACCAGGTAAATTGTCGGTATGATGAACGTATTATCGTTTGCTATCGTGGGGGCCGCTTCCAATCAGGCGGAGCTCCTTTACGTTTGGAAACAGGCGACGTGGGAAGGCAAGGCCGTCATCGCCTGTCTGGCGGTCTTTTCGGTCATTGCCTGGTCGGTGATGACTTCCAAGGCGCTGCAAATGCGCCGCGCGCGCCGGCTGAATTATTATTTCAACGAGGAATTTCGTTCGCAAAAGTCCGCACTTGATATTTTTGACAGGAAACTACAGGTCGAGGGTTGTCCGCTTTACGAGGTTTACCAGACCGGCTGCACTCAACTGGACGCCCGATTGCGCGGCCCCGGCGGTGAACGGCGGCGGCAGCGCGTCACGCTTAAAAACATGGAACACGTTAAACGTGCCATTGAAAACGTCGTGGCGCAGGAATCGTTGAAACTGGAATCCGGTTTGATTTTTCTGGCCATTGCCGTGAGCGGCGCGCCGTTTCTTGGTTTGCTTGGCACGGTGTGGGGCGTGATGAGCGCCTTCGGCGGCATCGCGCAGGCGCCACAAGGCGCGGCGACATTGCAAGCGATGGCGCCGGGTGTGGCCGCGGCGCTCATTACCACGGTGGCCGGCCTGCTCGTGGCCATTCCCTCGATGTTTGGTTACAATTGGTTGGTACACAATTTGCGGGTGTTTACTGTCGGGCTGGACAATTTCGCGCAGGAACTGGTTTCCAAAATGGAATCGGAATTTTTGGAAGAAGAATGAGACGTTTTTCACAGCGCAGTTATCTGGTGACGTTGAGCGAAATCAACATCACGCCGTTGCTTGACCTGGCGTTCGTGCTGCTCATCATTTTTGTCATCACCACACCGTTGCTGGAGCAAAGCATCAATCTCAAACTCCCGCGCGGCGGACAGCCGGACAAATTTGTGAACAAACGCGACGTTCGCACCGTCGAAGTCAGTGCGACGGGCGTTTATACTCTCGACCGGCAGCGGATGGCGTTCGACGAACTGATTGGCCGGTTGGCGTCGGACTTTCGGTCCAATCCGAACCTCATTGTTTACATTCGGGCGGACCAGGACGACCCGTACAAATACATTGCCGCCGTGATTGACGGCTGCCAGCGCAACGGCATCACGCGTTACTCGCTCCGCACCGAACCGACCCAATGAACCGGTTGCAGAAAAAATGTATTCTGGCCACGGCGGGTGTTCACCTGCTATTGCTGGTGATTCTGCTGGTCGGCCCGGCGTTCTTCCGGCCACGGACCCAGGCAGACAACATGCAGGTACTCGATGTCATTCCAGCCAATTTGATTGACGCGCAGTTTGAAAGCGGTGTGCGGAATGCCCAGCCGCCGAGGCCAACGCCGGTCGTGACGCCGCCGACGCCACCACCTAAACCGGCCGAGCCGGCGCCCACGCTCGCCGAACGGGTGGAGAAACTCTTTAAATCTGAACCGCCCAAACCGGCGCCCGAAAAGGTCCAGACGCACAAAATTCAAATCAACACCCGGCTCGTGACCCGCACCGCGCCCAAAAATGTTCCAGACGATTCTTCGCGACGGGCGCGGGCACTGCGTAATGCGATTCACAATTTAAAACAGAATTTCTCGCCGAGCACGACGGTGGACATGCCGGGCAACAGCAGTGTGGCTTACGCGAATTACGCCGACGCCGTCAAAAGTGTTTACGAGCAGGCGTGGCTCATTCCAAACAGCATCGCCAGCGACAATGAAAATGTAAAAGCGCGTGTTACCATCGCCAGTGATGGCACGGTGATTTCCGCCCGTATCATCGAATCGTCCGGCGACGGCGACCTGGATGCCTCGGTGCAAAAAACGCTTGAGCGCGTCACCTTTGTTGCGCCATTTCCCGAAGGAACCACGGACAAGCAACGGACCTACACCATCAACTTTAATCCTCAAGTTAAACGAATGCTCGAATGAAAAATCGTCTTAAAATTTGTCTGTCGGTTTTGTTTGCCATCCTGGCCGTCATTTGGTGCCGTGGCCAGAACGATCAAAATGTAATCACCATCAATCCAACGATCACCGTTATCGGCAATACCAAGCCCATTCCGGTCTCCATCGAAGGGTTCGGCAACGAAGTCACTGAAATTTTAAAATTTGACCTTTACGTCCAGGGATTCGCATTTGTCAGCCCCGACGCCGCGCAATATCAAATCAGCGGGAGCAGTGCCGGCAGTGTGGCGGGCCGCGTGGTGGACCGCTTCGGAAAAAAAACCATCCTTTCACGTTCCTACAGCGGCTCGACGTTGCGGCAGCAAGCACACGCATTTTCCGACGACATTGTGCAGGCCATCACCGGCAACAACGGCATTGCGCAAACAAAAATCGCCTTCAAAGTCCAGGCTCCCAACGGCAACGGTAAAATTTACGTCGCTGACTTCGATGGCCACAACCCTCAATGCCTCACGCTGGATAATACCATCGTCGCGGCTCCCGCCTGGTCGCTGGGAGGGAGGGTGCTTTACTACACGTCCTACCAGCTTGGCAACCCGGACATATTTTATCATAACCTCAGCACCGGCCAGCGCCGCGTTATTGCCGGTTATTCCGGCCTGAACACCAGCGCGGCAGTTTCGCCGGACGGCGCGAAAGTAGCGATGATTTTGAGCCGGAGCGGCAGCCCGGAAGTGTGGCTGTGCAATCCTGATGGCTCGGGCTTGAAACAATTGACATCCCTGGCGGAAGGTGCATCGTCACCCTGTTGGTCGCCGGATGGCAGATGGATTTGTTTCGCAACGGAAATGCGCGGGCGGCGCATGTTGGCCAAGATACCCGCCGAAGGCGGCGATGTTCAGCGCATTTCGACAGTGGGAATTTCCAATCCGAGCGAACCAGACTGGTCGCCGAACGGCAAATGGATCGCCTTCACGTCGCAAATGGGCGAGTTTGACATTTGCGTGGTGCCGGCGGACGGCGGCAACGCGACGATTTTGGTGCGTGGCCAGGACCCCTCGTGGTCGCCGAATTCACGGACGTTGATTTTTGTGCGGCACAA
>Ga0335085_10002656_pt1 | contig 32858 bp, 22 predicted proteins | sample Lox_Sample_45_FD_206712 | JGI IMG/M metagenome (GOLD analysis project Ga0335085, IMG submission 206712) | Soil microbial communities from Loxahatchee National Wildlife Refuge, Florida, United States - Lox_Sample_4.5 | ecosystem: Environmental > Terrestrial > Soil > Wetlands | place: USA... | reverse complement strand
AGAATCTGCGTATTGAACGGTGTTGCTGTATATAGCCTGAACTATAAAAGTCCTGATCGCTCGGATTCAGACGATCAAAGGGCTCAACGCAGCAACAGTAGCATGTTAACTATATTTATTATCAATAATTTATGAGGTATGCCTCCGGGCTGCAGGTGCACAATTCTGTTGACTTTCTGAGCAATTTAGCCCTAAGATATTTAGTCTCCAAACCAGCTTTCATGGTTTCGTGGTGGCGTGCAGGATAGTATTTTGTCCTGCACGGGCTGTCATTCCCAGAATCCCCGACCGGCATTCGGGAATCTCATATTTAGGACGTTTGAGCAGTTTCATCCCCCTGAGTGGAAAGGCATTCGTTCATGGCTAAGCGACGCGGAAACCCAAACTGGGGCAAGCCCGAACCGATCGGGCCGATTACCCCCACGATCACCGAATTTGAGCAGGTTGTACGTGAGTACAAGCTCTCCCCCGATCAGTATCTGCGGTCGACTCGCCTGCGCGAGTGGGCCCGTCGGAACAAGAATTCGAAATACATCCCCGAGCCTTTGCTGGAAGCCTGGGGTTTTGAGATCGAGTCGACGCTGTAGGTTTCAAAGCGGGTTGGATTGTTGAGGGTCGCTCCCGGAGCGGCCCTTTCTCTTTTGCGCAGTTGTCGCTGATAGGATTCTCTGATAGCCGATCAAGCATGACAATCGGTCTGATGTCTTAAGGCCCACCACGCCCCATGCTAGACGTCCTGAAAATACCTCCGGGTGAGCTCTTTGCCCTGCTCGCGGCAGTCGGCTTTGCTGCGGGGTTAAACCTTTACGCAACGGTTGCGGTTCTGGGGTTGCTCGCGCGCTTCGGTCATCTGCCTCTGCCTCCTGGGCTGCAACTGCTCGAAGGATGGCCGGTCATCCTCGCGAGCCTCGCCTTATTCGGAGTTGAATTCTTTGCCGACAAGGTGCCCGCATTTGACTTGATCTGGAATGCGTTGCACACGTTTGTTCGCGCTCCGGTTGCAGGATTGCTGGCTTGGCGGGCAACCAGCCAGCTGAGCCCGGAACACCAACTGCTGGCGGCACTGGTTGGAGCCGGCGTTGCATTCATCGCGCACAGTGGGAAAACTGCCGCCCGTGCCGCCGTTACCCCTTCGCCTGAACCGCTATCCAATATCACGCTGAGCCTGGGGGAAGACGTTCTTGCCGTCGGCCTGACGTGGCTGGCGACCAGGCATCCTTATGTGGCGGGCGCTCTGGCAATCACACTCGTTGTGATCATTGTCATTCTCGCCAGACTCGTAATTCGGGCCCTGCGCGCGCTATTCTACGGTGCCGAGCGAGAGCTGCGTCACAACTGACTGCCTCGGGCGATAGTGCCCCGGACTTCAATGCGGCTTGAACTACATCCCTGCTGCGTCTGGCTGGTCAACCTTCAGAAAACTCCGCATACGTTCCAACTCCTCTACCAATCCGGTCTGAAACACGCGGTCTCGCGGGGCGGAAGCGACGAAGCCGAAATCGGCCTTCAATTCGCCATTCCTAGCCGCCAGGTTTCCCCACCCGATCACGTGATCGCGCCACAGTAGCGGCATCGCGTAGTAACCACGAACGCGTTTGGCCTGAGGCGTATAAGCTTCAAATTTGTATGTCCATCCCCACAATTTTTCGAATCGCCAGCGGTCCCACACCATCGGATCAAATGGGGCGAGGAGTCGTACCGAATGTTCCGGTTCGCTCTGGCGCAGCTTCCACCCTCGCGGCCAGAACCAGTCCGTTTCATTCACCTGTGCGTGCTGCATTCTTTCCTTGGCCCGACGAATTGCGTCGGAAATTCGCTCCTCCCACTGCGGTGCAGCAAAGCACAAGCGCCGCAGCAGGAATCGAAGGCTCGATATTGGCAAGGGAGCATAGATGCCGATTGCCGCATCAGCGAGCGCATCGATCCGCTTCTCGCATTCCGCCTCATTCATAGGAACGGCGGCATGCTCATGTGCTGCGTACAAGCGAATCCCAGCCTCGCGCCGTACCACGCGCAGCACTCCTTGATAGTGCATGGCATCCAGCAGGTGCGTTGTCGCGTTTGACGATCCGCCCCAATAATTCTTGACCTTGCCATGCGCGAAATATTCGTCGACCTCCCTCGGGTGGACAGTCCCTCGCTTGCGGACAAAATCGAGGAGAAGTTGAGCCTTCTTTCTCCGTGACGCAGACCACGGCAGGCAACCTGCCGCCGGCACGCCACTGTCCGATCGCGGATGCATCAACGACTGCAAGTCGCGCGTCACGAAGCCATAATTGATGAAGAAATCCTCCTCGACCCCGAGCTTGCCGTAGCGGCGTTCAAGGTCACCGGCACAATAATTCCTCACGCGATGCCGCAATATGAGGTCTTGTGCCCGTGCTGGTGCCCGTATCGGATCCGCCTGCACAAACTGCATCCGAGCAAGTGCACGCTTCAGAGTCGTCGGGGGAAACAGACTCTGGGAAATCGTGAGCCGCCTTAGATCATTCAGCGTGACCGCCATACAAAAGATCTTACCGAACTCGCTGGAAGCGATTGCAGGAAGGTACGGCAGTCTCCAGGGGATGGCTAGTCAGCGGGCTGGAAGTAGCCCTTTCTGGCGAACACGCGGAGGTCCCTGGGATTCGAGACGCCTGTGAGGGTGACTTTGACCTTGTGCCATTTTCCATCGCGGTCCGGTCGGCTTGGGTAGTAGCCGAGGACGTACTGTTCTCGGAGTTCCCGGCTGATTTGCCGTACGGCACCCAGAATCTCGGCTCGATTGCGAACCGAGATCATACGGCCGCCCGAGACCGATGTCAGTTCATCCAGTTCGAGTGGTCCCAATCGCTCTTCCCTGCGCGAGGCGAAGGGATCATACATGCCGATCGCATACATCTGAACCCCGGCCTCCTTCATCCTCGACTTTAGTTGCTGTTCTGTGAGGCGGCTATGGTTATCGCCACCGTCACTGATGACCACCATGGCTTTTCTCTGAAAGGACGCGTTCCGTAACTTCTTCAGTGCCAGCATCATGGTGTCCCATAAAGCTGTCTGACCCTTCGGCTGGAGAGAAGCGAGCGCGCTCTGGAAATCTTCCAGAGAATCACTCGGGTCGACCTCGACTCGAGGCGTGTCTCCAACGCCGATGATACGAAATTCATCGTTCACGTTGGAGGCATCGATCATTTCTGACATGGCTTGTCTCACGTCTTCGAAACGCGCTGCCATACTTGCGCTCGAGTCCAGAACCACTGCCAGCGCGATGGGTTCGTCCTCATTCGAGAAGTAGCGAATCGCCTGTGAGGCCTTGTCTTCCAGCACGCTGAATTGATCAGACGACAATCCCGTGACTGATCTCTCCTTACGATCAAGTACGGTGACAGTCACCATGACCAGATCCACGTTCTTTCGAAATTGAAGTGCAGGTTTGCTGATTTCTGTATGCAACACGCGTTGCGTGTATCCGGTCAGGGATTGCCCCAGGCTATGAGTGCCAGCCAACAAGGCGATGCACGCAAGCAATACCGGGAAGGACTGGATAGGTGTTGTAGCGAAGGATGGCACGCGCTGCTCCTGCTTCGTACGAGTGTAGGAAAGAATTCACAAAAAGGGTATACATCGGCAATAGGTATGATTACCGAAGTGCAGCATTGGCGGCATCCTTTATGTGATGTTTTTCGAGGAACTCTGATCAAGTCTCAAACCCGGATTCCATGATCCGATCGGGTGCAACCCGCACCTCCGGGAACTCATCTGACGCTCGTACTATGCCAGGCGGCCCCATTGTCATTATCAGTGCAGAGTTTCAAACTGTACGTAGCGGCGTGGCTGGCTGCTCTGAACATCCGCTACTCAACAATATTCAGGCGCACGGAGGACGTCTCCATTGAATTTGTGCCAATCATGATATCCACTGGCCAAGGTTCGACCGTACGCTGCATTTGCATATTCATGATCGACAGCTGATCAGGGCCCACATCGAAACTAACCGTCGCCGAAGCCCCTGGCTCAAGGTGAACTCGCTTAAAGCCGCGCAAGGCGATGACCGGCTGAACCACGCTGCTGACGGTGTGATGGATATACATCTGTACAACCTGATCACCAGCGCGGGATCCGGTGTTGGTCACATTGACCGACACCTTTGCCGCCTGACTGGCGGAGATCTGGTCGCGATCGAGTGTAGGAGTGCTCAGGTTGAACGTCGTATAGCTCAGTCCGTAGCCGAACGGGAACAGCGGAGTATTCTCGCGAAAGACATAGCCGCGGCGTGCCGCAGGAGTTTTGTAATAGTAGACCGGAAGCTGACCGACGTTGCGTGCAATCGACACCGAAAGATGTCCTGAGGGATTCACATCCCCGAACAGGACTCCAGCGACGGCGTTGCCAGTCTCCTGTCCCAGGTACCAGCCCTCGAGGATTGCGGGGACCTCGGCAGCCAGAGGTTCGATGGCGTATGCCTTGCCGTTGAGCAGAACAGCGACCGTGGGCTTGCCGAGTTTGGTGATCTCATGAACAAGTTGGTTCTGGCGTCCGGGGAGTTCGATCGTGTCCGAATCCCCATAGGAGGGCTTGCCCAAGCCGATGTTTCCAATCGACTCTCTAGAAACGGTTTCATTACCCCCCAGGGCGAGCACGACCACGTCGGCAGACTTTGCGGTTTCGATGGCTTCCTGCATCAGCTTCTGATCGGCTTCCTCCTTCGGCGCCTCGTAAGGCATGATTGCATTGAGATTCGGAGCCGTGTCAGGCTCGGAGATCTTACATCCCTCAGCTGAGACAACTTTTGTGGCGGCACCGAGCCTGTTCTGGATCCCATCAACGAGCGACACGTAATAGGGAGAAAGGCCGCTGTACGTTCCGAGCCGTTCTTTCATGGCGTTGGGGCCGATGACCGCCAGAGTCTTGATCTTGGAGGGATCCAGCGGCAACACATTTCCTTTGTTCTGTAGAAGAACGATGGCCTCATCGGCCACTTTGCGCGCAAGTTTTGCGTGCTCTTTGCTGCCGACTTCAGCCGCGGCGCGATCGTCATCTGCATACGGATGCTCGAACAATCCAGCGCGAAACTTTGCCGCGAGTACACGCCCCACCGCCTCGTCCAGTTCCTTTTCTGACAGCTTGCCCTCCTTCACGGCAGCGACAAGGGCTGGAAAACCGGAAGGCGTAGGCAGCTCCATATCCACGCCGGACTTGAACGCAAGGAGTCCTGCAGCAGCATTGTTTGCCGCCACGTGCTGCAGTTCCGCAAGTTGTTCGACGCCCGTATAATCCGAGACGGTCAATCCGGTGAATCCCCATTCCTTTCGCAGAACGTCTTTTAGAAGCCAGGTACTGGCATGGGAAGGAACGCCTCCATTGTTTTCGTTGTAGGAAGGCATAACGGCTTCGACGTGTGCGTTTTTCACAACCTGTTCGAATGGGTAGAGGAACACAGTGCGCATCGTGCGCTCAGAGTAGTCGCTGGGGCCGACGTTCGTACCGTTCTCCGGCTGGCCGTGTACGAAGTGCTTCAACGTAGCGTAGACATGATTTGCGTCAAGCGGATCGCTGGGGCGCTTCAATCCTTGCAGACCTTTTACGGCAGCGATTCCCAACTGGGCAGCGAGATAGGGATCTTCGGAATACATCTCTTCCACGCGGCCATAGCGAGGGTCGCGGCTCAAATCGAGGACCGGGGCCAGAACGAGTACGTTCCCACTGGCGCGAACCTCGAGTGCAACCGTCGAGAACATCTGCTGAAGCAATTCCGGATCCCAAGTACTTCCCAAGCCGACGGCCGCCGGAAATGAAGTGGCTCCGGTCGTAACTGCACCGTGAAGTGCTTCACCATGGAACATGATCGGAATGCCGAGGCGAGTATTCTTCGCGACCCACGACTGCAGGAGATTCCTGTGCTGCGCGCTGAGACGCGGATTGTGAGGGCCGCCAGTTCCCAGAAACTCATCAAGAAACGCATAGGTACCAAGACCGTTTCCCGCAATCTTCCTGGCCATCGCTTCATTCACATGGTCGCCCTCAAAGGGAGATGGAATCTGAAACGTTCCAAATGGAGGAAGCGTCCAGCCGCTTTCTAGCTGTGCGACCTTTTCGCCGACGGTCATGCGGCTCAACAGATCACGCACACGATCCTGGATGGGCGCTTTTGGGTCTTTATATATGGCTTTTGAATCGCTCTGGGACCAGATGGCAGCCTGAAATATCGTGAACACACAAACCAGACATAGTAGTGCCTTCTTCATAAGTTCCGCCTCGTGCGACTGCATGTTGGAGTGACCTCGAATCATAAGCCATCGACAACTTGGTCTGCTACATTTTCCGAACAAAACCACGGGCTCTGATTTGTGTATCGTGCATTCGTGCTATCGTGCTCAGGAAAAACTTGACGGAGGTATCTTCATGTCCCATGCCTTCGACCCCGGTTGTGTCACTGAACCTTTCCGCACACTGTGCATGAACTATCCGCAAGCTGACGTTTATGTGCCGAGTCAGTTTCGCATTGAGTGGGGACCTATCTTCCATCGCGGACGCCTCGACGGATCCGCACGGCTACTTGTAATTGGCCAGGATCCAGCCCAGCACGAAACCATCGTGCGCCGGGTTCTCGTGGGCGAGGCCGGGCGACGGCTTCAGGGATTCATGGCGAAGCTCGGCATCACTTCGAGTTACGCGATCATCAACACGTTTCTCTACAGCGTGTATGGCAGCGTAAAGTCGGCGACAGAGAAAGACGCCCGCCTGGTGGCGTATCGGAACAGCTGGTTGGATGCTTTGCTAAAGGGCAGCAAGGTAGAGGGCGTCGTCGCGTTAGGCACGGCGGCTGACGCTGCGTGGACGATGTGGAAGGAGACGCCGACGGGAAAAACTGTCGACGTAGCGTACGCGCACATAACTCACCCAACGCAGCCTGAAAGTTCTTCCAAGAACGACAAAACGAAGCTTGCTGCTGCCACCAAGGCACTAATGCAAAATTGGAATAAGGGATTGCAAACCTTATCTCCCGCAATCAAGCATCCCGACGCGGCGACAGCTCTCGTCCTTTACGGCGACACCTGGGGACCAAACGATCGTCCGCCAATTCCAGAAGGAGACATGCCCGCCGGATTACCTAGCTGGATGCACGAGCAGGATGGTTGGGCAAAACGCACAGGCAAAGATGCGCTCGCCAAGCGACGCAATATTACCCTCACGGTACCAAAAGGAATCGTGTCCTGATCATTACGCGGGAAGTCGCCTCCGTTGCCGCATGACTTTGCCGGCGAATCCCACCACTTCGACTTCGCCACTACCTGGCGGGAGTTTAAGGGGAAGCGTACCGTCCTTGGTCTGCTGCAGGCCAGCAAACGCAGGGTGCCCGTTCGCATATACATCGATGTGGTCCAACCCGCCAGTGGCAACGGTGAGTTTTCCGTTTTGCCGGGCAACGCTGAGGCGGGTCACCGGTTGCGATGCCAGAATCTCTGCGCAGTGCTCAATCAGATCTTTGTTGCTGTTAAAGATGTCTCGTTTCGTCATCGCGTAAGGCTGCCCCGCAATTCCGCTGTCTTCAATCAGCACGCTGTCGGCATCGCCGCTGCGAACCGCACGACGCAAAGCCATGGTGAAGTTCGCACCGTGCGCGAGGACCGGCAATGGAAGCCCTGCTGGATTCATCGCGGCACTTAGATCGTCGGAGGTCCACACATTGGCGCCGCCAGCACCCGTTGCCTGACCGATGCAGACAATTGGACCGATTCGGTTGTCAGCGATTCCTGCGCTGAACAGATCACCGGATGAATACGTGTTGGCATCCACCACCAGGACGACCGGACCTCCATACTGCTGGCCAAGATCGTTGCACTGCTCGACGCTGGTGATAGGGAGGTGTGTGGAATAAGGTTCCCCCGTAGCCGGTGCATTTTCAAGCGACTCCGCCCAAGGGCCGAGCTCTGGCTGGTTAAACCGTGCGGCGGCCATCGCGCGGGTTAGCGGCGTGGAACGCAAACCAAACTTCGTTGGCGTCACCTGGTTCGGAGTGAACAGTTGCAGCATGCGCTCTGCGGCCCAGATAAATCCGCCGGGATTGTCACGCAGGTCGATGATGAGGCCACGATCGGGTAGACCATTGAGTAACTCAACGGCGGCCTGGAGGAAGCGCTGGTCGTCGTCGACGTCGAAACTCCAAATTCTCAAATAGCCGAACTTGCCCTTCCGCGTGGACACGATGTACGCCGTAAGAAAGTCCTGGAAATCCTCGGCCACACTTCTGGCGGAGGACTTGGCGGCGGCAGCTTGTTCCTCTTCCCACAGGGCCGCGTTGAACAACAATTTCTTTGCTCGGCGAACGGCCTCTGCCGCAAGATTAATGCCCCTGCGGCTACGCATCGCGCCTCCGCGACCTGCGGTAGGAGCACGGTTGGGAAGCACCACGTGCCAGGGCAGGCGAAGTTCGCGATCCTTCCCTTTGAGGTCGGTGTAGCCGACATCAACCCAGTGCTCGTCAGGAGGCGGAGCATACTCCAGGGCGCGAAAAGTCAGTGACTCGAGAGCGCGAGCCCGGCGCGCATCGGGACGGCCTCCAGTTTCGTTGTCAGCATGCAAATCCACCGCGCGATCGAAAGGAACGCCGTTCCACCAATTGAGGGTAATCCCGGGTTCGAAGTGACTGTCGTCAAGCAACCGCTTGTCGCCGATCTTGGAGACAACATACCTGCACTTTTCAGGAGGCCCATAGGCCTCGACAAGGAAAGGCAGGGTTGCCACGGCACCAGCGATCGTGTTCGGTCCGGAGTACTGCGTGTGCGCATCGCGAAGGCGGTTGATGAGGCTGGTGAGTTCCCGATGGAACTGAATGTCAGATAGCGCCGGTACTTGACCGCGCAAATGCTCGATCGCCCGGATGGGATCGAAGCCGTAGAGAGCGTGCTTGAGAGGAAGGTGGGCGTAGGCGCCGTCTAACACCTGGACCCAGGCGTCGAGAATGTCGAGTCGCTCTCCCCACGTCAACTTTCCCACTCCTGACTGCAATTCGTTCAGAGCGTCTGGCAAAGCTTTGCCACGCTGATGGGCGAGTGCCGAGCTTGTGCCCGAACCGGATTTTCGCGGGTGTTTTCCAGGCATGGGTTAACTCCTGTAGAAGTCAGCGAGGCCATCCAGCACGCAACCGTGAAAACCTTGGCCGTGGATGTCATCAAAGAACGCCTTATCGTGCACGAGCGTTGGCAGAGGTGGAATCACTACATTCACGTTATCCGGAGGCGGCCCGGCAACGGCCATTGCGCCGCCGTCCGGCATGTCGAGAGCCAACTCGAGGGGGGCGTCTTCGGCAATCAGAGGACCAGCATAGGCACGCCGGCGGCCTTCCGCCTTCTTCAGCGAGCCCCTCGGATCTTTGCGGACATCGTCGAGACGGGCAACGATATCCGTCCAAGACCACGCCTTCTTACTGTTTTTTGGATCGGAAATGGCAAGCTTGCGTTGGAGTCCAGCCACGGTCAACGTGGTCGTCGGCGTCGCTCCAGCCGCTTTCATTGCAGCCGAGTCGCCGTAGCGCGCCGTGCCGTTGATGACGACGAGCATGACATCTCGCTCGGTAGCATTGACGATCTGCGACCAGATGTCTCCGGTGCCGTGTGGACGCAGGACGGTGACATCACCGAACGCACCATGCACGAGGCGTCCGATGGGCTTCGGCCAGCAGCGTGACAGGACATCGCCAGCGTTGCTCGTCACCATGGCAACGAGATCCTTGTCCTTGAGATCGAACCCCTGCTTCTTGGCGACGATCTTGGCAATTTTCACCTCGCCGAGAACATGTTTGGTGCCGGAAGGTCCCCAGTCCGAGCCCAGGCAAACGGACACACCTCGCGCCCTGGCTGCCGGGATATTCGTGGTGGATCCGTATAGCCAGAGGTTGGAAAATGGCGACCACACGACGGCTCCGGCGTCGTCTTTTGGCCAGCGCTTCCAGTCAGCGTCGGCTATGGCATTGCAGTGAATGCCGACAAATGTCTTCAACAGGCAGCCTGCGTTCGCCACGTCGGTAAACTCACGCGCCACGATGGAGCCGACCTGCCCCTCGGAGCAGTGATAGATGAACCCGGCGCCATGCGACATCTGCTGGGCTGTGTGTGCCAATTGCAGCGGCTTCTCCGTGAGCGCGGACGTGTAAATGAGATTTCGATTGGTGGAGCCGGCTTTCTCATCATCGATATCCCGCAAGATCATTTGCGGAGCACGGTTGAATGCCGGCCAACCTTGGATTGCCGTGGTACCGCCGACGAGAGCTCGCACCTGTATGTAAGCCAACAGCGCCTCGGGGTCGGCATGCGCCAGCACCCATGCAGGCCAAGTTATCTTCGCTTTGTAACTTGGGGCGTCCGTCCAGTCATTGTGATGGAGAAACGGCTTCTTCTGCGTCGGTTCTGCCCATAGGGGCAAGGCGTTATATCCCAGGTGATTGTGAAGGTCGATGATGCCAGGGATGACGAGCGCATCGCTCGCATCGATCAAGGGCGCATTGGTGAAACCTGGTGGTGGGCTGCCGTTGCCGGCGGTTACCGCTTCGACGATGCCATCGTCGCTGAGATAGACTCTCCCAGCGAAAACCGCGGAAGGATCCGCTTTACTCATGGGGACAATCTGTCCCCGAATTACTAGCGCCATAGCTACCTCCGGGAAGGAATCTAGTGGGACCCCGCTGAGGCGGTAGAAGTCTACCAGATAGTCTGCTGGGAATTCCGAGCCACCCTTGGTTTGTTCGGATATTGGAACAGGGTTCAGGCTGCGTTGTCTAAATGCTAGATGATTTCTGCGGCCTGCCGTTCACGAAGGAATTCTTCCACCTCTTTGACCGATGGCATGGAGGGTTGAGCCCCCGGACGGGTCACTGAGATTGCTGCAACGGCGGAAGCGAAGACCGCGCTGCGCAGGGCCGAGTAGCCGCGCAACAAAGAAACGGCGAACCCGGCGTTAAAGGCATCGCCGGCGGCAGTCGTATCCACCGCATTGACCTGGAAAGCAGGAACGTGGCGTTGCGGCCGGGATCGTTCTGCCACCAAGCACCCATGCGAACCGAGCTTCAATAAGACGTTCAGTACACCGACCGCCAGAAGCTTATCTGCCGCTCCCGGGGAACCGGAGCTGTCTTTGATCGCAGTCTTCAGCAACTCAGTGGTCTCGGCCTCGTTCGGAGTGATCCACGTCACTCGGCGGAGCAGCGCCCGAGGAAGCTCGCACGCGGGCGCCGGATCGAGCATGAAAGGGATGTGGTGACGCTCTGCGAATTGGGACAGGAAATCAACGGTCTCAAGAGGAATCTCCAGCTGGGCAAGAAGAAATGCGGCGCGTTCAAGCAGAGGTGCGGACTTTTCCAGACGTTTCGGGGTCAGTTCTCCGTTGGCCCCAGGAACGACAACGATGCTGTTCTCCCCGGATGAACCCGTCGTGATCAGTGCTATGCCCGATGATCCTTCGACAGTGTTGACGTGGGATGTATCCACGCCAACAATTTCGAGGCCTTGACGCAACTGCGCTCCGAAGGAGTCATCGCCAACATTGCCGACCATGAAAACGGGATGTCCCAGTCTGGCGGCTGCTACCGCCTGGTTAGCGCCTTTCCCTCCGAAGAATGTCTGGAAACTCTTCCCGATGATCGTCTCACCAACCTGAGGGATACGATCCGCGCCGGCGACAAGATCAAGGTTGATGCTGCCTACCACCACAATGGGCTTCTGCATCAATACTCCGATCCCTTACCGCGTGACCATGGGTGCGATTGCGATCGAACCAAGGCCAAGTAAGAAAAAGACGAACATGGCGGGAATCAATTTGCGCGAGGCTGGCGGCGCAGTGACGAATTCCTTCCAGATAAAAACGCCCCACAGCGCCGAAACCATGGTTGCTCCCTGGCCAATGGCGTAAGAAACAGCCGGGCCCACGATTTGTGCATGAGACGCGACAAAATTGAAGACGGCACCTGTGCACCAGATCACGCCGCCTAGGATGCCCCAGAAGTGCCAGGCGCTCTTGGCTTGGAAATAACCGGACAGGTTTACTGGAGCCGCGCCTGTAATTGGCTTTTTCATTAGGAGGTAGTTCACGGGAAGCGCGCAGAGGCCGGTCCCCAGTGCGAAGAAGAATGCGACGGAATAAGGACCCAGCGAAGCCGGCCCACTCACAGCCTTGGTGACCAGAGGATAGAAAATCCCCATTAGAACGCCGCAGGCAATGCTGATCCAGATTCCCCGCGTGCTGATCGCGCGCTGCTCCGCCTCCCGGCGCCGATAGGCCAGCGCGTCAAAGATGATAGCGAGCACCACCAGCAACATCCCGCCAAACAGCAACGCGGGATGCCCTTTCGGCGCAATCGCGTAATTCAACAGAACACCAACCACCAGCGCGAGACCGATGCCGACGGGGAAAGCTACGGCAAGTCCGGCAATGTCAATGGCAGCGACCAGGAGAAGGTTCGCTACATTGAAGACCGCGCCGCCCGCGATCGCGTAGAGAATGTGCAAGCTATCCGCCTGCTGAATGTTGGAGACGAAGGTAAGTGGACCGCCGCCGATACTTCCCAGAGTGAATCCCCAGAGAAGACTGCCCAGGATAATGCCGATGACATAGTCCCAGTAGAAAAGCTGGAACGGATAGCCAGCCGTGAGCTTCATCGTGTTTGCCCACGAGCCCCAGCACAACATGCTCACAATCATGAACAGCAGCGCGATTCCATACACTTCGGGTTGGTACATGGGGTCCCTTCTTGACTGGTGAAGATGCGCGGAATCACAACAAGCCGGCGCGGGCCCTGGGACTTCGCCCGCGCCGTGCTCGCTCAGAAGACAAACTTCAAAGCTAACTGCATGTGGCGTCCCGGCCGGGACCCAGTCGCCCATCCGAAGGTGCTTTCGGGATTGACCAGCCGATCATCGGTCAGGAAGGCTCCGCCACCACCATCGCTGATACTGGACCACTGCGTGTGGTTGAATGTGTTGAACGATTCAACACGGAACTGAAGCTCGCGTCCCTCACCGAACAACCTGAACGACTTGCTCAGAGAGGTATCCCAGTTGTTGATGCCGGGCCCCACGAGGTTGTTGCGACGTTCATTGCCACGATGAATCGCGATGCCGGTATCCGGATCAGGCGGCGGCTCAACGAAACAATCCGTGTTGAATTGGTGATAAAAATTACGGTCTCCTCGTCCGAGGTTCGCGTTGCAAACGCGATCCGGAACGTCTCCCATGAAATCGAAGGAACTCGTGTAACCGTTCAAAATGGTGACTGGTGCCCCGGTTTCAAAGGTGGTGATAGTACTGATCTGCCATCCGCCGAGAATTTCACGCAGGAGACGATTCGACAGAGTCTTCCCAGGCAGTTCATACATCAGTGCGGCTACAAATCGATTCGTGTGGTTTCCATCGGAGGGGCCATAGGACCACTCGGGATGCCACTGGCCACCAATGACCTGCACACCACTCTCGCCGCTTTCACCGAAAAACGTGTCCATTTGCTTCGACCAGGTGTAGTTGAACACGCTGGTCAACCCATGCCAGTTCTGGGTTTTCAACTGGGCATTGAATGCGTGGTAATTGTTGCTGCGGTTGTGATGCACAGCGTAGATGGCGTCCCAGCGGCCGGGAGCGACGGCACTGAGCGGACGAGCGTTGAGAAAATCTCCGTTGTAGTCGAGGTAGACGCCCTCCGGCGGCAAGTTAAGGTCATACTGCGTGGTCAGCTTGGTGCCCTGCGAACCAACGTACCCGATGGTTGCGACGAGGGACTTTCCGAGTTCGCGCTGCACATCCAGGCTCCAGCGTTGGATGTACGGGGTAACGGCGCTGTCCTTGTCGATCGTCTGCGTCCACTGCTGTGGATATAGCTGGCCACCCTTATCGCCCAGAGGAATTGGCCACGTTCCTTTTTCAATGGAAATCGGCGCCTGAAACGTGTCGCTGAGAGTGAAGTAAGGCACGTTCGAATCACCAGAGTAGGTTGCGGAATCGTAGGTCACGCCACCATAGCCAGGGGAGTTCCAGAACATCTGGTCCAGGAATTTGAATCGGCCAGTCTCATAGAACATTCCGTAGCCGCCTCGGATAACGGTCTTATTGTCAATCCGGTAGGCCAACCCAATGCGTGGCGCAAAGTTATTCTTGTCAGCTGGGTATGGCGGATTGTGCGTTCCCGGCGTGAGTCCGGGCATCACTAAGCGGTAGCCCGAGTATGACGTATCGAGCACACCCCAATAGTTGTCGACGCTATACGCGGGTACGCCCACGTCGTACCGGAGGCCCAGAGTCGCAGTAAGTTTCGGGGTTACATTCCAGGAATCGTTGAAGTATGCGGAGTATTCCGGCATGCGGAACCAGAGGCTGCCGTCACCGCCGGTCAACGGAGTTCGCTGGTTCATACTGGCCACGAAACCCGTTTCGAACTCAGCCAGAGCATTCCAGCCTGAACCATCAATGCTCAACGGACCCTGGCTTGTATAGGTGTAGTCACCGACATTCATAGAGCGGATTACGTCGTTGTCGCGCTCGTCGCGCCGCTGCCAGTAGAAACCACCCTTCAACGTGTGACGTCCCACTGTCTTCACGATGTTGTCGGACAATTGGTAAATGGGCACCCACTGATACCAGTATTCGGTGGTTCCCAGGCTAAGCGGACCGAAAATATTGTTGTATGGGAAATTCACCGAAAACGTAGCGTCATTCTTGATCCCAAGTTGCTCCAGGTCATACGGAGTGAATCCCGCCCCGCCGGTGGACGTGTTCTGGAAGAGGTCCGGCAGCCACGTGGTCTCCATGAACTTGTTGATTTGGCCTGACTGATTGCTGGCGTTCCTGGCTCGCGTCCAACTGAAATTGAATTCGTTGTTGAATGTAGAGCCGAACGCATGCACCCAGTGCACCTGGTACATGTTCGTGGTGTGAACTGGTCCGTTACCGAGAGCCAACTCGGGAATCAAACCGCCTTCATGCAGCTTGGTGCCGTAATCATGCGAGTAGCGGAAATACAGGCTGTCGACCTTGGAGATGTTGTAATCGGCACGAACCGAATAGTTGTTGTTATCGATTCCGTCTGTGGTGGGCCCCGACCAATTGTTGAAATCGGTAGCCACGGGCGACGTAAAGTTTGGATCCGGGAAATGCGAAAGATAGGCCAAGGCGATCGGGTCCGGATTAGCGATGACATTGTTGGGGAAGGGCTGCCGCGTCAAAGTCTCCGGATCGTATGTTGTCGGATCGTAGATCACATAACGACAATTCGGCGGGGCACTCTCGCTGCCATCACACTGCGCAGGATTGACGGGAAAACGCGTCAGCCATTCGCTGAAGTCTCCCGTTCTCTCGAGAGCCGTGGGAACATACGCTCGGGTCGTGCCGTGCGATCGATTCCGTAACCACTCGGCTGATCCGAAGAAGAACAGCTTGTTGCGGCCGTCGAATACTTTCGGAATGTAGACCGGGCCACCAACGGTGAAACCGTATTGGTTCTGATGGTAGGGCGTCCGCGGGATGCCGTAGATGATCGAATAGGGATCGTCCGCATTCATGCCTGAATTCTGGAAGAAGTCGTACACGGTGCCGTGCAGGTTATTTGTTCCAGATTTCGTGGTAAGGCTGATCTGGCCTACGTCGCGCCCATACTCCGCGGAATAGTTGATGACCTCCGCCTTTACTTCTTGCACCGCATCCATGTTGACGTTGGTGACGGGCCCTTCGACCCAGTTGTCGTTATTGTTGAGGCCATCGATGTAGTAACCAACACCGTACTCAGTTCCCCCGACATTCAGTTGTTTCGCCCCGGTGCTGGTAGCGGAAGCGAGGCCCCAGGAGATGCGTCCCGTGTCACTGGTCCCGCTGTTGAACATCGGAACGATCTGGGCGTAATTCAGAAAATTCCGGCCTTCAATCGGGAGATCACGCACAAACTTGTTTTCAATCACTTCTGAGACATTGGCGTCATCGGTCTTGACCAGAGCCGTAGCCCCTGTGACTTCCACCACCTGCTCGCTTTGGCCGATCTTGAGAGTGACATTCACGCGCTGCGTGGTGCCATTCTCCAGAGCCACCACGGTGGAGATGGCTTTGGCGAACCCTTCCTTGGTGATCGTCACTCGATAGTGACCGGCAATGAGGTTCGGGAATTGATATTCGCCACTGTCGTTAGTCGTCGCAGACTTTTCTATGCCGGTGTCGACGTTATGCAGAGTAACCTTTGCTCCCGGCACCATGGCACCTTGCGGGTCAGACACCGAGCCGAGAATACTGCTGGTGATAACAACTTGTGCGGCCACCACAGTTAGCAAGCAGAAAGCGAAGAGAACGAGGATGAGGGAGCGACGCATAAATTCCTCCTGGGAAAGTCGTTGCCGTCGACAGGGGCGACGAGGTGAAGCCGATGCGCCATCTTGAAACGTTTCAACTGCAACGCGACAATCTAGTTCGCTTGGCTCCTGCTTGTCAAGAAGAATTAGGACCCTATCTAATACCCCTCTTGTTCCAACGTTGACGCCCGCCCCGGCTGAGACGCTGCTGAAACTCCCCGCACCGAATTGATGAGGAATTAGCGAACCGTGGTCGGCTCAAGCGAGGGGTTCGGCAACGCGGCGGAATAGGTCCCTGAAAGCGGCGCTACGGAATGGCGGATCTGCAGCTCGGTCGGAAGCACCAGCTTCTGTGGAGGCTGATTCGATCCGGCAATGCGTTCCAAGAGTAGGCGGGCTGCGGCTGTGCCGAGTTGGTATCCAGGCTGATGTACGGTTGTGAGGGCCGGAGCGGTGAACTCGGCGAAGTCCAGGTTATCGAAGCCCACGACCGACAGATCCTCGGGACAATGCAGTCCCAGCTCACGAGCTGCGAGAAGTACTCCCAACGCCATGAGGTCGTTGCAGGCAAAAATGGCAGTAGGGCGCGGCAGCATTCGCAGCAGACGTTTGGCGGCCGTATAGCCGCTGTTGCGCTCGAAGCGAGCTTCCTGAATGTAGTCTGCATCAACCGGCAGGTTCGCCTCAGACAAGGCGCGCTTGAATCCGTTCAAACGTTCCACAGCGTTGGCAAGGTGAAGGGGACCAGTGATCACGGCCAGATGGCGATGGCCCATGCGCAGCAAGTGCCGGGTTGCACTGTACGCTCCAGCTTCGTTGGCCACGAGTACAACATCCCCGTGCCATCCCTGAGGCTGACGATCGAGGCAAACTACCGGAGGACCCGGCGCTTTCGTGAAGTGGGGCGCGATCTCGCTATCAACAGACGGAATCACCAACCAGCCCGACGGGCTATAGGAGCGCATTTCATTTAGATAGAGCGTTTCTTTTCGGCGGTCGTTGTCGGTGTTGCACAGTACCACCCGGTACTTGCTCTTGAAGGCAATGTCCTCGACGCCACGGATCACTGCGGGGAAAAAAGGATTGGTTACATCGGGAATCATCATGACCAGCATGCTGGTCCGGTTCCGGCGAAGTCCCCGCGCCAACTGGCTCGGTTGATAGCCGAGACTGCGAATCGCATCGAGCACGCGCACTCGCAGTTTTTCCCGCACTTTCGCCGTTCCGTTGATGACGTGCGAGACCGTGCCGATCGACACCTCGGCCTTCTCAGCAATCTGGCGGATTGTGACCGGAACAGACATTGCGCTCCGCGCGATCCAGTGTAACAGTCGGGCGCCGCCGTTGAGCGAGGCGGAGCCCGCCTCACCTATTCCGCGTCTTGCACGCAGCGGAATCCAAGGCCGCCGGATCGATCCATGCTCGGAGCCATCATCAGCAATTTACCGTGCTGGTTCAGTTTGTAAGCCTGCGGGAAATACCAGATGGACCCTTGCGGCTGGTAGTAGTTGCCGCCGCGTAGAATGCCTCCGACGGTGTGGTCGTCGCGGAATTCCTCGGTCCACTGCCAGACATTGCCCACCAGATCCATGACGCCGAATGGGCTCGCGCCCTGTGAATGCGCATCGACGGCATCCGGACCACGCATCGTTCGCCCTTTGTCCGGAACGGGCACGACATCTGCTTTCCAATCGTTGCCCCAAGGATACAAGCGGCCGTCCGTGCCCTGAGCGGCATACTGCCATTCCCACTCGTGAGGCAGGCGCTTCCCTGCCCACGTTGCGAACGCACGAGCGTCTTCGAGCGAAACCCAGGTTACAGGTTTGTTGTCCCAACCCGCCGGATAGTTCCCGTTCGACCAGTCACGCAGAAAGTTCAAGTCGTCTTGCGGACGATAGTGAGTCGCATCCATGAATTTCTTGAATTGCGTGTTCGTGACGGGATACTTGTCGATCCAGAAAGATTTCACGTGCATGGGATGATTGTGGAATCGGCGCGGCGTGTCTTCCCAGGGATATTGCACATCGACGCCGATGTCATTGAAGCCCTCGATCTCAATGCCTTCCACTCGAAATTCAAAATCCGCCTCCGGAATCTTCACCATTTCCGATGGAGAGCCCGAAGGCGGTTTTGTAGCAGCGATGGGGACGATCTGCTGCGGAATAACTTTCCATTCGTGCGAATAGTTGGCCAATGGTGTGGCACTCAGTTCCTTCATTTTCGACATGAGTTTTTGAATGTCAGAATCAGGACTTGACGTCGCCGCCAGCACAGCCCCGTATCCGTGTGCCTCAATCGGAAAACTCAATACTGTCGCGCCGGAACGATCTTTCTCAGGCTTGAGTTCGACGCTATGATAGAGATCGAAATAATGCATCCCTGCCTGCGGTTCAACGGAAATCTGCGGTCCATCGACGTCGTACTCGTTGCGATTCACAATCGTCCAGAGCGTTTGTGGTCCCAGCGGCCAGCGACTGGCGAAGATACCGTAGCGCAGCACGGGTGCGAGGGGCTCCCAGTCGCTACTGATCAGGAATGGAGCAACAGCACGTTCAATCGTCGCGACCCTGCGCGTGGCCTCAGCATCTCGCGGCGTAACGCCATTCCAGATACCCCAAATGTTCTCCCAGCTTTCCCAACCCACACCGTTGAAGAACGCGAACTGCAGATTGTCCGTTTTGTCGCGCTTCCAGCGATCGGAGATGTTGACCATGTGGCGCGTCTCCATCCACTTATACTTGTCGACCATGGGGACGAAGGGATAGGAATACTGACCCCACGTCATTACGTTCCAGGCCAGGGCCTCATCGGATGGGCCACCTTCAGGTTCAAAAGCCAGGGTATGCCCGACCTTGTCGGAAGCGAGAGAGAAGGCCAGCGGGACTCCATCCTGCGTGTCCCCGTTGATGCCATCCGCCCCGACTTCCTTCATCAAATTGGCAATTGCATCGGGCCATGGCATGCCGGGATCGCGTGTACCCTGATCCCACATCATCATCGGAAACAGCACTCGTACGCCGCGCTTATGGAAATCGGCAATCATCTGGCGCACGCCGGCGACACCTCCCGGCATAGATCGGATCATGTCATGCTGGTTGCGGTTGTCGATTCCCATGTTTGGGTACGTCGGCCAGATCAGCACAGCATCGATGCCGCCATATCGTTTCTCCAGATCGTCAAGGTACCGGTCCACGGTGTAGCGGTGAGCAACAGGATCGTAGAAGTAGCGGTCTTCAACCATCATCTGCGGCTGGAAGAAACTGGACTGCGTCCACTTCAGAACCGGAAGGTCATAGCGTGAACCGTCATACCCAATGCGAATCTTTCGCTCATTGCGCCAATGCTTGATGTCAGCCAGCCAGGTCTCGTGTTCATTGGGTGAACACGCGGTTCCCCCGCCCTCCCACGCTCCTTTCATGATTAGACAACCGGGGGTGGGAATCTGTTGCCGATCAGGACGAAAGCGGGAATCCTGCGCGCGAAGTAAAGTCGTAATAAAGATCAACAACAGGAGGAGACTAAGTAGAACGTGACGTCGCATGAGAACGCTCCTTGACAGAAGAAACGGCCGGGCGCAAATATAAAACGTTTCAAGTTCAGTTGCAACCGCCACCGTTTTTCATGCACTTCTCGGTTGCTTCTCAGAACGTTTGAGTACTGGCAGGCACGAATTCAATATTTGGCCCTTGGCCTTCGCTCCCTGCCGGACCAGGAGTGATCAATGAGAGTTCGGCTCGTTGGACCGATTTTCTTTCTCTTTGCCATCCATCTGTGCTCTTCGGCTGAGGACCGCCAAGGCCAAACAACCAAGGCTATGCCTACCGTTCAGATCTCTCGTGTGGAATATCTCGACCGCGTGCAGGCCATTTGGATGGCGCAAATGATCGCTCAATTCACCGCTGTTCGATTTGAGCATCACCCAGCCTCGGCGTTGCCTGAAACACCGTTACGCCATCTTCCTGGTTACGCTCCAGTCGATGATGACTATTACTACGAGATGGTCGCGATCCGCGCTCTCGAAAAATATGGGCTGGGCTTGACCGTGGAGCAACTCGGCCGACAGTGGCTCGAAAACAACGCCGGTTCCTGGGGCTCAAGTGAACAGGCACTACTGCTGTTGAAGCGCGGCATCAAGGCTCCGGATACAGGCCATCCACGATACAACAAACTCTGGTGGACCATCGGGCCGCAATTCAGCAGTGACCTGTACGGAGCCTTGAGCCCCGGGATGCCCAACGTTGCCGGAGAACTGGCGCGCCGCCTCGGCCACATCAATGGCTACGCAGAGGGAACCGATGGTGCGGTTTTTGTCGCGGGGATGATCAGCATTGCATTTTTCGAGAGGGATTCGCGCGAAGTTGTGCGGAAGGCCGCGATTTTGATTCACCCCAACTCTCCGTATCGTAAATGCCTAGACATGATTGTTGCGATGGCGGACGCCGGCAGCACGCCTCAAGAAGTTTTCCGTGCCATCGACGAGCGCTGGGGTATCGAATATCCCGCGACGAACAACGCTGTAGTCAATGGCGGACTTGTCGCTACCAGCGTGTGGTTCGGTGAAGGCGACTTTCAGAAAACACTGCAACTCGCCGTGCACGCCGCCGACTTTTCCGATGCTGACTGTAATGCCGCCAATGCGGAGTCCGTGGTGGCGGCGATGAAAGGCATGAAGGCTCTGCCAGCGGAACAGGCCTCCGAGTTGTACGGCCGGATCAAAGGCGCGGAAATGGGTCCGTTAAAGTTGACGCCGCCAGTCGACGAGAGCATAAGCGAGCTGGCTCGTCGAACTGCCGACTTGGGGATCGCAAATGTTCTGGCACACGGCGCCATGGACCACGGGAATTCGCTTCAGATTTCGCTCCAACAGCCGGAAACGCAGCCGGCGGAGCTCTTCACGCTCGCGGATTTGATGCGCTATTGGAATCCGGACTGGACGCTCGAACGTGCCGGCTTTGGCGGAGCAGGCGGAGGTATGCCGGGAATTCGTGGCATCACATACCTGGATGGCGATGTCCTCGCAACCTATCCGCGCGATGAGGTGCGGGGTGTTGTTCTGCACCGGCGAACGAAACTTGGAGATCATCCATCCTTGAGTTTTACCGCAGGCGTGGATCCGGGGCGAGCATGGCAGTTGCAGGTCTACGTGAACGACGATCAGGTGCTCGATCGGCTCATGGAAAGCGCGTCGGACAAACTGGGCTGGCAGAATATCCAGATCGATCTCTCAAGCTACCGCCAGAAGGAAGTAGTCTTGCGGCTCTATCAAAGAGTGCTGGTTCCACAGCACGAAGCCGGGAATGCCTACTGGAGAGATCTGCAATTGAAGTAGCAATCGTGAGAATCCCGCTTGATCAAAGCTATTCGGTAGCAGTCGAAAGCAACAAAAACATTTCGGCAGCGTGCCAGGTATGGGGCGTTGCTAGCTTGCGAATCGTGAAATCGGAAGAAATGGCAGACATCCCTGCATAGTTCGCCTGGCTCGCCTCAGCTTCCCAGCTCAGGGGATAGTCAGCACTGGAAACAGGTCCGGTATGCCCGTCGCTGAGATGATCTCGCGCCCATGCGAGATAGGGATAGTTCATTCCGTCAGTGGCAGAAAACTCCGAGCCAATCTGGCCGTCACGAAAAGCCAGCCAAAAAAGCGAGGAGTAAGAATCCTTTGCTTTCGGAATCGTGAAGGAATCATCCGGCAAATCCAGCGATCTCAGACCGAATTTTATCCACTTCGTTTGATAGACGGGATGCTCGGCAAAATCTGTCATGCCGACAATGTAGTTCCCTTTTCTAAATGATTCGGCCGCTTTGAGCGTTTGCGCGATCAAAGGGTGATTGTGGTCCGACATACACGAGATCAGGAACAGCACCTCGCCCAGATTATCTGGTTCACTGTTGCCGGCATTGTTGTGATCATAAGGATCGCGCAGAGACATGACCCACTCGCGAATCAGGCCTGCATTACCGGTCCGCTGAAGCACCATCGCCATCATCGCGGCATCGCGGTACCAGGGTTTTGGGTACACCAGAAAGTTCGGCACCGGTCGCCCATCGACGATATTGACCAGGATCTCCTGATGCAGAACTCGCAAAATAAGGGGATATCGCTCGCCCTGGAAAGCCGGTAGATTTACATGGGATTCAGTAAGAACAGTGTGTCGGCCATTCTCGTCGATGAACAATCCTGATTCATTTTCGAAGATGTGAATTCCGCTCTTAGCAGTTCTCAACCAGACCGAATACGAAGGCGGAATAATGGTCTCCTGGTGCACATCCCATTGGCGCACCACTTCTCCCGATGGCCACGCAACGAGTTTGCCAGAATGATAGATGTACTTCGCTCTGGGCCCCATTCCGAAAAGAAAGAATCTCGGGCCCGGCAACCTGAAGGCAGGACGCGCCTGACGCAATTCGTGAAGTTCGGCGTGGTAGCTTGCGAGAACCTTCTGATCGTTGGCAAAGATTTCATCTTCTTGTGCCGCGACGTTGACGGTTGAGAAGGTCGCCATTACACCCCATAAAAAGCACTTGGTGATGTGATTCATCGCTGTTCCCGCACGTTTACGATCCGATCGTCGTCCAAATCCCGTAGTATTTGCCGGATTCCGCTCGGCCATCGAATTTCAACCTCGCGAACCCGGCGGTTTTGTCCAAGCCCAAAATGCACACGGGAATCGCTCGACGAAGCATAGCCCAGTGCAGTCGTTACTTCATTCCACTGCGATTGGCCATCTTCGGTCACGACGTGCAATTGTGCCCCAATTCCCATTCGGTTGCTCTTAGTCCCCTCGAGCTTAAAGATGATCCAGTGATAATTTCCATCGGATAGGTTGTGGAACAGCTTAACCTGCCCATTCAATACAGACACGACTGCGTCGATCCGGCCGTCATTGTCAATATCTCCAAACGCAACGCCGCGATGAGGAGCGGCTAGCTGAAAATCGGGGCCGACCTGATCAGCGACATCCTCGAATTTGCCGTCGCCAAGATTGCGAAGAATCGAATTACGCTCAGGATACTGCCGCTCGGCTACGAGCTTGTTAATGTTGTCGAGTACGTTGGAACGAGCGACGAAGAGATCCTTCCAACCGTCGTTGTCCAGGTCAACGATCCCATTTCCCCACCCGGACATCTGGGAGGTTAATCTCGCGAGATTGCTGCGCACAGTCTCGTCGCCGAATTCACCGGCTCCTCGGTTGATATACAACGGAAAAGTTTCGAACTCTACGGCCGTATGCCAGAGATCCGGCAAGCCATCGTTGTTCACATCTCTGAAATCTGAGCCCATGCCCGAAAGCGGCTTGCCATTGGAACCGTAAGCTACCCCCGCCGTTTCACCGATCTCTTCAAATCTCTTGCCGCCGAGGTTGTGAAAAAAGAAATTCCGTGTAGTGTCGTTCGCGACGAAAGCATCGAGGAATCCATCTCCATCGTAATCGGCGAAGGAGACGCTCATTCCCTTTCCAAACTGTGCCCCGATACCCGTTTCCGCCGAAACATCGGTAAACGTTCCATCGCCGTTATTTCGATAGAGAGAGTTGTGAGTGGGCGAATAATATTGCGGATGACAGTATCCGCGTATTCCTCCGCCGACAGTGCAAACGGGATCCTTGTCCACCTCCCATTTGCAGTAGTTCACAACGAACAGGTCCAGCAACCCATCGTTGTTGTAGTCGAACCAGCCACCTCCGACAGACCACATCTTTTTGCCATCCAACTTCGCACCTTGCAAGCCGGTCTTTTCCGAAACATCAGTAAACGTCCCGTCGCGATTGTTGTGAAATAGCTGGTTGGCCGTCACATTGGCTACGAAGAGGTCCGGCCAGCCATCATTGTCATAGTCGCCAACGGCGACTCCCATTCCATAGCCCGCGCCCGCCACGCCGGCTTTCTCCGTGACGTCGGTGAAGGTGCCGTCGCGATTGTTATGGAACAGGCCATTCCAGTACGCAGGCGATTCTTTCTTAAGGGAAGGGATGGCTGCGCCATTCACGACGTACACGTCGAGCCAACCGTCGTTGTCGTAATCCAGGAGGGCTACCCCCGCAACCATGGTTTCGACCTGATTCTTATTCGAAGTCGGCGAGCTGTTAGTGACGAATTTCAGTCCTGCTCTGCCGGCCATATCTTCGAAACGTATATGGGGTTTTGGCACAGGAGAGTATGTCGCACCGACCAGCACAACGACACCCAAGGAGATGCTGAGCCATCGCATGCAATTCCGTTTGGCAGTCGTCCTCATCCGTTAAGGTCCAAGGTTAGCACTGGAATATGACGATCACCATCTCGGCAATATTGTGGTGGGTGTTACTATTCGGCCGATGCGGGCTCTGATTTTGGCGCTGCTCCTATCGTCGCAGGCGGTCGCACAGGCTCAAGGGAACCTGGGGCAGGTGTTGCAGGAGGGGACAAAACTCGTTGATTCCGGCCAATTGTCCGCTGCCGAGAAGCTATACGAAGATGCGCTGCAGAAGTCTCCCAATAATCCGGACCTTCGCTTTCATTTGGCGTCAGTCTATTTTCGGCAACAAAATTGGCCAAAGGCCGCCGAGAATTATGAAGCCAGTCTCCGAAGCGACCCCGATCGGGTGAAATCGCTCTTCTATCTATCTGAGACATACTTCATGCAGTCGGACGTGCGCCGCGCGCGTGAGACCATTGCCCGAGCGGCTAAGCTCGCGCCCGACGATGCACAAGTGTGCCAGAAATATGGAGAGTACTTGAGCACCAGTGTGGAGACCCGCCCCGAAGGACTCTCGTGGCTTGAGAAGGCACGACGACTGAGCCCAAATCTGCCTCATATCGACGTCGATATTGGCAAAACGGAATTCGAGCTCACCGATTTCGCTTCGGCAAAAGCGACTTTGCTTGCCGCCCTCGAGAAGAATCCAGCCGATGGTCAAGCTGCTTTTTATCTAGCCGAGTGCTGGGCCAACCTGGGTGAATGGGAAAACGCACGAAAATACTACGAATACGCCATCGCACAAGGTTACGCTGATGCTCCGGTGCAGTACGGGATGGGCAAAGCGAGGGTTGAGTTGGGAAACTTCCAATCTGCGCTGCAGCCACTCCAGCGTGCCCTAGCCTTGCAGCCCTCGATGATTCAAGCACACTTCCAACTGGCCAAGGCATACCGTCAACTAGGTCGCACAAAGGAGGCCCAAAACGAGAGCATGCTCTTCTCGGCCCTGAGCAACCGAGTGGATACGTCCAACGAATTGAAAGGACCAGAAGAGGAAGAAGCCTGGCGCCAAATCAAGCCGTTGTTGGAATCAAACAAGGAGCAACAGGCTTTGGAACTGGTCGCGAAGCTGCCGGTTGCTCGCCGCATCGACGGTGATCCGTACTATCTAGTGGGAGCCATGTACTTCAGCATGGGGAAAAATGCGGACGCGCGGCGTCTCCTGCAACTGGCTCGTACCCGAAATCCGGGGTCATCCCGCATCGCTGCATACCTTGGACTACTCGAGCTCTCCTTGGGAGATACGGCATCCGCGGAAAAGTCTTTCGAATCGGCTTTGACGCTGGATCCATCCACCACACTGGCACAGGTGGGGTTGGGAGCACTTCGTTACCAGCAGCAACGTTGGGTGGAGGCCGCAAAGTACCTGGAAGAATCGCGCACCGCAGATCCAAACACCCTGCTCATGCTATGCGACGCGTACCTCAAGATTGGCAAAGCAGAAGAGGCTCGCCTCACGGCGGAGGTGATTCGAGCACTCGCGTCTGATAACGATCAGATACTAAAAGCCGCGGACGATCTGTCTAAAGTCAAGCATCTCCCGGAAGCACCACTCCACTGATGCGTCTGGCTTGGACGTCAACCATCGCTTGCGATTGCGCGGGTCCACTTCCTCAGAAAAGCCTCGTTGCAAAGTCCTTCAGATCGCGACGCCAGGTCTGCCACTCGTGGTCAGTGCCTGGTGATTCGTAGAAAACGTGCTGAATGTTTGCTTCCAGTAGAGACGTATGTAGTCGCAGGAGTCCTGCGCGCATCCTCTCGGGCTCTTTGGTTCCGACACCGAGCCAGAGCAAGTGCACTTTCTTGGCGAATGCCGCCGGATCAGCGAAGACCCCGTTGTAGTCGGTCTTGGGATCCAGTTTTCGATCCCCCAGTACGAGCATCCCGCCCGCTCCGCTGAAGCCGCCAATGTAAGAGAAAAGATCGAGATGATTCAGCGTGATCTGAAATGTCTGCATGCCACCCATCGAGAGGCCAGCCATGGCGCGATGGTCGCGATCGGAAAGCGTGCGGAAGGCGGAATCAATATACGGAATCAGGGCTTGGGTCACATCATCTTCAAATGCCGCAGCCATCTCCTGCATAGCCTTCAACATTTCTGGTGACCCAAAGGGCTTCGCGAACAAGTCGACGGGGGCCTGGCCTGCGCGGTGCGCGTAACCGTAGGCCATGACCACGATCATCGGTTTGCAATTCTTCGTCGCGATGAGATTGTCGAGAATGAAATTTGCATTGCCTTGACGAATCCAGCCGGTCTCGTCTTCGCCCGCGCCGTGCTGCAGGTAGAGGACCGGGTACCGTGTCTTGGTCTGAACGTCATAGTTCGGAGGCAGATAGACCAAGGCATGACGCCACGTCCCCGTCACTTTCGAGTTGTACCAGACCTCGCGAACCGCACCGTGCGGAACATCTTGCACGGAATAATAGGTAGAGCCGGGCTCCGGTATTTCTACGCCACTTGCCGGCTTGCCTCCTCCAAAGAAGGCATGAGTGTTGAGATCGCTCACTTCGGCACCGTCAATGATCAATGTGTAGTAATGAAAACCAGGAACAAGGGGCGAGGTGGTAACGGCCCAGAATCCGTCCGGCTGTTTCTCCATGTCCACTTTCGGCCCGCTCCAGAAATTAACTCTGACTTTGGTGGCGTCGGGAGCTTTCACTCGAATCTGTACTCGCCCGGCGCCATCGACCCGCGGATACTCTGCTCCCCAAACGTTGGTTGAGGAGGGATGAAAATCGCCCGCTTCTTGTGACCAGCAAAAACTCATGGAAAGGATGATTGCAATTCCAACGTACTTCATCTCTGGCCTCTCAATCGTGTTCTATGAGTTGTATCTGAATCCGTCCTGCTCAGTGGCACTCGAAGGAATTCGCGTCTTCTTGATTTCCGGATCCTTTATATTGTGCGTGCTTCGGATAAGGACACAGCGGGCGGCCACGCCCCGGAAAAGCCTTGCCAGATGCGACCACTGACACCGGCGCTGTTCCTTTCTCGACCCAGTTGACGATCGCCCCCAACAAATCAAACTGATCCAGTGCCTGCCCACCACCACAGTGGCTCATTCCTGGGACAAAATAGAACTGGCTCCAATGGGACACGGCATTGAGTCCTCCGTTTGCAGCCGCCATGTCCTTGTAATAGTCGAACGTGTCGAGCGGCGAGAACCACGGGTCGCTATCGCCGTGGTAGAAGATCAGCTTCCCTCCATGCGCCGCGAAGGTCGTCAAGTTGGTTGACATGGAGTCCACCAACGGCTGGATGTCCGCCAGGGCTTCTTTATCGACATCCATCGTCATGTCAGTCGTCACCGGTCCGAAAACGCCGGGCCCTGGTGAAAGCAACCCTCGGAACGGCGGGCCGTTGGTGATCCCGGTATCGTAAAGGAAGCCGGGATAGACTTGGGTTCCACTCAAGGTCTTCGGGCCGCCCATAGCCTTCTTGATGGCGGCTGTTTCTTCTGGCGCCAGGCAAGAGTCGTTCCTTTCGCCTTTGCACGCTAACATCTCAGGATCGAAGTCGCACCCGAGAGGATCTGAGATCAAGCCGTCGGCGATGCCGTCTTTGGCGTCGCACCTCTTCATGAGGGCATCTTTGATCAGCTTGCGGTCGTTCTCATTAATGGCTTGGTCGATAATTGGTTTCCCACTCGCATCTTTCGGAGCAACTTGATTGAAGGCAATAGGAATCCATCTGCCAATCGCCAGATTGGAAAGTCCGGTGCGCATGGCGGGATCTCCGGAGATGATGCCGTTGAAAACCGTGGGATATCGCTGCGAAAGAATCATGCCTTCGCGGCCACCCGTGGAACAGCCGGAGAAATATGAGAATGCCGCTGGCTTGCCGTAGTGTTGCGCGATCAGTTGTTTGGCGACTGCCGCGACTTCAGCATTGGCGAGATAAGCAAAATCGAGATACGCTTCCTGATCTCGCATGAAAGCGAAATCAAATCCTGGACGGTGGCTCTTGTGACCCGTGTCCGTACTCGCAACGGCGAATCCGCGCGTGAGTCCAGGAGTCTCGCCCGCAGCGTTCAACCCGAGTGGTGGAATCACAATACCGTTGCTGCCGCCTCCACCTTGCATCAGGAAGTCGCCATTCCATTTCTCAGGCAAGGCTAAAACGAAAGTGATCCCGAACTCCTCGCCGTCAACGCCAGTTCGCCGATTCATGAATCCTTCAATTCGGCAATATGCGGGTAGAGGTGCGCTGCGACTCTGGTTCCACGGAATGAGCTCGGTGCTTCCGGCATCAACGTGAGCAGCCTTGGTGATCTCGACTCCTGAAATCTTGACGTCACTCAAACTCGTACATGAGTCTTTCTGCTGGGCAATGGCGAACGTCGCGAGCGAAACCATGAAAAGAAGTATTGCGCGTAAGACTTGCGAACGCATTCGTACCTCCTCAGTGAGTTGGGGGCAGGCAGCAACTTCCCTTTCAGGCATTGAAAGGCAGCGCAATTCTACAAAATGCCCGCTCGGACAGTCTACGATGATCCGGATTGAAAGCAGTAGTCAAACTCAGTAAACCGATCCCTTCCAAATCTCCGGTCAACGCGAAAACAAGAGAGTGGTTCACGTTCCGTTCAACGACCACGTCGATTGCAAAGCATCATTATCGTCAATCACGGGCGTGCAGGCGCCATCCGACAAGAAGTCTATAAACGTTCGCACCGCGTTGTGCATCTGACGGCAGAGCCGGGGTTCGAGCTAGACCGGTCGGAGTTGATGGGCAGGATGACTGACGACGCCCGCCTGCTCCAACCAAAGACTGTTCGCGAATCCCGCGCCAATCAGGGATCCAAACAACATTGGATCTTATACTCAGGAGAACCGGGACGAGAGTCGGGCCGCGCTGGGTGAATCTCCGACGGCAGTGGGGATGCATGCAACCATGCAGTAGTTCCTGTGGGTTGAGTGGCGGGGTTAAAGTAGCACCATTCGTTCCTATGTGATTTGAAAAGAATGGCGGGGACGACGGGACTCGAACCCGCGGCCTCTGCCGTGACAGTTCTAACAGCGATGCAGGAGAGAATGAGAACGAGTAGGAATAAGTTGCAGATGCAAAAGGCTTTTGCGCGTTTTACGCCGTGCCAGATTGGAAGTGGTAGGAGCAGATTGCAAGCGCTTGGATGGGCATGGATGCGAGGGTTACGTCACAACTCACGTCACAAGAAACTAGGCCACACAGCTTTGGCCTAGTTCCTGGCATCCCCCGAGAATCGTCTTTACTGTGGCTGCAATCGTCTCAACAGCCTCAAGCAGCATGGCAGGAGTAACCCTATAGGCTGCTAGGTAGAAATCTGACGGAGACTGGATTCCGAAGTACGAGCCCACGACATACGCTGTAGCCTCGGCCTCTAGTTCTCGTTGCTGCTTGTCGATCTCCTTGCCCTTTCGGGTCGTGATTCGCTTGCCGTCAGGAGTGAAGTGTAAGAGCGAATGGGCGATCTCATGGGCGAGTGTTGCTGCTTGCGTCGTTACGTCCGTTTCGCTAGTCCTGATCTCAAGGTCAGTTCCCTTAGACGTGCCTGCCGCGCCATTTAGTGAGCATTTTTCGACGAATCGGACAGCAATTCCCCGCGATTCCGCGAATTTGTTGCGATTGATTCATTTGGTGGAAGCGAAGAAGCAAATGGCGCCAAGGCACTCCAACAGCTAAAAGAAGCGCCGGCAGTAGTAAATTTTCTACGCAACGAGTTACTGGCGCAAGCGAAAGATCCGGCCCTTAGGGACGCAATCGAGAATCTCTTTCGCGCGGGGGCAAAACTCGGGGACGGAAGCAGCATGGCCGCATTGCGAGAAGAAATTAAAACCGGAGCAGAAAGAAGGCACTGGCAAAAGCTGATTGATCGACGCACGCAACTACTGAGGATCTATCGAAGCGGAAGGCTAGGCGCGTCCGATCGCCTGATTACTCGAGGCTTGTTGATATCGATACAGGATGCCCTATCGACGAGGCCGCCGATTTAGTTATTATGAGTACTTGAGAGGAGTTGCCGATTTCGCATGAATTCGGACAATGAAAAGGCAGTTGATTTTATTCTGGTGCGCACGACGACGCCGCGTGAATTGGTTTGCCTACTGTTGGATAGGTTCGCGGGCGTTCGTGACCTCGTGTGTCCTGATGAAGGCTGTTTTGAGGATCCCTTCCGCGTCTATGACTCTTTTGCTAAAGTAGTAATTCAGAGATCAAAGGATCTTGAGTTCATTCAATCCGTCGCGCTGTTTATCGACGAGCTTGCAATGAGCAAGGAATCACTGATTAGAGATGTTCTGTTTGCCAGTCTCCTGGAAGGCATTGCTGAGAACGAGCAAGTGGCTCGATTAATCTCACGCACAGTTGGCCCCCACTCAAGGTGCCTCCTTCAAGAGGTGGAGAGCAAGATCTATAAGCGTGCGCCATCAGCTGAGCAGGGCAAGCGCGGGACGTTACACTGAACTTGAAAACGTCGGACAGGCGGGACGCGTTACTAGTTTTTTCAAACACCCATGCAGAATTACCCCTCGATGCGACCACTTCTTGCGCCCTTCCATCGCGAAAGCGGTTTGTGCACCGAAAGCTGCGTACCAAGCATGGTCTTGCCAATACCGAATCGGCCGATCAGCATCACATTCTGCCGCTGACAGATCAACCCCTTTACGATGTCCTTTGGCCTTTCAACTTTTAGCTTCGCATGTACGTATCGAGGCGAAGAGGAAGGCGCTGGATGCTCTGGCCGGGACAAAATCGGAAGGTTACGTCACAAAGAGCGTCACAAAACCGGTGGAAGGAACCATTCTAAATTCACAAGTGCCTGAAAAGAATGGCGGGGACGACGGGACTCGAACCCGCGGCCTCTGCCGTGACAGCAACGCGTTTACTCGTAACTAATTGAAACTACGCGACACGGATGGCGCTACAGAAACGTTTTAGTAAGGCTTGGAAACAATTCGTGGACTGTTAATGGACCATAATTTCGGGTGTGCTTTCACGCGGCAGAGGCCGGGCGAAACTGACGATTGATCGGGCGCGAACGCGTCGAATTGGGAGTGCCCAATTAGCTTCGTCTCTGGGCTATTTGTTGTCGGCGGGCATGAGGCGGGCTGGTTAGCCACATCGGCTGTTGCAGGTCGAAAAAAGCCGTTTCGCGCTATTTTCACAACCCATGAAAATCGAGAATAGCAAGGTTCACTATTTTCACTGCACCAGAATGTCCCCGAGACGCCGACACCGATTTGGCAAAGCATAGCCCGTGCGTTTTCGATCGCTTGGCAGGTAGCACTCGGGAGTCCATCTCGCTCAGCACCCCGCCTTTAATAACCGGCAGGAATGACCTTCTGCGGAAAAGTGATTAGACGACATCCATTTTGCAAGCTAGGGTGAACCAAAAGCAGCGATCTAAAGATCGCTGCCGGAGGTTCCGATGTCGTATTTCACTCACGAGACTCTGTCTACGAAACGCTCTCTTGCCCTGCATGGACGAACAGTCTCGAAACTCCCACTTTTAGCTCTTCTACTGTTCGTGCCGCTGGCGGCCCACGCCCAGGGATCGCCTTTCGACAACGGTTTCACCGCCCTACAAACGCTCTTCACCGGGACCGTGGCGAAGGTGGCAAGTCTGATCGCCATCGTCATCGGTGGGTACCAGTTTGCGCATGGCGAACCTGGCGGTAAGAAAGCATTGGCCGGCGTGGCGGCTGGGACCGGAATCGCTGTGCTCGCGGCCAACGTGCTGACTTGGCTCTGGGGCGTCTAGCTGGACGGGCAACCGGAGCGAGCTTCCCCACACTTACCCAATCGAGCAAAGAGGGCTTTCATGCAAGAACCAAATCCAAAGCGGCGCAATCGAGTCTTCAAGAGCTTACACAAGCCCCTTACCTATTTTGGCGTCGAGCGGACTGTCTTCTACTTTGTGTGCGTCGGTGCAGTGGGAGTTTTCAATCTCTTCGAAAGCCTGCTCGCTGGCGCTGTCGTCTTCGTTGGGGGTTTTATCTTCGGGCGCTGGGTCACCAACGCCGATCCAGCGATGCTCCGCATCCTCGCCCAGAGCGAACGCTTCAAGACGCGCTACGACGCAGCCAAGCAAGAAATTCCATTGGTCGAGGTGCGCTAGATGCTCCGCCTAGATCACGTCATAAAGTCATGGAAAGAATCGGGAGCACTGAACTCCCAGATAAACCTTTATGGCTTCTGGAACGAGCAGGCTTTCCTGACAAAGAGCGGGGACCTTGGAATTGTTTTGCGAGTACGCGGTGTGGACTACGAAAGCCTCGACCAAGCCGGGCAAAAGTACGCCGTAAAGAGGCTCGAAGCGGCCTTGAAGACCTTCGGGGTTGGGTTCCACGTGTACC
>Ga0335085_10002654_pt1 | contig 32882 bp, 26 predicted proteins | sample Lox_Sample_45_FD_206712 | JGI IMG/M metagenome (GOLD analysis project Ga0335085, IMG submission 206712) | Soil microbial communities from Loxahatchee National Wildlife Refuge, Florida, United States - Lox_Sample_4.5 | ecosystem: Environmental > Terrestrial > Soil > Wetlands | place: USA... | reverse complement strand
CGCGGCAGGCGCCACCACCGACCTCGGCCCGCTTTGCACGGACCCGGACCTCAGTACCAGCCCTGTTTCCTGTAACCCGTAGGCTGGCGGTAGCGGCGGTGTCTTCACCGCCGCGGCCTGCGCCGTCGCCGTCGTCAAATACACGCAGCCTCACTGTTGCCACTCACCAGACTAGGCTAGCATGATGCTTACACAAGTTGCAGCGCGCTCCCAAAGGGCGGGGCTGAAAGTCCTGCCCTTTTTGACGCTACCCTGAGCGACAGCTCTCAGCAGCCTTGGTGCCGGGCAATGCTAAGGCGCCTGCGATTGCCGCCGAGCGTCCACGGCGACTCGCACTATCGCGTCTGGCAGCGGCGCTGTGTTCCTTAATACGGAGAAGAAGAGACGGGAAAAGCTCGATTACATGCACAACAATCCGGTCAAAAGAAGGCGTGCGACTTCGTGCCCGGCCCTACCTCGAGATTGGACAGCACCTGGAGTTTGGTCGTGGTGTCATCTCGCACTTGGAAACGTCTCTCGCCATTTGTCATTCCCGCGTAGGCGGGAATCCATTAAGAAAGCACGCGAGAGGAGTCTCCAAACATGGATTCCCGCGTTCGTCGGAGGCAGCGACATGGTTTCCCAATGCCGCCGGTCAGCGAGCCGCACAGAGCCCCGCAGGGGCGCAGTCATGTAGCCCACGGCGACTGTGGTTGGAGCCGTGGGATCTGGAATGCCACCTGCCTTTCTTTTTGATCACCATTCCCGCCCGACGCGTGCAGCGTCGGGCGGGAATGGACCTTCCCAAATATGCGCGCGGTCGTTGTCTCCGGGTTTGACCCTGGGGGAGCGCGACACCTACGTTTGAGACAACGCCCTGTTCTGCCGTCGCGACCCGCGACAGCAGAACAAGGCAAGAAAACGAACAGCCGGCCTCCCACGGCTCCAAACGCAGTCGCCGTGGGCTGCAGGACATCGCCCGCTCTGCGGGCCGGCCCTCTTCCACTGAATCGAAACCGGCCAGTAAGTGCTGTGACCACTGTCACTGCAACTCGAACTTGAAGCGCGCTAAACTGATTGGAGTTGGGAGGGACAGTAGTCCGCCTGTGCCGCTGAGCCTGGCCAGGCGTCCGGGGTTCGTTATGCCCTCTCATCGGCGTCTCAGTCCGCTGCCATCGCTCGCGTCCGGCATTCTCGACACAACCTCTACTCCCAAGGCCGAGCCAGGTCACGGCCAAAAGCGGGTGGGCCGCGCGGCGCTCGGCAAAGCCACCCCGGCGGCGCATGGCGTTCCGCGAACACGCCTGGACGATCGATCGCAAAAGAGATTTGCCGCCGCCCCGACGAAGGTCCGGAATCTAGGCCAGTTAAATCGACCTACATCATCGAAAAATGAATATGGAAAATACAACAAACGGCAACCGAATTCGCAGATGAGAGGCCGAAGTCACGTGGAATCAGAGGTATGCAGGGAACATGAAAAGCAGCGTCATCATGAGCGCGACCAAGGACAGCAACCGTGAAAGCGACTGTTCTCTCTATCCTTGTGAGCCGGAGGGTGTTAGTGACGTATGTAGCCCAGAGCCTTCGACTAGTTCACAAAAAGACGCAAAAAAACAAAAAACATTTTGTGCGCAGATTCGCAACCCCGGTTCTAATAAAATCAATGAGATATGTAAAATGGGAGATAAGGCGGATCCGAAAATCTCCTTTAGAATCAGCAAGGCCTGGGCTAGGCGGAGGCTAGGAAAGATCACAAAAAGAGCGTTTTATAAGTTAGTAAACAGCTTCGCCCAGACTAAGTGGAATCAATGAGTTGCTACCAAGAAATCGCAAAAGAGCGTTTGTCAGAAATGCGGAAACCGTGCACTTTGGGTATTTGCAGCCGGGTGGCGGCGGCGTGTATTCCATGGCGTCGCGGCCGCAACGAAACTACGGCAGATCTGGCGACAGCCGCGGACTTGCAAAACAGGTGCGCGCTACCTGGACCGATGGGGGCCGACCGCTGGTTGCCAACCACGGTCCAACCTGTGGCATCCTAGCGGAGGAATCTAACCGATGCGCCGCCTATCGATCCTCGCCTTGCTGCTGCCCGCGCTCGTGGGCTCTGCGCCGATGATCCGGGCGCAAGAAGGCATCATCTCCGGAGTTGTCCGACCCGCTGCGCCGGGCTCGGCTGCCGCAGGCACGTCCGCGCTCGAAGGTACCGTGGTGGACGCGCAATCGGGCGAGCCGGTGCATAAGGCCGAGGTGACGGCGATCTGGTCCGGCCGCGACACGGACGCCTCGAATCACGATCCGCAGTCGGTGGCCAGCGACGCCGCCGGCCACTTCGTCATCAGCGGCCTTCCCGCAGGCAGGTACCGGTTGCGAATCGAAGCCAATCGATTTGCGGCGCAGAGCTATGGAGAGAGCCGCTTCGGAGGCCGCGGCAAGGATGTGGAAGTAGCGGCCGGCCAGCAGGTGACGGGGCTCGACGTCCGGCTGATTCCGTGTGGTGTCATCACGGGAGCGGTCCACGACGAAAGCGGCGATCCGGTTGAGGGCGCCATGATGCAGGCCATTCCCGTGGGCCGGCGCCGCGGGTTTCAGGGCGGCAATCAGACCCAGACGAACGACTTGGGCCAGTACCGCCTTTATAACCTCGCGCCCGGTCAGTACCTGGTTCAGGTGTCGATCCAGCGGCCCGAGGACCAGCAACTTCAGGCGGCGCAAGAGGCCTACGTCCCGATCTTTTATCCTGACGTGACCGATCCCGGCTCGGCGGCAACCATCACGGTGGATGCCGGAGGCGAGACCCAGGGCATTGACATCGACGTGCGACCCGTACACGCCGTCCACGTGAGTGGCCGCGTGATGAATGGGTCAGGCGTGCGGAGCACACAGAACGCCTACGTCATGCTGATGCCGGCCGCGGCCGATCCGCGCCGGCGGCTGGGCGCCGTAACCATGATGACCGCCGGCCGTTACGCCGCCAACGTGGAAGGGCCGCGCGGCGACTTCGAAATCAGCGGTGTCCCGGCCGGTTCGTACTGGGCGACGGCCACCTTGCAGGACGATCAGCGCCAGTCTCAGGGGCGGGTCCTGGTGCAGGTCGGCGACGCGGACGTGCAGGGCCTGACGATTCCGGTGAGCGCCGGTGCGAACCTGGCGGGACGCGTGCGCGTGGACCCGCAGCGCCCGTTCGATTATTCCAAGCTGGCAGTTGCGGCGATCCCGGCCGACGGTGTTCCGTTCGGCGCCCAGGGAGCGCAGGTCCGGCCCGATGGCCGCTTCACGCTGGAAAACCTCATGGCAGGAAACTATCGCTTGCAGGTCTCTGGTTTTCCCGAGGAATACTACCTGAAAGCGGCGCGCCTTGGAAGCAGTGACGTGCTCGAGCCGGGCCTCAGCGTGGATTCGAGCATCGCCTCAGCCCAACTCGACGTCGTCTTGAGCGCCGGAGGCAGCACCATCGGCGGCACGGTGGTCAAAGACGAGAAGCCAGCGCAGGCGACTGTGTTTCTCGTGCCTGACCCGCCGCGCCGCGATCGCGAGGACCTCTATTCCGTGAAGCGCACCCAGCCTGACGGCTCGTTCAGTCTGCTGGGCCTTCCGCCCGGCGACTTTAAGCTCTTCGCCTTCGAGGATCCGGATCCCGGCCTCACCAGCGATCCTTCTCTGCTGCAGCCTTACGAGTCCAAGGGAACCTCTGTACATCTGGAGGAAGGCCAGAAGCAGACCGTCCAATTGGAGCTCATACCCACGCAGGAGTTTGAATGGAGATCGCCGTAGCGGCGCGTCCTCAGCACCGGAAATCGCCGGTGAGGAGACCGGCGCTACGGCGACCCCCTGCCGGGCACTATGCATCACTTCAACTGGAGAACAAACACGTCCGACCTGCAGTTATAGGGCGATTGGGTTCCCGTACTTCCGCCCGACGTCGAACCCAGTGTGCAGCCCCAATCGGAGGTAACCAGATACCATCTTCCGTCCTCGCTCACCGAGCCGATCGCCTCCAGAGCGTCGAAGGTCGCAGCCGGGTTCTCGGTGTTGTAGTGCCGGGCGTACCGGTAGACTTTGCCCGAGCCATCGGTAGTGAAACCGTCGATCTCATTCTGCCACGCGAGTGTGGGCACTTCGGCGTTGCTCACGCTGGAGGAAATCAGGGGCATCGTGTCCGACGGCCGGTCATTCGCCCAGCTCAGGTGGCAGTCCCAGGAACCCGATGGCGTCCCAGGGCCGTTCTTCCACAGTTCGGTCATTTCGGAAGGATTTGTCACGGGAGCAATGGTCATGCATTGCGGATAGTCACATCCGCGGGTTTCGTTGTAGCCGTCGTTCAGCGCGTACTTGTTGTACCCGATGGCCTGATGGCCGGAAGTCGGGGTCGTAGTCACCTGGTTGCTGCCGGGCTGCCAGAGGTACATGGTCTCATCGGATTGGCAGCTATTGATGCAGCTTTCCCTGACAATTCGCACCCAACCGCCCGGTCCCATGCGGACGTTGTGGACGTAAAACAGGTCAGGCTTGCTCTCGCTGCCCGTCATTTGCACGGGCCCGACGTCGGTCTGTCCCGTCGACGTATTGTACCAGTGACACCCGCTGCTGCTGCTATACGACAGCACCCACGCGCCGGTGTTCTGGGTTCCCGTCGTGCTGAAGGCCGTGGTGAAGACCGCATCGTTCGCGGACACGGAGACGTCATTCGTCCACACGGTATGCCCTTCCAACTGCGATCCGATGCTGCCGCAGTTTTGAAAATTGTAGATCGTTGTGGCGTTCGGCGGCGCCGGCGAGGTCAGATCGTAACTCACAAGCTTGGGCGTGGAGTCGGTGTTCTGGATGGCATACATCAGGCCACTTCTGACCCGGCTGAATTCCGGTCCTATCCCCTGAAGTTCGATGCCGTTGGTGGACGGATACTGGCTCACATACATTCGTGCGGCCTGCATGCTAACGGGATTCCAGGTGAACGGTATAAGCGCGGCGTTTTGAGACGCGATCACGATGTAGTGATCGGAGATGTCCATCAATGTCTGCTCCGCGCTGCCACTGGCCGCGGTAATGTACCCGCCGCCTTTCAACGTCCCGCTGGTGTTGTAGTCGGTGAGCCTTGTCATCCACTCGTTGCTGAGGGGCTCCCGGAAGACCTTGTTGGCGCCGGTCAGACCTCCGACGTTAGGAACGCTGAAGGCGGGAGTATTGGCGAAATCCGTACGCGCGCACGGATTGGGATAGTATCCGCATGAGGAAGATTGGGAAGAGGGCGAAGTGGTACGAGCCGCAGACACGTCAGGAGAAAGTTGGCTGCCGCAGGCCCACAGGAACGCACAGAACGTCGCTGCTACTGCAAGTTTCTTCATTTGTCTCCTTTCTACCGCAGTGGAGACAAGGGAATAACCGGTGGCTTCGGAACGGACTAATCCCCCGCCTCGACGCCCCCCAACCCCGCGAAGTGATGCCCACACGTCGCGAATTTCCAGCGGAGCCGAAAGGCAGGCGTGTGCTCCGCTTTCAGCAAGCGTGTTGCAGGCAGCGCCCCGAGCCCGCCGCCTTCACACTCGTGAATGAGGATTTCATCAAACGAGGAGCATGGCTTCAAGGCAACTTTCGATGAAGCGTGAGTGGCCTGTCCGTAAACTCGGTGTAATTTCTGGAACGGCGGATTCTCTATTGGTGTAGCCGGAGGAGCGGCCGCGATTCAATTCCCGGCCTCATTCTGATACCCTATCGCCCGCCGTGCGGATCAGGGCCGGCGTCCGCAGGGTGACATCGATGAAGAGATTCGCGCTCATTTTGGCCCTTGCGTGCGTTCCTGCCGCTGCCTGGGCGTTCGAGGACCGGGACATCGCGCGGTGGGAGCGCGAGGCCCGGAACGTGACCGTCATCCGCGACGATTGGGGAATCGCGCACGTCTACGGGAAGACGGACGCGGACGCGGTGTTCGGGATGGAATACGCGCAGGCCGAGGACGACTTCAATCGCGTCGAGACGAATTACATCAATGCCATGGGACGCCTCGCGGAGACCGAGGGCGAGTCGAAAATCTATCAGGACCTGCGCATGAAGCTGTTCGTCGACCCTGAAGATCTGAAGAGGGACTACGCCGCCAGTCCGGCGTGGCTGAAGACGTTGATGATCGCTTTCGCTGACGGCCTGAACTACTATCTCTACAGGCATCCCGACGCGAAGCCGCGAGTGATCAAGCGATTCGAGCCCTGGATGGCGCTGAGCTTCACCGAGGGCAGCATCGGGGGCGACATCGATCACGTGAATCTCAGCCAACTCGCTGCATTCTATGGCAAGGAGCCGCTCGCGCGCTCAAGCCGGGCTGATCCGGATGAGGTGGCTGACCGGGGCGGATCGAACGGGATCGCCATCGCGCCCTCGAATACGATCGACCACCATGCGCTGCTGCTGATCAATCCGCACACGTCGTTCTATTTCAGGTCGGAGCTGCAGATGGTAAGCGATGAGGGCCTCGACGCCTATGGCGCCGTGACTTGGGGACAATTTTTCGTCTACCAGGGGTTCAATCCGCAGATCGGCTGGATGCATACCACGAGCGGCGTCAACGACTTGAGCGAATATCTGGAGACTGTGAGTGAATCGGCTGACCGCTTCTATTACAAGTATGGCGGCAAGGACCTTCCGGTTATGACCAAGGTGATCCGGGTTCCGTATATCACCGAGCACGGAATGGCCGAGAAAAAGTTCGTGGTCTATCGCACCCAGCACGGACCGGTGATCGGCGAGCAAGACGGGAAGTGGGTCACCATCCGGCTGATGCAGGAGCCCCTGAAAGCGCTGATCCAGGACTACACGCGCACCAAGGCGGTGGACTTCCAGTCGTTCCGCCGGACCATGGAGCTGCACACGAACTCCTCGAACAATACGATCTATGCCGATTCCGGCGGCAACATCGCCTACTTCCACGGAGACTTCATTCCGCGCCGCGACGAGCGCTTCGATTGGACCAAGCCCGTGGACGGCAGCGATCCCGCGACGGACTGGCACGGTCTTCTCTCGCTCGCCGAGACGCCGCACCTTCTGAATCCGCCGAGCGGCTGGATCTACAACTCGAATGACGCGCCCTGGTCGGCGGCCGGGCCCGGCAGCCTGAGGAAAGCGGACTTTGCGCGCTACGTCGAGACCGGCGGAGAATCGGCGCGCGGGCTGCACGCTGTCAGAGTGCTGGAAGGCAGGAATGATTTCACGGTTGATTCGCTGATGGGCTCTGCGTTCGACAGCTACCTGCCATGGTTTGAGAAGACCGTGCCCGCGCTCATCAAGGCCTGGGACGACGATCCCGAATCGGATCCGCTGAAGGCGAAGCTCGCGGAACAAATCGCGCTGCTGCGCACCTGGGACCTGCGCTGGGGCGTTGATTCCGTGCCCACGGCTCTTGCGGTGTTCTGGGGCGAAGATATCGGCCGGCGCGTTCGCAGCGAGGCGGCCAGCGCGGGCATGCCCGTCTACGATTACGTCGGCAGCCGCGTTCCTCGCGCAGAACTTCTGCAGTCGCTCGCCGCTGCGTCGGACCGGTTGACGGCGGACTTCGGGAGTTGGAAGACGCCTTGGGGAGAAATTAACCGCTTCCAGCGTCTCGACGACAGTATCGAGCCGCACTTCGACGACGCGCGGCCGAGCATTCCCGTCGAGTTCACGTACTCGCTGTGGGGATCGCTTGCCTCTTTCAGCGCGCGCCCCTACCCGGGGACGAAAAAATGGTACGGCACGAGCGGGAACAGTTTCGTAGCAGTGGTCGAATTCGGAAAGACGGTACGCGCCCGAGCGGTGACGGCGGGCGGCGAGAGCGGCAATCCCGCATCGCCGCATTTCGACGACGAGGCGAAGCGGTACAGCACGGGCGACCTGAGAGAGGTCTACTTCTACCGGCCGCAGCTCGACGGGCACACCGAGAAAACGTATCATCCCGGAAACTGAAGCCCCGTCCAGGAACGAGCCCGGAAGATCCCTTGTTGCCAATCGGTGCACCTGTTCACCCCGTAATCCTTCGCAGTAGAATACTCCGAGGGGAAAACGATCGTGAATGAATCAACAACTTGGCGCGCGCGGTGGTGCTTCAGCCGCCCGCGTTTCGGGGGAATCGTTCTGCTGCTGTTGGCGCTCGGCGCCTGCTCGCGCGATCCCAATGTGAAGAAGCAGAAATACCTGGAGAGCGGGAACCGCTATTTTGCCCAGCAAAACTATCGCGCAGCGATCATCCAGTACGCCAACGCGCTCAAAATCGACCCCAACTATGAACAGGCGCACTACCAGCTTGCCGAGTGTTATCTCAGGCTCAGCATGTGGAATGAGGCGTATCGTCAGCTCGACCGCGCGGTCACGGAAAAGCCCGACGATCTAAAGGCGCAGATCACGCTGGGCAATCTGTTGCTCGCGGCGAAGGAGTTCTCCCACGCCCATGACGTGGCGCGCGCGGTGCTAGATAAAGACCCGAACAACGTCGATGCGCATATCCTGCTGGCCAATTCCGACGCCGGGCTCAACAACGCCGAAGCCTCGATCAAAGAGATGCAGGGCGCCATCGAGCTGGCGCCGGACCGCGCCGGGTCCTATGTGAACATGGGCGCGCTCCAGATGCACAGCAAGGATCCGGCGGAAGCCGAGGCCGACTTCAAGAAGGCCGTCGAACTTGACCCCAAGTCGGTGTCGGCAGAGCTGGCGCTGGGAAACTTCTATGCGATGCAGCGCCGCTTCCCTCAAGCCGAGGCGGAGTTCCAGAAGGCCGTCGCCCTCGACCGCAAGAACCCGGTGGGTTATGGGGCCCTGGCTCGGCTGTATCTTGTGGCCGGAGAGCGCGACAAGGCCGAGCAGACGATGCGGGAGGCGAAGTCGTCCGCGCCCAACGATCCGTCGGCCTACCGGATGCTGGGCGATTTCTATTTTGCCGCCGGGGACCTCGACAAGTCGATCGGAGAATACGCCGGCATCGTTCAGGATCATCCCAAGGACACAACGGTGCGATCCAACTATATCCAGCTCCTGATTCTCAAGGGCAGGTTGGACGACGCCGCCAAGGTCGACGATCAGCTTTTGAAATCGAACCCCAAGGATGTGCGCGGGCTGATCCTCCGCGGCCAGATCCTTACGGCGCAAGGCAAGGCCGCCGACGCCATCCAGGCGCTGCAGGGTGCGCTCAAGACAGAGCCGGACAACGCCCTGGCGCACTACCACCTGGGAATGGCCTTCGCGGCCAACGCCGATCCAGACCGCGCCCAGACGGAATGGCAGCAGGCCGTGCGGCTGCGCCCCAACATGGTGGAGCCTTACCGCGCCCTCGCCTCGGTGGCCTTGCAGAAGGGCAATCTGGACCTGCTGGCCCAGGCGGGCAATAGCCTGATCAAAAATGAGCCCAATTCCGCGGAGGGCTACGTCTACCGGGCCGCGGCCAGCGCGGGGCGGGACGACATCTCGGGCGCCGAGACCGATCTCCAGAAAGCGATCGACGTCGCGCCGAACAGGCCCATAGGCTACATTCGTATGGGAGCGCTGCGTTTGCAGGAGAAGAAGAATGCCGAGGCTGGGAAGTTCTACCAGAAAGCCCTGGACCTCGACCCGCAGTCCTATGACGCGCTGAAGGGCCTGGTGACGACCTACGCCGCGGACCGGCAGGTGGCGAAGGCGCTGCCCATCGTTCAGGCTCATCTCGAAAAGTCGCCGGATAATGCCGGGTTCTACCTGCTGCTGGGCGGCATCTACACCGATCTTCACCAGTTCGACCAGGCGCAGGCCGCGATTAACAAGTCGATCAGCATCGAACCGAAGAACCCGACCGCCTATCTGCTGCTGGCGCAGGTCCAGGTGGCCCAGGGTCGGCCGAATGACGCCCTGGCTACTTACCAGCGCGCCGTGCAGCAGTCGCCCAAGGATCCCCGGGCCTACGTGGCGCTCGCTTCTCTCGAGGACAATGTGGGAAACTGGCAGCAGGCCGTCCAGAATTATCAGAAGGCGCTCGAGCTCCAGCCCGATCTTCCGCAAGCCGCCAACAATCTCGCCTACGTGATGCTCGAGCACGACCAGAACGCGGACCAGGCGCTTTCGCTGGCGCAGACCGCCAAGCGCGGCTTGCCGCACGACCCTGAGGTCGCTGACACGCTCGGCTGGGCCTACTACAAAAAGGGCAGCGTGGCGCTCGCGATCAGCACCCTGGAGGGCGCGGCGCGCGAGTCTCCGAAGAATGCGAACATTCATTATCATCTGGGACTGGCCTACGACAAGGAGAACAATCCGCAGGGTGCGCGCTCGGAGCTGGAGTTAGCTCTCAAGCTGAATCCCAACGGGCCGCACTCGGGCGACATCAAGGACGCGCTTGAAGGAACGCATATCCGGCAGTAGCTCCGGCTCCTTGGCGCGCAAGGGTGGCCGATTTTCGGGCTACAATGGCCGTGAAGCGCCTTGAGGCCGCAGTCTCCAGCTGTCACCGCATGCCGAAGAGCAGCACAGTTCGCGCGCGCCGCCGCGGCCAGGCCGTTTCCGAAGACGTGTTCATTCCCGAGAAGCTGTACTTCCGCATCGGCGAAGTGAGCCGGCTGACGCACACCAAGGCGTACGTGCTGCGTTACTGGGAGACCGAGTTTCCGACGTTGCGTCCCGGCAAGAGCTCGACCGGCCATCGTCTCTATCGGCGGCGCGACGTCGAGATGGTGCTCGAAATCCGTCGCCTGCTCTACAGCCAGGGCTTCACGATTGATGGGGCGCGGAAGCTCCTGGCCGGCCACTCGGCACGCGACAAGTCCGGGCAGAAGCACTTGTTCCCGGGACATGCCGGCACGTCTTCGGGCGCGGAGGCGCCGCGCCTGCGCGAGATCCGGCGCGAGCTGCAAGGAATTCTTTCCATGCTCTCGCGGAAATTGCGGTAATGGCAGCTTGTGGTGCACGCTTCCAGCGTGCGTCTCGGCCGAAGGTAGGCAAGATGCCTGCACCACAAACTCACCCGAGCTTGACGTTCGCAAGCCGCAACTTGTAACCTGTAACCATCGATCGATCAGTCGGGACGTGGCGCAGCCTGGTAGCGCACTTGCTTGGGGTGCAAGGGGTCGCCAGTTCAAATCTGGCCGTCCCGACCAGACCCTCGCTGCCTTATGCACACCCCAGATTCCTTCTGCATGTTTCGGGGACCGGTCAGTCGACGCAGTTCCGTTCTCAGTTTCGCCCTGGCATTCAGCTGCTTGATTTCGCCGGCGCGCGCCGTGCAACCGCGCGACCGTAACAGTCTGCAGTCGTACCTTGACGTCCTGGTCGCGAACCAGCATGGCTCCGCCATTGTTATCGATCCGGCCACAGGGCAAATTCTGGCCGCATGGAATCTGCAATCGGGCGTCAGCGACGCCTACCCTCCGGGGTCGGCGGCGAAAAGCGTGGAGGCCGCCGCCGCTCGAAGGCGCTGGAGGCTGTCGGTTCCGAAGGCGTCCTCGCGACGCCCGCACAGTTGCTCGAAGCGTACTGCCTGATTGCCAATCGTGGATCGACGCCCCGCGATCTCGACATCCCGCTCGCCTTCCTCGGGCCCGGACGCTACCACGTCCAGCTGTACGTGGACGGCCCGCACGCCGCCGAGGACGCCAAGGACGTGGGCGCGCGGGATCTGGATCTCAGCGCTGCGGATCATCTCAAAATCCACCTTGCGTCCGGCGGTGGCGCTGCCGGAACGTTTACACCGACCGGTCCGTAGCCGACATGATTCGAGAGTCGACCGTTGACCGTCGACAGTTCATCTCTCAGCCGGATTCTGGCTTCCATCAAAGTCCCTTTTCCCATCACGCTTGTTAGCGCGGTTCGCCGCCATCAGCGCGATCTTGGCGAGGAATCTGTGCCGGAAGAGAAATTCCTCGGCGGATTCGGACTCATAATCCTCGGTATCCTCCCAATCGTCATCGAGGAGACCCTCCCAAGACTCGCCAGGCGCCAGAGACCAGCAGTCAGGGGCCAGGGGTCCGGGGCCGAACGGCGTTGGCGGCGGCGGTGGGGATACAGCGCCTGCAGCGGCGGGCGATGACCCGGTAAGCTTTCGAACAATGGAGCTTCCGATCCGTCCGATGGCCCTGCCGATTGCGCCCCAGCGCGATGGTCTCGATTCCGGTTCGCCGCCTGAGGCCCGATTTCCCCCAAACCGGACGATTTCCGTGCCGCGCTGGCACCCGCCCCGCACCCGCCGGGCCTTGGGCGGCTTGCCTTCGATCTCCTGAACCTGCGGAATCCAGCCTGAAGCCACCCGCCGACGGAGGGACGGCGCCGGATTGATCAGCACAAAGCCCCATCCCGCCTTGTTGGCGATCTTCAGGCGCCGCGGCACCACGAGATTTGCAGCGTATCTGTATATGCGCACGCCACTTTCCAGCTTCGTTCGTAGGCATGTTTTCGCGACTTTCCGGCCTCGCCGCCCGCTCTCAATGCACCAGGCGCGCATGGCCAGAGACTCCAGGCGCCGCCAGACGAACTCGCTGGGGTTGTCGTGACTGGCCAAAAGCTCCTCGAAGATCACGTCGAAGAGGTACACGGCCTCGGAGTCGCCGGTGCGGAGGAGTTTGTCGCGAAAGCTTCGCCGCCGGGAGCGCTGGCCGTGCCGCAGGGCGTTAAGGCACGACCACGCTTTGCCGCGGGCGCTGCGGGGTCCGGTGGATTTGAGGGAATTCAGGCGACGGGCATGAAGCCCCGCCGGGGTGACGGGCGAACGACGCAAGGGCATGGCAATGACCTCCTGCCGGGAAAGCGCTTGAAGTCATATATCACATGTCTAGCTGATTGTCAAGTCCAGGTAGCAGTTATAGTGCCATAATATTAAGCATTTATCGTATTGTGTAGGCTACATGCTAACCAGATCATGTGAGCACATACAACTGTACAACTAGCCTACAGCTTCATAAGCTCTTCGTTCTGGTGGATTACAATCCCGGAGCCAACGAGCCCGCGGGAACAAGCACCATCGCCGCCCGGCGATGACGAACGTCAATGGGACGTATACTGAGTTCGTGTACGGACCGGACGGCCAGAAGTTGGCGCTGATGAATGGCCAGACGCTAAAGTCTGCCCGTGTGCCGCTGCCGGGCGGAGGCGTGGCAGTGTACGATCCTACGGGCCTGATCCGCTACTGGCACGCCGACTGGGAGGGGAGCATCCGGTTTGAGTCGACTCCCACTCAGACGTATTATGCCGGCGCGGCGGCCTCGGCGTACGGGGAGTCGTACGCCGGGAATCCTTCGGGCGCGACCGCTCTGTTCGCCGGATTGCCCGGCGACACCTCCAGCGAACTGGAAGACGCCACGTTTCGCCGGTACAACCCGCTCGAGGGGCGGTGGATCAGCCCCGACCCGGTAGGACTGGCGGCGGTGGACCCGACGAATCCGCAGTCCCTTAACCGCTACGCCTATGTGATGAATAGTCCTACGACGCTCACCGATCCGAGCGGTTTGAAGCACTGCTTCGGCCCCGAGTGGCCCTGCCTTAGCGCCGCCCTGCTCAATTGGAACAGCGACGGGGGCCCTTGGGCGGGCGGGGCAACATTCCAGGTGTGGGAAACTAGCGTTCCGTGGAGCTTCAACGACCGCGAGCCTGGGGAAATCGCTTTGTTCAGCGGCTTTCTTGCAGGAACAAACTGGCTTTACAATTACGGTGGTTCCCCGTTTGGCGGCGGCGGCGGCTTCGATACACCCGCGCAGCTTGCGCCGCCACCGTCGAGACTGGACTGCGGCGGCAAGGCCTACGTCCTCGCTGGCAATCCTGCCAATATTGGACAGACAGGCTTTCCTGGGGTAACCGTTACAAACGGTTCGGCCGCCATCATACCGCGGCAGTTTACGGGGCAATTTACGGCCGGTCCGTTGATGCGCAGCATTGGGGCTAGCACGTTTGGCACTGTTACTGGCCCGAACGGGGCGACGGAATCGTTTAATACGCTCACTCAGACAGTAGGAAATGCCGCTTTAGGAACTGCGCTGCAAGCACAGAACATAATTATGGCGAGAGATCCAGGTGCGCTCGTGGTCGAGATTGTCGGTGGCACAAACACTTGGAAAAATGCCAGCGTAAACTTAAACATGCCCGCTCTCGGAGAAGGCTGCCCCGCAGGCACTTCGGTTGTGGGCCAGTAGAAGTTAGCCTGACAACCGACCGGGAATAAGGAGGAGCCAACGATGTATCCGAAGACTAAGGTGCTGGCAGTATTGGTGCTGCTTTGCGCAGGATCGGGGATGGCCCAGAATACAAGTAACTTTTACACGTGCAATTCTGCGAAGGTCGAGCTAACTTCAGGCCAGGGAAATTCCGTCGCAGTCCGAGTGGGACCAGGACATAGGTTCCGGGAGATTGATAAGCTTGGTTCTGGACATAGAGTCTATATCTGCGACGAGCAGGGAGACTGGTTCGAGATCTTCTATAGCGGTTCGGATGCACCTTGCGGCTCTTCTTCAGACAGCGGCCTCGATGTGCGGAAAGCGAAGGGATGTCGGTCTGGCTGGGTAGAAAAGAAATGGATTAACGTCATTTCAGGATGAACTGCGACAGCGCAATTCCAGTCCCTGAACCGGTACGCCGACGCGCTGAATAGCAAGCGTAGCAAGCGTAGCGCGGACCTGCTTTCTAAGGTCCGCGGTACTTCCGGGCCCGTAAAGAAAAGCCGCGGACCTACAAAACAGGTCCGCGCTACGTTGCTCCGATATTCCAATGTCATTCCGAGCGGAGCGAGGAATCTCGCTCTGTCCGTTGGCGTGAGCGACTTAGGTGTGAGGTGGCTGAGCCGCCGTGCCAACCGTCGCTGAGGTCCTTCCAGAAGGAATCTTGACGGTCAGGCGGCCCTGCGCGTCAAGCTGTCCCGTACCCTGGCTGATCTCCTGGCCATAATAGGCCGGTTCGTAGCCGCCTTCGCCTTCGTCGCCGAAAAATTCCTCGTCGCCCCACAGGATCTGCCAATAGGGAAACTGGTAGTTGGATCTGAACACCGAATACTTCACTTTGCCGCTTGCCACCGGCGCGCCGAAGTAGTACCGGGCCTCGATGGTGGCGGCGCTAGTTTCGCCTTCGAGGTATCGCGGCTTGTCCGTCGAGACCGTGACTTCGAACTCCGGTTTCTTGTACTCCTGCACCTCGAAGGCGCCGTAGACACTTGGGTCGCCCACGTGAGCCGCGATCTGGTACACGCCGAGCGCAGCCAGCGTGCTGAGCGTGAGCGAGCCGTGGAACGAGTCGAAGGGTGAAAGGTCCAGCTTCTCCTGATAAACGGTCTTCCGGGTGGGATCGGTCACTTGCACCGTGACGGGACCGGGCAGGTCGAGGCTGAACTGACCGGCGCGCTGCGCCCGCAATATGCCCTTGAACTGCACCTCGTGAGTGGGACGATAGACGGGTCGGTCCGTGTAGATATAGCCCACGACGCCGGTGGCGGAGCTGTCCCCGAACCACCAGGATTCGAGGCTGGTGGCTGCCACGTCGTCACCGGACCGCGCCACCATGATGGCGTCCTGAACCTTGATCTTCCCGAAGGTCATCATCGAGACGCCCGAAGCGTCCGTCGAGCCGCGTGCCGTCTCCTGGTGATTGTTGAAGACCACCGTGGCTGCGCCGGTCACGGGCTCCCCCGTTTCGCGATTGGCCACGAACAGCAGCATCTGGCCCGGCGAATTCTTCGAGACCATTGCCAGATCGGTGATCATCAGCAGCGTGTAAGCGCGCAGCCCGCCGTTGGCTGCCTCCACCAGGAACAGTCCCTTCTGGTGCAGGTTCACCGGGATCTCTTCGCGCTCCGAGCCTCGCGTCTTGTGGTGTCCTGGTTTCGCCGCGTAGGGGTGGCCCCCTGCGGCCACCCAGAGTACAGCTCACAAACATTCGGGCGGCCACAGGGGGACGCCCCTACGCCCAAAGTAGCGCCCCGCGTTTGCGAACCGTCGAGACGAAAGTGCGATACTATCAGCCCTTGCGGAGAACTCGCGGAAGCATACACAGGGAGGGTCACAATGGCCGGAGCAAACAAGGGCGGATTAACGCGGCGCGAATTTGTGGGGACGGCTGCCTCCGCGGCGGGGTTCATGATTGTTCCACGTCGCGTGCTTGGCGGACGGGGATACGTGCCGCCGAGCGATCGCGTCAACGTGGCATCGATCGGCATGGGCCGGCAGGGCCAGGCAGTGACGATGGAGTTGCTGGCGCATCCCGACGTGCAAGTGATCGCGGTCTGCGACTGCAACCGGGAATCGCGGAACTACGCCGAATATGGCGACAACGACCTGCTGCGGCAGGCTCGCCATCTGCTCGGCCCTGGGTACGAGCACTGGGGCGAGGATTTGGCCTCGCCCGGACGCGCCCAGCTGACCCACGAGTTCTCCACCAGCCTCGGCATGGGTGGACGCGAACCGGCCCGGCGGGTGGTGGAAGCTTACTACGGCTCGCGCAGCGGCTCCGCCTCAGGCTCCTACAAGGGATGCAACGCCTACGTGGACTTTCGAGAACTGCTCGACAAGGAATCGGACCTCGATGCCGTCTATGTTGCTACGCCCGATCACTGGCATGCGGCGATTTCGATGGCAGCGATGCGCAAACGCAAACACGTCCTGTGTCAAAAACCCATGACGCACTCGATTGGCGATGCGCGCCGCGTTGCGCAGATGTCGAAGGAAATGAACGTGACGGCTTCGCTGCCGGTCAATAATCCGTCCACCGATTCCACGCGCCTGATCTCCCAGTGGCTGGCCGATGGCGCCATCGGCACGGTGCGCGAAGTCCACAATTGGTCCAGCCGGCCGTTCTGGGCGCAGGGTATTGGGCGCCCGCAGGGCGAGGATCCGGTTCCTGACGGACTCGATTGGGACTTGTGGCTGGGGCCCGCGGCCGAGCGTCCGTTCAGCAAGGTGTATCTGCCGTTTGTCTGGCGCGGTTGGTACGATTTCGGCGACGGCTCGTTTGGCGATATGGGCTGTTACAGTTTCGCCGGCCTGTTCAAGATCCTCAATCTCACGCCGCCGACCACCGTGGAAGCGAGTTCGAGCGAATCCTGGGATGAGACTTTTCCCAAAGCGTCGATGGTGACCCTGAATTTTCCGGCGAACGGCGGACGTGCCGCGCTGCGCCTTTCCTGGTACGACGGTGGTCTGCGGCCGCCGCGCCCCGCAGGCTTAAGCGATCGCGATCAGAGGCTGTTTGAGGGCGGCGAAGACAACGAAGGCGTGATGTACGTCGGCGACAAAGGCATTCTGCTCGGCGGGTTCAATGGCAATAACCCGCGCGTGTACCCCGAGTCGCCGAAATATCGGGCGCCTGCGCCGCAACAGCGCGGCGGACCGCGGACCGATCCCGCGATCGATCAGTGGATTGCCGGCTGCAAAGGCGGACCGGCTCCGCTCGCCAATTTCGAATCGCAGGGGCCGGTGACGGAGGCGTTCCTCCTCGGTTGCATCGCCCAGCGCTTTCCGGGCCAGTTGATCGAGTGGGACACCACGGCGATGCGGATCACCAATTCCGACAAGCTCAACGCCTATGTCGATCCGCCGTATCGCAGCGCTTACAAGATCTGAGGATTGAGGGCCGAGAGACCCGAACCTAGCTGGATTGACTCAACAGGATGCCTCGTGGTGGCACGGTCTCCTGACCGTGCCACCACTTTGATGCCGGTGCTCTTATTGTGGATCTCGCGGTCAGAAGGCCTCTTGGAAGAGAACTTCAAAGTCGCGAGAGCGACCATAGGAGATTGTATGAGCGACCTGAGCTTCTGGAGAGGGTTCTGTCTTGTCTGTCTCTTTTGTACGTTGGAGGCGATCCCCTCGCCTGGACAAATCTTCAAGAGTCTTCTGAGTTTCAACGGCCTCGACGGTGCGCATCCCGAATGGGAGCCTCTCGTCCAGGGCCTCGATGGTAACCTCTACGGGACAACTTCTGACGGCGGGGCAGATGACGATGGCACGGTCTTCAAGGTCACTCAGACTGGCACGCTGACCCTTTTGCACAGCTTCCACGGAAAGGACGGCAGTGAACCATTTGCCGGGCTGGTTCAAGCCACCAACGGAACCTTTTACGGAACAACCCTCCACGGCGGGACAACCCCTACCTCGCACGGGACAGTGTTCGAAATCACCCCCGCGGGCACGCTGACGGTGCTTCACAGCTTTTGCTCCCGGGCGGCCTGTGAGGACGGCGCTGAGCCCGAGACCGGGCTGGCGCAAGGCACCGACGGAAACTTTTACGGGACAACTTCAGCTGGCGGGGCCTACGGCGATGGCACGGTCTTTAAGATCACCCCGTCGGGCACGCTGACCACGCTGTATGCTTTCGACGAATTGTCCTTCCCTAACGGGCTGGTTGCAGCCACCGACGGGAATTTCTATGGGACAACAGGGCAAGGCGGGGCCTACGGCGGCGGGACGGTCTTCAAGATCACCCCGACGGGGACGCTGACTACCCTGTACAGTTTCACCTTGACTTCCAGCGACGGCGACGAACCATTCGACACGCTGGTTCAGGCACCTGACGGAAACTTCTACGGGACAACCCTCTATGGTGGGACCTACTTCGATGGCACGGTCTTCAAGATCACCCCGTCGGGGACGTTGACCACGTTGCACAGTTTCGATTCGGCTGTTGACGGTTCGCAACCCGGTATGCTGGTTCTAGCCACCGACGGAAACTTCTACGGGACAACCTGGCTTTATACGGTCTTCAGAATCACTCTAGGAGGCACGCTGACCACTCTGCACAGGTTCCAAGGCGCGGATGGCTCCAACCCTTTTGGGCTGGTTCAAGCCACCAACGGGATTTTTTACGGGGCAACTTCCTCTGGCGGGGCAGATGATGATGGCACGGTCTACGCTTTGGCGCTAGGGCTCGGCCCGTTCGTGGAGACATTGCCCACCGCCGGCAAGGTCGGAGAGCAGGTCAAGATTCTGGGAAACAATCTGACGGGCTCCACCCGCGTTACTTTCAATGGCACACCGGCTAGCTTTACCGTCGTCTCCAGTTCCGAAATCGACACCACCGTACCGGGCGGCGCGACCACCGGCAAGGTCAGGGTGACAACGCCCAGCGGCACGTTAACCAGCAATGTCGATTTCCAGGTAATGCCGTAAATTTTCGACTGGGCACGGTTGCGAAGAACGGGGAGCGAAAACCATGGACTATTCCCGACGGGAACTCTGCATGTTGCTGCCGGCGCTGATGGCGCTCAAGCCTCAAGCGTCGGCCACGGGCGCTCTCGCGTCGAAGGTCTATCACTTCGAGAGCCTGAAGGCGCAGGCCGACGGGGCCAATACCTTCCGAGCGATCTTCGACGGCGCGACGCACAGCGGTTTTCACATTGCGCTGCATGCCACCGATCTCGCACCCGGCGCCATGCCTCACCCGCCGCATCACCACGTTCATGAGGAGATCTTCCTGATTCGCGAAGGCACGCTGCTGGTGACCATCTCCGGTCGCGATTCCACACTGGGGCCTGGTGACGTTGCCTATGTCGCGTCGGGCGACGAGCACGGCATCCGCAATACCGGAAGCACGCCCGCGCGATATTTCGTTTTTGAGTTGGGAACCGATCATAGCTGAGACCAGCGGCAGGTCACCATGAGACGGAGACTCGCGAAGATCACAATCGGCATCCTGGCGGTCCTTCTCGCGACGGGCAAGCCGGCAGCTGCGCATCCTCAGACCGCCGCAGGGGTCCCGCTGCAGCCCTTTGCCGATCAGGTTCGCCAACTCGAATCGACCTTGAGTTTCCTCGGACAGCCGTTGGGCGCCGCCGAGCAGGATGCGATCAACACCGCCTTCGCGAACCCTGATCCTCAGGCTGCCGTCGCCCAGGCGTCGGCCGTGCTGGATCGCCATGTTCTCGCGGTCGTCACGATCAACGCCGAGAGCCGGGTCGCCGTGGAGCGTGGCAGCGCTGCGGCCGATCTCATTCAGGACGGCACGCGGATCTTTCTGCTCAAGGTGATTAACCAGGCCGGCGTCACGGCGCATCTTGCGGTCGAGAGTCCGTCGAGCGGCAAAGTGTACGTCCAGTCGGACAACAGTCCGGAGCCGCCTCAGAAGCTGACCAACGCTGACGTGGCCGAGCGCTGGGCGGACATCAGCACCTACGACAAGCCGCCTTTCGAAGTGCGCCTGTCCGGCCTCGCGCTGGAGTATCGCGTGCTGCTGATTTTCAGCCGTGATGCTGGCCAGCGATCGGCCAGGATCAGCTTTAACGTGGGGCAGGGCACGCAGGAAGTCGGTTCGCTGAACGGCATCACGGTTCTCTTCAACGCCGCGCCGGCGTGCGTGATCCCGCTGCACGTTCTCGATGAGTTGGGCAATCCGACCATGGCCTCGTTCATTTTCCGCGATTCCCTCGACCGCATCTATCCCAACCCCGCCAAGCGCCTCGCGCCCGATTTCTTCTTTCAGCCGCAGGTTTATCGAGCCAATGGCGAGTCCATATCGCTCCCCCCAGGTTCCTACACGGTCTCGGTGACGGGAGGACCGGAATACGTCACGGAGGAGCGGCATTTCCGGGTTGACGGCGATGGACCGAAGGAGCTTTCGTTTCAATTGAAGCGCTGGATTGATCCCGCCAAATACGGCTGGTATTCGGGAGACCATCACATCCACGCCGCGGGGTGCGCGCACTACGAGAATCCCAGCCAAGGCGTGTCGCCGGAGGATATGGACCGGCAGGTGCGAGGCGAGCACCTGAACGTGGGCTGCGTCCTCACGTGGGGACCGTGCTACTACTACCAGAAGCGCTATTTTCGCGGCCGGCAGGATGATCCCAATTCCAAGCCGGATCAGTTGCTGCACTACGATCTGGAGGTCTCCGGCTTTCCTTCGAGCCACGCGGGGCATCTGGTGCTGCTTAACCTGAAGGATCAGGATTATCCGGGCACGAAGCGCATAGAAGATTGGCCAACCTGGGATCTGCCGATTCTGCGCTGGGGAAAATCGCAAGACGCGCTGGTGGGATTCGCCCACTCCGGATGGGGACTGGAACTCAAGAGCGACGCCCTGCCCAACTTTGAGATTCCCGGCTATGACGGTATCGGCGCCAATGAATACATCGTCGACGTGACTTACCCGGACACGGTGGATTTCATCTCGGCGGGCGACACGCCTTATCCGTGGGAATTGAACATGTGGTACCAGACGCTGAACGTGGGATTCCGCACGCGAATCTCGGGCGAGACCGATTTCCCGTGCATCTACGACAGCCGCGTGGGCGAAGGCCGCGCCTACGGCAAGGTCGAGGGACCCTTGACGTACGCGAATTGGATCGACACGCTTCGCGCCGGGCGCACCTACGTCTCCGACGGTCGAAGTCACCTGATGAACTTTGCCGTGAATGGCGCTCCGATCGGCGTTCATGATAGTGAGGTTCGACTTGCGGCGGCGGGAAAGGTGCACGTGGAAGTGAACGCGGCGGCTTATCTCGATTCGCAACGGGACCAGAAGATCGAGAATCTTCCGTACGACCAGAAGCCCTATTGGAGCCTTGAGCGGGCGCGAATCGACGACAGCCGCAGGGTGCCGGTTGAAGTGATCGTCAATGGGCGAGCGGCGGCACGGCGGGAGATCGTCGCCGACGGGACGGTTCGAAAGCTCGATTTCGATATACCGATCGAGCAAAGCAGTTGGATTGCCGTGCGCATCCTGCCGTCCTCGCACACCAATCCGATTTTCGTGCTCGTCGATGGCAAGCCGATCCGGGCCTCGCGTCGCAGCGCCGAGTGGTGCCTGGCCGGAGTGAATCAATGCTGGACGCAAAAGGCTCCGAAGATCTCGGCCGCGGAATTGCCCGCTGCGCAAAAAGCGTATGATCACGCGCGCGAGACTTACGAGGAACTGATCAAGGAATGCAAAACAGACTGAACCGACAAACCGGCAAAGTTGAAAATCGAAGGTCCAAGGTCGAACGTCATCCTCCGACGTTTGGGTTTGGACTTTTGACTTTCGACCTTCGACTTTGGACCCTGGACCCCTGTTATGACTCTTGACGGATTCCGGCAGTCTCTCTCCGGCGAGCAACCGCCGGTCGGCCTGAGCCTCGCGCTTGCCGGGCTGTGGTGGGATGCCAAGGGCAGTTGGGATCGCGCTCACGAATCGGCGCAGCAGGACGAAGGTCCGGAAGGCGCCTGGGTTCATGCCTACCTGCACCGCAAGGAAGGTGATATTTCGAACGCGGGTTACTGGTATGGGCGGGCCGGCAAGCCGCGGTCAACGAGTTCGCTCGACGAGGAATGGACTGAGATCGCGAAGTCATTGCTGCGCAAAACCGAGACCTGACTGGAGGGGGACCAGCGGATTCGCGATCGAGACGGACGGGATTCAAGATTCAAAATTCCGGATTCCGAACTCCAAACCGCGAACTCCGAACCCTGCACTCCGAACTCCGAACCCCGAACTCCGAACCACGTACTTCGAAACTCCGAACCCCTACTCCCTTTCCACCGGATGCCCCAGCGCTTGCAGCACTGCCTGTTCCATGAGTGCCCGCGGCGCCGACTGCCCGGTCCAGATCTCGAACTGGCGCGCGCCTTGCGCTACCAGCATCTCGAGTCCTGAGATCGCCATCAGGCCTCGACGCCGCGCGTCCGCCAGCAGACGCGTCTCGTAGGGGTGATAGACCATATCAAACACCACGCGCGTTCGCAGGCGGGCAAGGTCGGTGGGCAGCGCCTCCACGTGCGGCGACATTCCGACCGGCGTGGCATTGATCACGATGTCGACGTCGAGGCCGTCGCTTTCGCCCCACGGGACCACGCGCGCCGAGACGCCACGCGCCAAGCGTCGGGCGGACGTTTCGCGCCGGGCGGAGATGAGGACTTCGGCGCCCTCCGCTCTCAGAGCGTATGCCGCCGCCCGCGCGGCGCCGCCCGCGCCGAGCACCAGAACTCGGCTTCCTGTCAGCCGCAGACGCTTCGCCAGCACATCGACCACGGCCGCCGCGTCCGTGTTCCATCCCGTCCACTTGCCCCGTTGCACGGCCACCGTGTTGCACGCCTGAATTTCGGCGGCCAGAGGCTCGACCCAATCAAGCTCGCGGATGATCGCCGTCTTAAAGGGCATGGTGACACTGAGCCCTGAGAAATTAAGGCGCCGCGCCAGCTTCAGAAAATCGTTGAGATTGCCGGTTTCACAGGGAAGATAAATGGCATTCACTTGTTTCGCGTGCAGCGCCGAATTCTGCATCGCCGGCGACAGGGAGATGGAGGCGCGTGACCCCACCACACCGTAGATCTGGGTGCGCGCATCGAGGCGGTCGATTCGATAAACCGACTTCAAGACCTGCGCGGGCAATTGGCCCGAGGCCACCGCCAGGTGGCGTCCGGCCGATCCGTAAGCGAACGCAGACCCCCACTTGAGAGCCATCAGGCGCGACGGCAGTCCCGAGGGACCGAGCGCGTGCGCCACCAGGCGATTGCCGGCGCGATGTCTATGCAACAGGTCCGCATAGCGAAAATTGTCCGCGAGGCTCCGCGCGTGGGTGGCGATCTTGACGAAGGCGGCGGGAAGCCGAGCCAGCCGATGGTATACGGGGGCAAGCGGCGGGGTGCGGCGATAGTCGTGGTACGAAACGATGACCTTGGCCGGACGCAGCCGCTCAAGGATTCCGGCGTGTTCGCGGTCAATCGACTGGATTTCGACGTCTGCGCGTTGACAGCCCCCACGCACCGCTGCCTCCAGACGGTCGATTTGCTCTGCCACCGATCCGGGGAACAGTCCTCCCGCCTCGGCGCGACGGCAAGTCGCAATCGCCACCGGAGCGCGCAGCCGCGAAAGCATTTGGTGCAGCTCTTCGGGAAAGCGGTTCCAATCCTGCAAATAGTCCAGCCGCAACTCGAATCCAGCGTGCGAGCCAGTCGCGCCCGCTGCCTGCTCCTCCATGGCGGCGACGCTCGGTGCTGCCAGGGTCACAAAGATGCGCGGGACGACTGATTTCGACACGGCTTGGTCTCCAGCCCGCCGACACGGGTCAAGGCTCAATATAGGTGCGATTGGCGGAAAAAGGCAACGTCTTTGCGATAAAATGAAGCCATGATTCAGGAAGTGATTCCCGTCGGGATGCTGCAGTGCAACTGCTACGTGCTCGGCGACGAGACCACGCGCGAGGCGGTGGTGATCGACCCCGGCGACGACGTCGAGCGAGTCCAGAAGATACTTCTACAGCATGGGCTTACGGCGAAGTATCTAGTCGCGACGCACGCCCACATCGACCATGTTGGCGGCCTCGAAAAACTGGCTCGGGCAAGCGGCGCCGCCGTGCTTATGCACCAAGCGGATCTCCCTTTATATCAGGATCTTGCGACCCAGGCAGCATGGCTCGGCATGCGGCCCCCAGGAACGATCGAGATCGATCAGTTTCTCCGCGAAGGCGACAGCCTGTGCTGGGGCGCGCGGGCGTTGGAAGTGCTTCATACGCCAGGACATTCTCCCGGCAGCCTCTCGCTTTATCTGCCCGGGGATGAGCGCCGCATTTTCAGCGGTGATACCCTGTTCCAAGCCAGTATCGGGCGGACGGACCTTTGGGGCGGGTCTTACGAAGGAATACTGCGGTCAATTCACTCTAAACTGCTAAGCTTGGATGACTTAACTCCGGTTTATCCGGGTCATGGCCCCGCAACTACGATCGGTGACGAGCGCCGGTTGAATCCCTTTCTTCGCTGAGTCCTCGCCTTGCTCGGGGTTTGAGTCGGTCAGTTTTGTCCCGGCCCGGAGTTTGCGAGTGGAAGACTCAACTGATGTTACTGACCAACTGACGCACTGACTCGCTGACCTACTAGTGTTGGCCGAGTTGCGACCCGCGACTGGCTACGTACTGTTTCGAATGTTGCAGCAGCGCCGCCGCCTGGGGCAGGCTCTCGACCGCCTTGGCGACCAGGGGGTCGTTCTGCCGCTCGATCTTCAGAGCTTCGTCATCGCCGTAGATCATTCCCACCAGCTGCACCTGAATGCGCTGCTTCAGCCAGTCGCCATTGTCGTTGAGATCCGCCGAGGTCACGCTCAGGTGCTCGTCGCCCAAGTACTTGGCGAAATCGTCCAGAACGTCCGGAGTCACCTGGAAATCCCTGGGGATGGTCTTGTGGACGCCGAGGTAGTATTGCGCGAATTCGTAGATGGCGTTGTGATCCACCAGTTTCTGTTGAACCGCATTCAGCTTCGGCGCCTGAATTTCCACGTCCGGCGTGATTCCGCCGCCGCCGTAGACTTCGCGCCCGCCGTCCGTTAACCGCACCTGACTCTTCGGAGTGGGCGTGCTCTCGTCGCGATTGTAGTAGTCGTACAGAGAAACGTCAGTGTAATCGCGCTGGATCAGACGACCGCTCGGCGTGTAATAATGCGCCGTGGTCAGCGCGAGGCCCGCATGATCGCTCAGCGGGTAAACTGTCTGCACCAGGCCTTTACCGAAGCTCGGCTCTCCCATGATCAGTGCCCGGTCATGATCCTGCAGCGCCCCGCTGACGATTTCGGCGGCGCTCGCGGTGTAGCGGTCGATCAGCACCACCATAGGGTACTGTTCCCCGTGATTACCATTGTGGACGAGGTAGCGTTTTTCGTTCGAAGCGCGCCCGTAATGGTAGACAATCAGCTGGTCCTTGGCCAGGAAATGATCGGACACGTCCACTGCTTCCTCGAGCAATCCGCCGGGATTGCCGCGCAGATCGAGGATGAGCCCTTTCAGGTTGGGGCCGCCCAGCTTTTGCAACGTGGCCGTGAGCTCATCGTCTGTTGTCTCGTCGAAGCCGTTCACGTGGATGTAGGCCACGCCCGGCTTGACCTCGAAGGCGCTGTCCACTGTCGGCCGCTGAATCTGGTCGCGAACGATGGTGAAATCCACCGGTTGATCGTACCCCTCGCGCTGCACTTCGACGTGCACCACGGTTCCCTTCGGGCCCTTCAGCATGTCGGCCACTTGAGTGGTGGTCAAGCCTTCGGCCGGCTTGCCATCAATCTTCCAAATCACGTCGCCCGGGCGCAGGCCGGCCTTGAACGCTGGCGATCCGGGAATGGGCGCTTGCACGAACGTGGCCAGCTTGCCGGACTTGTCGATTTGCGGCGAAATCGTCATGCCCACGCCGTAGTACTTGCCTTCCTGCTCCTCGCGCAACTGCGCAAAGGTGTGGGGGTCGAAGAAGTTCGAGTGCGGGTCCAGCGTCCGCAGCATACCCGGAATCGCGCCCACTGCGGCCGCGTTCTCGGGCCCATAAATGGCCTTGTTGGGGTCCACGGGGTCGGCGTACTGCTGCTGCACGATGTCGTAGATCCGGGTGAAGTCCTGCAAGCTGCTCTGGACGTCGCCGTCCTGCCCGCGCGTCGCGGTGGTCGCCTGCAATTTCGGGCCGTACAGACCTCCGGCCAGCGTTCCGGACGCGACCGCCAGGGTCACCAGCCAGGTTAATCTTCGAGTGGGTTTCATAGAACTCCTTCGTCTGTCGGCAAGTATACCATGGATGACCCTCGCCGCTCCCTTTACGCTCTGATGCAACAGCGGGCTCGGAGTTGTTCACTCGGGGTTGTTTAGTAGAGCCGTATGTCAAAGCGTCGATTTGGTCAGGCGGTCGATATGCTACGGACTTCAGTTGCCAGCAGGAAAGGGCGTATTGTATCCTGATCGAGCGGTCTTCGGAAACTGAAGATTTGATAGCCGACAACCGCGATCCTGGCGCTATCGTCTAGGGGTTAGGACGTGAGATTCTCAATCTCAAAACCCGGGTTCGATTCCCGGTAGCGCTACCAAATCGTCCTATTGCCAGCCTCGAACTTCGGCTGACGCCTCTTTGTGGCGCCGCCTGACAAGCAGCAAGCTTCAGATCACCCGCACAACCGCCAATGTTGCATCATCGTTTTGGCCCTCTGGGGAGAAGTCGTCCATAAAACTGAAGATCAACTTGACGAGATCTCCGGCGTCTTGAGAGCATTGCGCCCCGTAGGCGGCTGCCTTCAACAAGCCCTGAGTTCCCCATTCCTCCCCGTCCTGATTTGTCGCTTCGACGAGTCCGTCAGTAAACGCGATCACCAGGTCACCGGCGTCGAGCTTTGCGAAATCTTCCCGATATTCCGAGTCAGCGAACAGGCCAACGGGCGCGCCACCCGTTTCGAGGCGGTGCATTGAACCATCTCGCCGCATGACGACCGGCGGATGATGTCCGGCATTCACATAGCGCAGAATGCGCGTCGAACCGTCGAACACTCCGTAGAACAGGGTTGCATACCGGTCCTCGGACGACGAAGCGTAGGCCTGATGATTCACAACCTTGAGCAGCCCTGCCAGGTCATCTCCGGTGAACAATGCCGCCGTCCGAAGGCAGGACTGGACATTGGCGATCATGAGTGCCGCGGCCAGACCTTTGCCCGAGGCATCTCCAATGACGAGTGCCACGCGACCGTCCTCAAGCGGGATAAAACTGTAGCAATCGCCGCCGAGCGCCCGAACCTGACGGCAGCGGGCGGCATAATCCAAAGAATCGCCGGCCGCACGGGGCGTCTGCATAAAGCCCTGCTGCACATCGCAAGCAAGCACCCAATCCTGGCTGACATCCACTACCATTTCCCCGGTCATCATTTTTCGCCTCCACCGTTATGTCGGTTCTGGACCTCCGAAATCGACAGGAGCTGCTGATTTCCAGTGAAAATAATTTTTTTAAGGGATGTCGAGAAAGGCGGGGCGGCTCCGACGGTAGGATGAAGGCGCGGATCGCGCTGCCCATAAACAGACGGGTCGGCGCCGGGTGCGTAACGAAAATAACCGATGAATAGGAGCGAAGAATATGAAATACATTTTACTGATGTCAGGCACGAGGGCAGGCGTTGAAGGGTATCACGCCTGGTCGAAGCAGGATGTCGAGGCGCATATGGCAGTTCTTCACCGTATCAACAAGGAACTCGCCGCATCCGGGGAATTCGTCGCGACGCAGGGCTTGGCGCAACCGAGCGAAGCCAAGCTTGTACGCGGCGAGAAGAATGGCATGCCCGTCACCGACGGCGTTTTCCCCGAGTCGAAAGAATTCCTCTTGGGCTACTGGATCGTTGACGTCGCCAACGCCGAGCGTGCCTGTGCCATAGCGGGGCAGATTTCCGCAGCTCCCGGACCCGGGGGCAAACCCACAAACATGCCGATCGAGGTGCGGCAGTTCGCAACCCATGAACTCAAGTCCTGAACGACAGCTGTCGAGAAGGCTGGCCTGGTTCCGGCCGGGTCCGATACGGCGAGAAGCGGGTTCCAATTCAATAGGAGAAGAGATATGAAATATATTCTGCTGATGACAGGTACGAAGGCTGACTTCGAAGGATACGCGAAGTGGTCGAAAGAGGATCTTCAGGCGAACGTGACTTTCATGCGCGCGTTCAGCAAAGAGCTGAGAGATTCGGGTGAATTCGTCTCAACCGAGGGCCTGGGTTGGCCCAGTGAGGCCAGGCTCGTCAGGGCTGGAAAAAACGGAGAACCGATCACCGATGGCGTATTTCCGGAATCGAAGGAGTTTCTCGCTGGATACTGGATTATCGATGTGGAGGGCCCGGAGCAGGCTTATAAGATTGCCGCGCGAGCCTCACAAGCGCCGGGCCCTGGCGGAAACCCATCCAATATGCCCATCGAAGTGCGGCCGGTTCTGAGCGGCCACGCGGATTTGGGCCTCTAACGCCGCCAAGGTGGAGACGAGATGGCAGACCAGCAACACGACGCTTCGCTCGAGCATCTGCTGCGCGAACTTGCCCCGCAGGCGCTCGGCCCCGTCGCTCGCCGGTTTCGCGATTTCTCCTCGGCCGAAGACGCCGTGCAGGAGGCTATGATCGCCGCTTTCAAGCAATGGCCCCTGCAGGGCGTTCCCGAGAACCCTCGCGGCTGGCTGATTCAAGTGGCGTGCCGCCGCATGACGGACCACATGCGCAGCGAAGTCGCCCGCCGCGAAAGAGAAACGGCGGTGGTCGCCGAAGCGGAAAGCTTGTCAACCATCATCGAGGTTGAAGCCGACATGGATCCAGACGACACGCTGATTCTGTTGTTCATGTGCTGCCATCCCGCCCTCACTCGGTCCTCGGCAATCGCGCTGACGCTGCGGGCGGTGGGCGGTCTAACCACAGCTGAAATCGCCAACGCCTTTCTGGTCCCCGAGGCCACCATGGCCCAGAGAATCAGCCGCGCCAAGCAGACCATCAAGGCTTCGGGCGTACGGTTCCACCTGCCTTCCCCTCACGAGCGAGCTGAACGGCTGCCCGCAGTTCTGCACGTGTTGTATCTCACCTTCAGCGAGGGATATGCCAGCAGCATAGGGCCGCATCTGCAACGGCTCGACCTGGCGCACGAAGCGATCCGCTTGACGCGCAACATGAGAGCGCTGCTCCCGGACAATCCCGAGGTCGCAGGACTTCTGGCGCTGATGCTGTTAACTGACGCGCGTCGCGCAGCCCGAACAGGCCCCGATGAAGAATTGGTCCCGTTGGATAAACAGGATCGAAGTCTGTGGGATCGCGCGGAAATCTCTGAAGGCACCGACCTTCTCGCTGTCGCGCTGGCGAAAGGATCCGTGGGCTTGTATCAACTTCAGGCAGCGATTGCCGCCGTTCACGACGAAGCCGCGAGCGTAGAGGACACCGACTGGCCACAGATCCTGGCTTTGTATCAGTTGCTGAAACGAGTCGCTCCGAGTCCCATGGTCGCTCTCAATCACGCCATCGCAGCCGCCATGGTGCACGGCCCTGCCCAAGGCCTGGACCTGCTGAGGGCCCTCGACCACGATCAGCGTATTGCCGGTCACTATCGTCTCGACGCCGTTCGCGCCCATTTACTGGAAAAATTGGGCGATCAGGAAGCCGCCGTCAAACACTATCGAATTGCGGCTGAGGGAACGACGAGCATGCCCGAACGGAATTACCTCATGACGCAAGCGGCACGGCTGGCCGGCAATTAACTCCAGAGATGTTGAACACCGCGATCAGGGGTGGTGACGTCATTTGCCGATTGAAGCCATCTTGCGGACATCGTCATTGCCGCGAAAGCGGGAATCCATCAGGAAAATGCTGAGATATGCGCCCCAGAAGTGGATTCCCGCCTTCGCGGCAATGACGATGTCGCAAATGACGCCACTACCGGGATCTGGCAGTCTGTTGACAAACTCGACTGACGTGTCATTCTGAGCGAAGCGAAGAATCGCTTGGTTCAGAATGACAGAGTCGGAGCGTTTCTCAAGATCGCGCCGGGCGCCTCCGATTCGCTCGTTTCCAGGAGGACTCACCGTGAACTCACCACGCTCGGGTTTTCTGTTGTTTTCCGGCCTGTCTCTGGCGCTGTTTTGCACTTTCGCCAGTCTTGCCGCGCAGAATCCAGCCCGGCACGGCTCTCCCGCCCCAAAATACCGCAGCCATTTTGTAATCTATGACGTACAAAAGAAGACTACGGCGACGCTCTTCACGATCGAGGGAGAGTGGCATGCACCCAACTGGACCCCGGACGGGAACTACATCGTCTCCGACATGGGCGACAGCCTTTATCGCATTCCTGTGAGTGGCGACAACCGCGGGAAACCCGAGAAGATCAATGTGAGCCAGAAGATGGACGCCACCAACGATCACGCGCTCTCGTGGGACGGCAGGCAGATCGCCGTCACCGGTATCACGCCCCCGATGCCGGCGAAGGTTCGAACTCCGGCGGATATTCATAATCCGATCTTCATTATGAATATGGACGGGAGCTCCGCTCAGGAAGTTCATCTGGGCTGGCTGCATGGGTGGTCGCCCGATGGCAGGTACGTCGTCTACGTCCAATATCACGGAGACAACTTCGACATCTACCGGATCAACAGCGACGGAAGCGGCGAGCTGCTGATGACCACAAACAAGGGGCAGGATGATGGCCCGGAGTACTCCCCCGACGGAAAGTGGATCTACTTCTGCTCCAACCGGTCAGGGAAATGGGATGCCTGGCGCATGCCGGCAGGCGGCGCAGGGCCCGAGGACAAGCTGGCCGGGAAGATCACGCACGGTTGGGACACGCAGGACTGGTTTCCGCACATCTCTCCGGACGGCAAGTGGCTTTACACCATCTCCTACCCCATGGATCACCCGGACCACAACTACATCGGGGACGGCATGAAGATCAAGCTGCTGCGTCTCGAAAACGGCCTGGGCGCCAAAAGCGCCGAATTGACGACCGTGAGGACCTTCTTCGGCGGGCAGGGCTCGGGCAATACCGGCGGCTGGGCGCCGGACTCGAAGAAGTTTGCCTGGACCGAGTACGAGACGATTCCGGAACAGGGGAAGTGAATCCTCCGCCAGCGTTAGCTTAACCCGGCTGTCCGCCGCGCTTTACAGCTCGACCTGTTCGTGACCACGACCAGCGAGGACGATCGGAGACCGTCGTAGTATGCCATTCTCGTTGCCGCGTCCGGTCCTGCTGGCTCTCAAATACAAGAGCAAAACGCGCTATCTCCTTGTCGATTTTAAGCGAGATTGGCTGTCTGTCCGCCCGCCCGCGCAGACTTGGGTGATGCACGCGGATTCAGTCTGGATAGTCCGAAGAGCCGGGTACCGAGAATCCAGGCGCTGCGCGGCGAGTGAGCCATTCACTCTGCTCGCGGGCTGCGCCCTTCTTGGCAGAGGTCGCGCGTCAATGCCTAAAGAACCCACGTCCGCCCGGCTTCACGGTCACCTTAGCGTAGAAAAACCCTATGTTGTCAACGAAGACCGAGGTTACCGTTTGCCGACAAAGTACCAGGCGAGCACCACAACGCCCAGCGCCAGTCGGTAAATGACGAAAGGCCTGAAGGTATGGCGGCTGAGGAATCGGATCAGCCAGGCGATGACCACCCAACCCACCAGACCGGAGACGATGATGCCGGCAATAAACGGCAGGCGCATGTCATGAGCCAGGCCCGTGTGGCGCAGCTCCATACCCTTCTTAAGGATGGCGCCGGCGATGATCGGGGTCGATAGCAGGAACGAGAAGCGTGCGTCGGTCTCGCGGTCGATACCGCGGAACAATCCTGCGGTCATGGTGATCCCGGATCGCGACACGCCTGGAATCACAGCAAGCGCCTGCGCCACGCCGATCCAGATGGCGTCCGAAAGCGTGACTTCCCCGAGCGATGACTCGCGCGTCTTGTGCGTCGCCTCGCCTGCCCACATCAGCAGGCCAACCAACACCAGAGCCAGTCCAATGACGATCGGAGTACGAAACTCGTCCTCAGCCTTTGACTCAAAGAGAAATCCTGCGATGGCGCCCGGAATAGTGCCAATGACGAGATACCAGAACAGGCGCCGGTTCTTTGCAGTCTCAGGATCGTTCTTGGGCCCAAGTCCCGCGGCAGCGCCCAGCATCTGCAGCCACATCTTCCAGAAGTAGAGCAGGACAGCTACCAGCGTCCCGGCGTGCAGCGCCACGTCGAACGTCAGACCAGGATCGGTCCAGCCGGCGAACCACGGAAACAGCGCCAGATGTGCGGTGCTCGATATCGGCAGAAACTCGGTGAGGCCCTGAATGATCGCAAGAACGATAGCTTGGTAGAGTGGCATTACGCTCCTTAATTGGGATTACCCTTTTCGGAGGCGCCTTTCTCATCTCTGCGCACTTGCTAAATCGAACACTCTGTCGGTCCTGTAAGATTTGTGCGGCGAACATGAACGAGAAGCGCTAGTTGAGGTGCATCACTGCGATGGGTTCCCCAAAGTCTGCTTCTCGAACGCTTTCAACCCGACCATCGCGCCACCATTTCCTGGCCTTATCGCCAGGCTACGACGGTAGCATTCTTTAGCCTTCTCTGCGTCGTTTCGTTCCCGGTACAGGTCGCCAAGCACATTAAAGCCGAAAAAGTTGCGTGGGTATAGCTCTACGAACAACTCGTAGATCCTGATAGCTTTGTCATTCCGCTCCTGGTCGAGGAACTTGAGACCTATCATGTTCAGCTCTCCGGCAGTCAGCAGCGGTATTCCGTTAACCTGCCTTGATAAGTCCCGTTGAGCGT
>Ga0335085_10002653_pt1 | contig 32896 bp, 25 predicted proteins | sample Lox_Sample_45_FD_206712 | JGI IMG/M metagenome (GOLD analysis project Ga0335085, IMG submission 206712) | Soil microbial communities from Loxahatchee National Wildlife Refuge, Florida, United States - Lox_Sample_4.5 | ecosystem: Environmental > Terrestrial > Soil > Wetlands | place: USA... | reverse complement strand
CCATGATGGCCTGGTGATAGTTGTCCCCGAGCACGTAGTGACGGGCCATCTCCTTGAAGAACGGTGCATCGCCCGTGTGCATGTTGTAGAAGCCCATCGCCAGCGCGCCCTGGGCTGTATCGTCGGCCGCGTCGCCGGCGGTGTGATTCCCCGTACCGGCGGTTTCCGCCACCCACACGAACAGGTCGTTCTTGCCTTTGCTGACCTGCTGCCACATCTGGAAGAAGCGATGGACCGGGTCGCCGGTGAACGCGTCGTACGGCGCGTACTTGCTGATCTGGAACGGTCCGTTCTTGAGATCGTCGGGGAAACGGTGATCGGGCGTCCCGAGCGGCTGGCCGGTGGCATATGTCGTATTGGGTTGCGGGAGAGCGGCGTATGCCCCGACGCGCTGCGGATCGATGGAATAGGTTGGATTGCCCGTGCCGGTGCCCGGAGGCATGGCGATATGCTGTCGGGCCAGATGGAAGTTCGGCCCGGGATTGCCGTTCTCATCGACGATGCCTTGCGAGAGCAGATTCAGGACGGCCTGCCCATGGTTCGGGACATACACGCCGAAGATGTTGTCGAAGGTGTGGTTCTCCCCGATCACGACGATCACGTGCTCGATCGGCGTAGTCGGTGCAGCATGCGCGGCGAATACTGCGCTCGAGGCAAGACAAGCGGAGCCGACGGCCAAGCCGGCGCGTTGGATGAAGCTGAGGCGTGTCATACCTGGGTTCCTCGCTGGTTGAGAGATCGGATGCGGTTGTGCTCACGCCGATCGGCAGGCGATCAAGACGCGAGCTCAGCGCGCGCAACGAGGCTTGCGTGATCGGCGGCGGTGGGATTTTCTGCGCGGCGTGTGTCACCGCGATGTTGTCGACAGCTCGCTTCTATGCTCCATTCGGCGGTGATCGCGTGAAGCATTCCGGTGTCGATCCGTGCTCCCGCCGCTAGACGCGCCTCACGTTGTGTAAGGAAAGCGAGCGAATTTGTAAGCAACGGCGTCGCATGTTTCAGCCACACCGCCGAAGGGACTACACGAGAACAACCCGGCGTCGTGACCGGCGGACATCTGGCGTGAGCTAGGCCGTCCGCTCGCTGAGGTGCACGAAGGCGCGCCGCGCCAGGCATCCATTACCCATCTCGCCAAGCTTGATCCGTTGCAAGCCGGAGCCCAAGGGCCTCGCGATACGGGCCCTGCGTTTCATCGGCGCGTCATGTTGGGGAGGTAGCGTGTCCGACGCTGTGGGCGCGAAGAACGTCCTCTGTCCGTGGCGCCAAAGTCAATCAAAAGGAGAAATCACGATGCGAACGCTCATCTCGCTGGGGATCGCAGGGCTGCTGCTCAACGCCGGAACCGAGGCGGCTCTAGCGTGGAAGAACAACGAAACGGAAACCGCTACGCCGATCAAGCATCTGGTGGTGATCTTTCAGGAGAATATTTCGTTCGACCACTACTTCGGCACTTATCCAATCGCTGCGAATTTGCCTGGAGAACCCCCGTTTCACGCATTACCGCACACGCCGTCCGTCAACGGCTTGGACGGCGCATTGGTGACGAACAACCCGGACTTCCTCAACACGGCGAACACGCCCGGCAATGTCAACCCGTTCCGGCTCGGGCCTGCGAATGCCTCCACCGCCGATCAGGATCACGATTACATGCCGGAGCAGCAAGCGGCAGATGCGGGCTTGATGGACCTGTTCCCGAAGTACACCGGTGTCGGTGGCACCGCCAACGGCAGCGCGCCGCCAGCCGGAACCCCTCCTGCGTTCAACACCATCGGGCTGACCATGGCCTACTACGACGGCAATACCGTCACGGCACTGTGGAACTACGCTCAGTATTTCGCCATGAGCGACAACTCCTACGGCACGATGTTCGGCCCGTCCACGGTGGGTGCGCTCAATCTCGTCTCTGGGCAGACCAACGGCGTGATCGCACATACGTCCGACACCTCGGACCTGAGCGACGACGGATACGGCGGGTTCACCGTCACGGGCGACCCGCAGCCGCTCAACGACGTCTGCTCGACCCGGGACGCGGCGCAGATGGGAGGGAAGAACATCGGCGACCTGCTCACTGCCGCCAACGTGACGTGGGGCTGGTTCATGGGCGGATTCGACCTGACGATCAAGAACGCGAACGGCACCACCGGCTGCGCGCGCACCACGAAGTCCGCCATCACGCAGGTGACGAAGGTGGACTACATTCCTCACCATCAGCCATTCCAGTACTACGTGTCTACGGCCAACTGGAAGCACGCCCGCCCCAGCTCGGTGGTCTCGATCGGCCACAACGGCGATGCCGGGAATCACCAATACGACATCAACGACTTTTATGCCGCCGTCAACGCTCACAACTTCCCGGCGGTAAGCTTCTTGAAGGCACCGGGCTACCAAGACGGTCACCCCGGCTACTCGGATCCGATCGACGAGCAGCGCTTCCTCGTCCATGTGCTCAACTTCCTGCAGAAGCAACCGGAGTGGGAGAGCACAGCGGTGGTGATCTCTTATGACGACTCCGACGGCTGGTACGACCACCAGATGGGTCCGATCGTCAATCAGTCGACCAGCGCCGCCGACGCGCTGACCGGTCCGGGGCATTGCGGCGACGGCTCCACCGCTCTGCCTGGCATCGATCCCACGGCGGAACCGCACGCGCAAGGGCGGTGCGGGTATGGCCCCCGGCTACCGCTGCTGGTCATCTCGCCCTGGGCGAAGCGCAACTTCGTCGACCATACCGTCACCGACCAATCCTCCATATTGCGATTCGTCGAGGACAACTGGCTCGACGGCGAGCGCATCGGGCAAGGTTCATTCGACGCCCTGGCCGGAAGCCTCGAGAACATGTTCGACTTCGGGCACAGACACGGCGAAGCTCGTACGCTGTTCCTGAACGAGAACACCGGCCAGCCGCTGTACCACTAACCTGGCCTCACCTGCTCGCCCTTCCTTCGCCGGGGAGGGCGAGCGGCGACGCTTCTCGGGCCCCGGTCGTGCCGCTCACACGACGGACGTTCCTGCGCTGCAGCGGTGCAGTTGCGGCAGCCTTGATCGCTGGGAACACGGCCCGCGATGACCGCCCGTTTCCATTCATCTCGTTATGTCGGGCCGCACCAGGTCCGCGTCCGGTGGACGGTGCGCTTCCGCCGAGGCCCGCGCAGGCGCAGCTGAACGCGGCGACGCTCGAGCCGTTCGTCGATCCGCTGCCCGTACCCGGCGCTGCTCCGATCGACGGTGTTCGCGCGAGCCCCACGGATCCGGCCCTGCAGCTTCCCTACTATCGGATCGCGATGCGGGAGGCGGAAGTGCAGCTGCACCGGGATCTCAAGCCCACTCGCATCTGGGGCTACGCCGGGATGTTCCCCGGCCCCAGATTGGAGGCGCGCAAGGGGCAGGGCATACTCGTCAAGTGGGCGAACGAGCTCCCGCTCCGGCATTTCCTGCCGATCGACCCCCGCCTGCACGGCGCCGAGGCCGGTCAGCCGGAGGTCCGTGCGGTCGTCCACCTGCACGGAGCCAAAGTCCCGCCGGGCAGCGACGGCTTTCCCGAGCACTGGTACACGCCGGGCAACGCGAGGCTGTATCACTATCCGAACGAGCAAGACGCGGCGATGTTGTGGTATCACGACCACGCGATGGGCATCAACCGGCTCAACGTTTACGCCGGGCTGCTCGGCCCGTTTTTCATTCGCGACGACACAGAGGACGCGCTCGGCCTTCCGAGGGGCAACTACGAGGTCCCGCTGATCCTCTGCGACCGCATGCTCGATACGGACGGACAGCTGCTGTATCCGGTATCGGGGTATCCCGGTGCGGACTGGATCCCCGAGCTGTTCGCCGATACCACGCTCGTCAACGGCAAGCTGCTCCCCTATCTCGAGGTGGAAGCGCGTCCGTATCGACTGCGCGTGCTCAACGCGTCCAACAGCCGAACGTATCTGCTATCGCTCTCGAACGGCCAGGGCTTCCACCAGATCGGCACCGATCAAGGATTGCTCGCCGGTCCGGTGACACTGGAGCGCCTGTCGCTCGCTTCCGCAGAACGGGCGGACCTCATCGTGGACTTCGCCGGACACGCAGGCGAGCGCATCGAGCTCAACAACGGGGTTGCTCCGTTGATGCAATTTCGCGTGGCCGCCGGTTCCGAACGGCTCCACGGCGTGCTGCCGGCGACGTTGCGGCCGGTGGAGAGGATCGCGGAAAGCGAAGCCTCCGCCACCCGCGTGCACACGCTCGATGAGCAGGACGACCTGGTCAGCAACCCGGTGGTGCTGTTGCTCGACGGCAGGCACTGGGACATGCCGGTCACGGAAACCCCGGTGCTCGGCACGACCGAGATCTGGAGCTTCCTCAACCTCACTGAGGATTCGCACGCCGTTCACCTGCACATGGTGCGGTTCCAGATCCTCGACCGCCGGCGGTTCGACGTTTCGCACTATCGGCGCTCGGGGCAACTGCGCTATATCGGCCGCGCAGTTGCGCCCGAACCGGGCGAGGCCGGATGGAAGGACACCGTGCGTGCCGATGCAAGAACGGTCACGCGCATCATCGTTCGCTTCGACGGCTACACGGGACGCTACGTCTGGCATTGTCACATGCTCGAGCACGAGGACAACGACATGATGCGGCCTTTCGAGGTCATCCCCAGGCCCGTATCCTGAAGCTGCTCGCGAGACCACGCGAGCGACACACCTCGCTTCCACCGGGAAGCTTCTCTCCGCCGCCGTACCGCCCCGGCACACGCCGGTGGCAGCCTCGGCTGTTCCGCCTACCTGGCAAGCGGGTCGGGGCGGAGCTGGAACTTCACCACCTTGCTGGTGGTGCCCTTGCCGCCTTCGAGATGGAACGGCGTGCGGTTGCCGTAGGTGGTCCACAGTCCCCGCCCCCTCCAGCCGCCGTTGGGGTCATCGACGCGCCCGTCCATCCCCTTCGCATAGAAGCCCATCGGGTAGGGCACGCGCAGGTTGACCCACTTTCCGTCCACCAGCGCGAGCAGCGACTCGTTCGCGTTGCCGGTGGCGATCGGAACATTTGCGCCCAGCCCGAAGGTGTCGTGCTGATCGACCCAGGTGTAATAGCTGGCCTCGGCGCTGCCCGACTCGGTCACGCCCGCGAACTGCGGGCCCGGGAACGGATATAGCGCCCAGCCTTCGGGACAGTGCTGGCCTGTGGCCGTGGGCCCGTTCAGCGGTCCTTTGCATTTGCGGCGGTCGAAGCTGCCGAGATGGCCGCTGGCGAGCGATACCCATACGACGCCGTTACGGTCGATATCCATGCCGCGCGGCGAATAACCCGGGAACGGCGGTTCGTAAATTTCCGCGAGCGCGGTTGCGGGCGGATTCGCGCCCGGGTCGAGGCGAACGATCGATCCGGGGAAACCCAGCACCGAGCCCCAGATGGAGCCATCCGCCGGATTGGGAGCGAGCCCATAGAACGCGGCGGCGATGCGCTTGTCCTTGCTGGGATCGAGCGGCTGGTCCGGCTCCACGTAGTCGTCGCGCTTGCCGTTGCCGTTGGTGTCGAGCACGAGTGCGGTCCAACCCTGCGAGCGCTCCTCGTCGCCTGTCTGCTCGAACAGCTTGCGGTTGAGCCAGCCCACCACGCCGGCTGCGGGGCCGCCCGCGCTGGTCCACAGCGTGTGATTGGCATCCTCGGCGAACTGCAGATGATGCGTAGGGAAGCACGTGCTGATCAGCGTGAACTTCCCGCTCTTCGGATCGTACATGGCGAGATGCCGGTTGGAGCGCTCCAGCGGGAACAGCTTGGCGGAGGGGTGATCCGACCCCTTCCTGCAGAACGCCGGATTCTCGGGCGGGCGCACGCGCGCGGTGAACCAGACGCGGCCTTGTTCGTCGAGCATCGGGTTGTGCACGCTCGCCTGGCTGTCCCAGATCGGTTCTGCGCCCCAATATGGGGACGGCAGCATCGGATTGTTCTTCGAGGACGGGGTCGCCGGATCGCGCACCGGGATTCTCGCCTGGCTGCTCAGGTTGCGCACCGGATCCAGGATCGGCACCAAGTCCGTGCTCTCCTCGGGCGATCCATAGATCAAGCCGTTGGCGTTGACCGTAGGATTGCGGCGGTCGGTTGCGATCTCATCGTGGAGATATGCCGTCGGGGTGGACCAGTCCCACATCGTGATCACCACGTTGCGCTCGATGCCTTGCGGCCGTGTAGGCTGGGCTGAAGGCAGTTCGCCGGCGGCGATGCGGTCGGTCCAGTCCGCGAAGAGTTCGAGCGCGCGCGCAGCATCGATCCTGCCGATCGCGGCCGCCATCTGGGTCATGGCCTGTCCAGACTGGATCCGCCGTGCCCACGCCTGCGTGGAGGATGGAAACTCGCCCAGCTGCTTGGGGATGGTGCGCGTGGCTGCGTTCCCGAGCTGGTGGCAGGTAAAGCAGCCGTCGGTCTTGACGACGTCCAACCACTGCGCCTGGCTGCGCAGATGCGTGGCCATGCCGTTGCCTTCGGACCCCGTGCCAGGAAACTCGCTCTTGGCGGGGATCTTGAGCAGCGAATACCAATAGATCGCAGGGTAGTATTGCGCGGCCGCGGCGGCATCCGGAGCAAGTTGCGCGCTCAGGTTCAGCATCCTGCCTGGCATGCTCGCCGTCTTCGGCGAATCGACCAGCCCATAGCCGCGCACCCACACGCGGTAGCTGGCTTGCGGAAGACCGGGCACCAGGTAGCGGCCGCGATCGTCCGTGACGACGATCCTCGCGAATCTGGTCGGCAGCTCGGTCGTCTCCGCGATGACCCAGACGCCGGCTTCCGGACCTCTGGCGCTGGTGACCACACCGCCCAGATCGTCTGCGCCGATGCGGATCGCTCCGCCGCCGTCGTCTTGAGCGCGCAGCGGTAGTGAAGCGAGCGCTGCAACGGCGCCAGCAGTCATCAACGTGAGCCACAACCATCTCGTAACACTCATCTCGCCGCTCCTAGGAAAGTCTTCCACGGTCCTGACTGCGAATTGCTGGTTGCCGCTCGACGCTGGCTGCGGATCGGGCGGTTCGCGCTAAAGTGCCCAAACCGGTTCCGGCCCTGGGCGAACGTCCGTTCCTACACATCGAGGAGGGTGCTGCCCGCATTTCGTCGGCGAATGCCCGCACCCTGCGGCCAAGGCAGGTGACGCAGATCAACGACGCTCAGTATGATCCGTCCGGCGGTTCGCTGCAGAGACCGACGTGCGCGCGATCGCATGGATCGGGGCGATCGGGCGACTTGATCTCGCCAACCCGTAGGACTGTAATAGCCGAGCAGCACGCAAGCGCGGAGAGCCGATGCAGACTGTAAGAGAGTGGCTGGAGCAGGTCGGGTTGCCGCAGTACGCAGAGGTCTTCGTCGAGAATGACGTCGACCTGGACGTGCTGCGCTTTCTCAGCGAAGCCGATCTGGAGAGACTCGGCGTCTCGCTCGGACACCGCAAGAGGCTGCTGAATGCGATCTCGCGCCTGGATGGCGCGGCTGCAGCAATGCACGCCACGGGCCTGCCTGCCCGTCAGCGTCCCACCGAAGCCGAGCGCCGGCAGCTCACGGTGATGTTCTGCGATCTGGTGGGGTCGACCGCGCTCGCCTATCAACTCGACCCGGAGCAGCTCCAAGAGCTCATGCGCGCCTACCGGCAGGCGTGCGTGGCGGTGATCGAGAGGTATGACGGCCACGTGGCGCAGTACCTGGGCGACGGCTTGATGGTGTACTTCGGCTGGCCGCGCGCGCACGAGGACGATGCCGAACGGGCCCTGCGAGCGAGCCTCGAGATCGTCGCGGCGATCAAGGAGGTCGAGGCCCCGTCCGCACTGCAGGTGCGCATAGGCATCGCCACGGGGCCTGTAGTGGTGGGAGATACAGCAACGGGCGACGCGAGCGTGCCGATCGTGGCGGTCGGCGAGACCCCCAATCTCGCCGCACGACTTCAGGCCCTGGCAGGCCCCGATCAGATCGTGATCGCGCCCAGCACGCGCCGGCTGGTGGCCGCCGCTTTCGACTGCCAGGACCTGGGCACTCATGCCCTGAAGGGGATCGTCGAGCCGGTGCATGCCTGGCGCGTTCTCGGCCTGGGCCGCGTCGAGGGACGCTTCGAGGCCACGCATGCCGGCAGCCTCGCCCCGCTCGTGGGCCGCGAGGAAGAGCTTGCGCTGCTGTTGGGCCGCTGGTCGCAGGCCAAGGCAGGCGAGGGTCAAGCGGTCCTGCTCTGCGGAGAGGCGGGCATCGGCAAGAGCCGCGTCGCGCATAGCGTGCGCGAGCGCATCGAAGGGCAAGCGCAGTGGCTGCGCTTCCAATGTTCGCCGTTCCACACGCAAAGTGCGCTCTATCCGCTGATCGCGCGGCTGGAGCGCGCCGCCGGCTTTGCACGCGACGATCGCGCCGAGGACAAGCTCGACAAGCTCGAATCGTTGCTGCGGCAGGCGCCACCACCGGCGCAGCTGCCGTCGGTCGCACCGTTGTTCGCCGCGCTGCTCTCTCTGCCCTCGGACCGGTACCCGCCGCTCGACCACTCGCCGCAAAAACGCAAGAAGCGCACGCTGGAAGCGCTGATCGAGCAGCTGTTGGCGCCGTGCGCGCGCCAACCTCTCCTGATCGTGTTCGAGGACGTGCACTGGGCCGATCCCACCACCCAGGAACTGCTCGATCTGCTGGTGCGGCGCATCGCAGCGCTGCCGGTGTTGCTGCTGCTTACCTACCGGCCTGAGTACACTGCGCGCTGGAGCCGCGATGCACATGTGACGGCACTCACGCTCCACCGCCTCAACCCCACGCTTGGCACGGAGCTGGCGGCCCAGGTGAGCGGCGGCAAGAGGCTGCCGGCGGAGGTGCTCGAGCAGATCGTAGCGAAGACCGATGGGGTGCCGCTGTTCGTGGAGGAGCTCACCAAAGCGGTGCTCGAAGGTGGGCTGCTCAAGGACCTGGGGGACCGTTATGTCCTGGCCGGCCCGCTCGTGCCGCTGGCGATCCCCTCGACGCTGCAAGACAGCCTGATGGCGCGGCTGGATCGTCTCGCCGAGGTGCGCGAAGTGGCGCAGATCGGCGCTTGCATCGGGCGTGAGTTCGCCTACGATCTGCTCTCGGCCGTAGCGCCACTGCCGGGAGAGAAACTTCCGGCGGCGCTGGAGCAATTGGCGGCCGCGGAGCTCATCTTCCGCCGCGGGGTGCCGCCGGATGCGCACTACAGCTTCAAGCACGCGCTGGTGCAGGAGGCTGCCTACGCCAGCCTGCTGAAGAGCCGCCGCCAGGTATTGCACCGGATGATCGCGGAGGCGCTGCAGAAGCGGCTGCCCGAGACGATGGATACCGAGCCCGAGCTGCTGGCGCGACATTACACCGCGGCCGGCCTCGTCGATGTAGCGATCGACTGGTGGCAGCGCGCAGGCGAATTGGCGCTGCAACGCGTCGCGCTCCACGAATCCATTTCCCACCTCAGCAGGGGACTCGAGCTCACCGGCATGCTGCCTGCGTCTGAAGCACGCGACGCGAAAGCACTGACGCTGCGCACCTCGCTGGCTACGGCGTGGATCGCGTCGCGCGGATGGGCCGCCACCGAGGTCGAAGCGAGCCTCACGCCGGCGCTAGAACTCGCGAAATCGCTCGCCCACAAGCCGAGTTATCTCCCCGTGTTGTATGGCCTGTGGGCCTACGACCTCGTGCGCGGGCGCGTCGGCCAGTCGTTGCGGCGGGCGGTCGAGATGCAAGATCTCGCAGCCGCCCTAGACGATGCCGATCTGAAGCTTACCGCGCACAGGCTCGCGCTCGTCACGCACTTTTTCCTCGGCAATCTCGACGAGGCGCGTCGCCATGCGGATGGCATCGGACGCCTGTATACGCCCGAGCGCGGGCGGCGCATCGAGGCTCTGACCAACACCGACCCGCTCACTGCGCGTGGCATATTCGGCGCTCCGTGCTTGTGGATGCTTGGCTACCCCGACGAGGCGACGCGGCTGTTTGCGCGCACGGAGGCGCATGCGCGCGAGCGCGGCCATCCGTTCGGGCTGTGTTTTCTCCTGACGTTCGCAAGCGTGGTGTACGACTTGCGCGGTCAGCCCGAACGGGCCATCGCGTACGTCGAAGAGGCGGAACAGCTTGCCCGCTCCCATGGGATTCCGCTTTTCTCCGGCATCGTTGCCCTGCTGTATCGGACCCGGCCCTTGCTGCGCTCGGGTCCTACCGCGGAGGGCATGGCTCAGCTCCGGGATGCTCTGCAGAAGTGGGCGGCAAGGGGTGGGTACCTGCTGATGCCCCACTTCAAGGCGGCGCTCGCCGAGGGGCTCGCGCTCGGCGGAGAGCTCGAGGCCGGCTTGCAGTTGATCGAAGAATGTCTCGCCCAGATCGAGCGCCCCGGATGGGAAGAGCGTGTATGGCTGGCGGAAGTCTTGCGGCTCAAAGGTTGGATGCAGGAACAGCAGGGGATGCTTGACCAAGCGGAGGCGAACCTGCGCGCAGCCCTCGACGTCTCGCGCGCACAACGGGCAAAGTCCTGGGAGCTGCGCGCAGGGACGACTCTGGCACGCTTGCTGAAACAGGCGGGGCGCGGCGATGAGGCGCTCGCGCTGCTGCGACCGACCTACACGTGGTTCACCGAAGGATTCGACACGCGCGATGTGCGCGAGGCGAAAGCCCTGCTGGATACGTTGTCGTGATGCGCTCGACCCGCTCCAGGCCGTACGGGTACGAGCCCTGCGCCATCTGCGGTTGCACTCCGTTGTAACCTGCTCGACTCAGCCGCGCATCCGACGACATGGTGGCGACACGCGGCCCGTTGGCCTATATTAGGAACGGCTGGGTGGGTCTTCGGGATCTGGCAGGTCGCATCTCGAGAAGGAGGCAGGTATGCGGTTCGAAGCCTTTTCCTTTGGTTCCATTCGCATCGACGGGCTGACTTACGAGCATGATGTGGTGATCGACCGCGAGCGTGTCCGAAAGCGCAACAAGAAGCCCTCCAAGAAGTTTCGCGAGGTCTTCGGCCATACCCCGCTGTCTGTCGAGGAAGACATCCCGTGGAAATGCCAGCGGCTTGTGATCGGCACCGGGACCGGTGCCTTACCGGTCATGGATGAGGTCAAACGCGAGGCCATGCGCCGGCATGTCGAATTGGTGATCCTGCCGACCTCGCAAGCCATCGCGGAGTTGCAGGCGCACCCGGACCACGCGAACGCGGTCTTGCATGTCACGTGCTAGGCCGTGCAAGTGCTGTCCGACCGTTCTGGTGGACCTGGTGGTGAGCAACCGCTCAGCGGCCCTCTCCAGGCTGATCGCGGACCGCGAACTATAGCGACCTGGAGCACCCCCGCATGAACGTGGCATCGAACGACACCAGGGGCGTCGTTGCGCATCTTCTCGCGCCAGCCGGCGCAATCCCCAACCATCCGCGCTGGCCGCTGCTGGTGTACCCGGGCGCGGTCGCGATCGAGGGCCGGGATCCGGCCTCGGCGTTCGAAGTCCTGTTCGATCGCAACCGCTGGCCCGCGGCATGGCGCAACGGCGTGTTCCCATTCCACCACTTTCACACCAACGCGCACGAGGCGCTCGGTGTCTATAGCGGCGAGGTAACGGTGCAGTTCGGAGGCGACAGCGGCGTGGTCCTCACCGCGCGCCCCGGAGACGTCATCGTCCTGCCGGCAGGCACCGGTCACAAGAAGCTCTCCTCCCGCGGCCCGCTCGGCATCGTGGGCGCCTATCCGGCGGGACAGCACGCGGACATGCACACACCGCTATTGTCGAATGCCCGGCGCAGCGCAAAAGCCGTGGCGGCGGTCCCGCTCCCGGAGCGTGATCCTGTCTACGGCGCTGCCGGACCCCTGTTCGAGCTCTGGGCGCCATGAGCACGCGCAACGTGTCGGCATCTTGCGAGAAAGACTCCTTTCCACCGAGAGCGTGCGGCTGCGTTCCTTCGACCGTCGCATGTACGCCTGCTTGGGCGGGTTCGTTGGATTCCAACGGCCAAGCGGTGCGCGTCGGGCTCCGACCGGGTATCCTGCGACGGGGCGTGGCGGATTCAAGCCCGAGCCGTCTTCTCCTAACCACGAACGCGGAGGCAACGCAATGAGGAAGGTCAACCAGCTGGTGCTAGGAGCAGGGATTTGCGCACTGTGGGCGAGCGGTCATGTATCGGCCGACGAAATGAAACTCTCGGCTTGCCTGCATAACGGCGTCACCATCGGGGGAGTGGCTTCCTGCGGCAAAGTGTGGAAGCTAGAGTCCGGGTACGCGGAGCTCAAACCTTCGGGCAAGCTCAAGTTCAAAGTGAAACGTCTCGTGCTCAACGACACTTCCACCGGTGATGCCAACGGCACGGCCGACGGAGTCGACGCGGTGGCCCCGGCGGTGGTGTGCGGGGATAAAGTGGCAGCCCAGGGCAAGCCCATAAAGCTATCCAAGAAAGGCAACGCGCACGGCAGCGCGAAGCTCAAGGTTCCCTCCGACTGCGCCAACCCGGTGGTGATCCTGCGCGAGCGCTACCAAGGCAACATCGGCGGGTGGCTGGCCGCCACCGGCCAGTAAGGCTCGCGCGACAGAAGCAGCCATCTCGCCGGGGCGCGGGCGCAGCAGGTTTCCAAGGCCGGGCTCCGCGCCTTCTGGCCACTTGCTCACGGGAGCGCGCACGGCGATCCGGGTCACCGTCGAACTGGGAAGACCGCGCCAATGCCGTCCAATGGACGCGCGGACCTACGCTACACGCGAGCCGCGCTGGAGAGCGTTGAGGCTGGCGCAACAGGCGGGCGGCTGAAGGACGCCGTCATGGCGGGGACAGGTACTTTCGCAGCCAATCCAGGGTCGCATTCCAGGTGCGCCGGGCCTGCTCCGGCTGCTTGAAGTTGAACACGTGCCCCGCACCGGGAACGACGACGAGCTCGACCTCGCGTCCCCGGGTCTTGAGCGCGCGCTCGAGGCGCTTCGATTCCTCTACCGACGCGGACGTATCATCTGCGCCGTGGATCAGCAACACCGGCGCCGTAATCGAGTCCACATACGTCATCGGCGAGGCGAGCCGCAGCATTTCCTCGAATTGCGCCTCGCTCGTCGCACCCGATTCGCGGCGGAAATACCACTCGATCACGCGAAATGCGAGGCCAAAGCCCCAGTTGGGGCGCTCGGTGTCGAACCACATCCGGAAATCGGTCACAGGATAGTACGCCACGACCGTTTTGATATCCGGCGCCTGTGCGGCCATCAATAGGCTGTAGATGCCGCCCTGCGAGAAGCCGAGCGCGGCGATCCGTCCTTGATCGACCTGCGGTTGTGCGCGCACCACCTCGAGCGCGGCGACGGGGTCCGACCGTTCGCGCCACGCGAAGGTGTTGCGCCGAAACTTTCCGTCGAGCAGGCGCTCGTAATCGACCGCGACCGCGAGGTACCCGTGCTGCGCGAGGTCGCGCGTCACTCCCTTCATGTCCGAGGCCACACCGCCGCCCTCGGGGTGCACGATCACGGTCGCAAACGGACCGGAGCCGGGCGGTTGCACCCATTCCAGATGCACTTTCAACGGTCCACGCGTCACGTCCTGGCTCCAGGTCACGACCCCGGGGGGATCGCGCCGAGGGTAAATCAGGTAGTGATTCATGCAGCCGCTGAGCTGCATCAGCAGTGCGGCAAGAACCACGGTGATCCGGGAGCGGCCCGACGCAGCAGATCTCACGGGTTTTCGCGCCCCGGATCCTCTGCTCGACCGTCACCACCACGCGCTGTGTCCGGCGCAGGCACCCGTATCGCCTCCTCCACTAGAGCGACCGCATCGGGAGATGCAGCGCGCACCTCCCTAGATCTCGGCGCCGTCGAGGATGATACTCGGGACGTGACCGCAGACTTGGCACGCCGCCTTACCGACAGGGTCAAATTCCGATGGTTCTACCTCACGGAGGACGTGGCCTGATGGATCGGGAGTGCGGACAAGGCGGAGCCGCAGGCGCTCCGGAGCACCCCTTCGGCCTCGAACCGAGCTCGGCTCTCAATCGGCGCAGGCTGGCTTGCATGCCCGGCAGCGTGGGGCGCGATATTGATTGCGCCCCACGCGTGCGCTCGATTTGCACGGCCTCGTCTGGCCGATCGAGACTTCCTAAGAGCTCACAGCGATCGCAGGAAATTGAGCAGGTCCTGCTGCTGCGGCCCAGGAAGGTTATTGAAGTTGTCGACCACTGCATTGGCCTCGGAAGCCGCTTGCGTCGCGGTAGCCGCGCTCTTGTGCTGCTGAATGGCATCGACCAGGTCGATGGCACGTCCGTCATGCAGGAGGAAGATTCGCTGTCCGAGTCCCCACAGCGGCGCAGTGCGAAATTCGCTCGGACCGGCTTGCCCCTGTCGGACCCCGTCCGCCAGCCCGGCGCCCATGTCATGAAGCAACAGGTCGGAGTACAGGTTCACGGGCTGGTTGCTCAGCGCCGCCACCGTGGAAGTGCCCGTCATGAGCGTCGGGGTGTGGCACAGGTTGCAGCCGACGCGCGAAAACAGCATGGCGCCGTGTTTGATCGAGGCCGCGGCGCCTCCGGTGCCGGGCGAAGGTGCGGGTGGCGCGAGGAAACGCATGAAGATCGCGAACTTCTCGATGTCGCTCAACACATCAGTCGGGCTCTGCGCATCGGTGTGAGTCACATCGTTGGGCGTTGCGGGAAACTGACAGGTCGGGGTCTCATCGCGTTCCGTCTGAAACAGCTCATTGGTGATTCCCATCTCGACGTTGTAAGCCTCGCCGGCGAACAGCAGTAGCGACTTGTTCTGTGCTTTCCAACCGAAACGAGCGATGGTGCCGTCGTTGCCGTTGAGGTTCGGCTGACCGGAGATGGCGCTGCCGGTGAGAACGATATTGGGTTTGCCCCGGATGCCCAGCGCCTGGCTTGCAGCAGCGTTGGCCGCTTGATTCGCGAGGATGGCGGAGTCGGGGATCTGCTCGATCAAACCCGCGCCGAACACCGGCGTAGGGATGCGGAAGATCACGTTGTTGTTTGCGAGCGCGGTTGCGAAATCCGGCTGCGCCAACTGGCAGCCGCCCGCGCCCGTGCGCCCCGTGATGGTGAACAGTGCATGCACGCCCCCGTCGAGACTGCCGTCCGGGTTTGTCACGAAGCGAGCCTCGCGCACGGGTCCGGTCGGCGAGATGAATGGGGGAAGGACGTTGATCGCGCCGTTGCTCGTCGCGAACGCAGCCTGAGGATTTACGGCAGGACTCGTTCCTCCTACAGCGGGCTGTGCATGACACCCAGCGCAGCTGTCCAGGTTCATCCTGGGTCCCAGGCCGTCACCGATATCCTCGATCTCTTGGAATGCGTCTTGGCCTGCGGTGAAAAATTCCAGCTGAGTAGCTGTCAAGCCCAGCAAGGGGCCGCCGGCGCTCACGCCGCTGCGCACCCCCGGATCCGTGGCCACAGGGGGTGCCGCATCCACCCTGGGTACGCTTTGCAACGCGGATAGAAGCAAGCTGCCTAGTCCGGCCGCGACAAGCGGCGCTGCGATGTGGTGCTGTTTCATGATGCCTCCGGCTCATGCGTGAGCGATTCCCAGCCGCTGTTCGCGGCCAGAAGGCGGAGCGCAGCCGTAGATACCGCTTGAGGCGTAGGAGGCGAAAAGCGAGACGTACTGGTGGGCGCCCAGCGTCAAGCGCGCCCATCGTCCGGCGGTCCCGCTGTCATAGGCCTTCGCCCTTAGACCGGTAACTTTGCGCCCCCGGCTTTCGCTCGGGTTTGCCCTTAACGAACGTTCCGCGACTCGCGTCGCGTATTATTACGATAGCACTTGCGGCGACTTTGGCAAGAGCTTTCGATGCGCGTCGACGATCGCGTTCGGCATGAATGCTGCGAATGTGCCGACGATTCGGCAGTGCGACAGGTCATGCTGTACGCCCATCCAGACACGGCGAATTGCACCGACGACCCGAGCAAGCGGTCCGACCGGCGATGAGCGCGCATCCGACTTCGATCAGTGCGGGCACCATACCGATCCTGTGGGCGAGCGTTGTCGCGGGCTCGCACGCTCGGGCCGCGCGGGGCCCTATGCCGATCTCGCCCCGCGCGTGCGCTCGACCCTCTGCGATCTTGTCTCGCCGATCCAGACTTTGTACGACCTCACAGCGATCGCAGGAAGTTGAGGAGGTCCTGCTTCTGCGGCTCCGTGAGCCGATTGAAGTTGGCGATGACGGCGTTGGCTTCGGAGGCCCTGTGCGTCGCGGTAGGCGCGCTCCTGTGCTGCTGGATAGCAACGATCAGATTGGAGGTACGTCCGTCGTGCAGGAAGAAGAGCCGCTGCCCAAGCCCCCATAGCGGTGCCGTACGGAACTCGCTCGGGCCGGCTTGGCCTTGGCTCACCCCGTCGGCCAGCACGCCGCCCATGTCGTGCAGCAACAGGTCGGAGAACAGATTCACCGGCTGGTTGCTGAGCGCCGCGACCGTGGAACTGCCGGTCGTGAGCGTCGGTGTGTGGCACAGGGCACAACCGACGTGGGTAAAGAGCATGGCACCGTTCTGAATCGAGCCCGCGCCACCCGGCGTGTCGGGCGACGGGGCGGGCGGCGCGAGGAAGCGCATGAAGAGCGCGAACTTCTCGATATCGCTCAATGCATCGGCCGCGCTCTGCGCATCGGCGTTGGTCACATCGTTGGGCGTCTGGGCAAACTGGCACGTCGCGGTCTCGTCGCGTTCCGTCTGAAACAGCTCATTGGTGATTCCCATCTCGACGTTGTACGCCTCGCCGGAGAACAGCAGGAGCGATTTGTTCTGTGCCTTCCAACCGAAGCGGGCAATGGTGCCGTCGTTGCCGTTGAGGTTCGGCTGCCCGGAGACGGCGTTGCCGGCCAGCACGATATTGACTCTTCCGCGGATCCCGAGCGTGTGCTTCGCGGGCGCGTTGGCGGCTTGGTTGGCAAGGATGGCGGTGTCTGGGATCTGCTCGATCAAGCCCGCGCCGAACACCGGTGTAGGGATGCGGAAGATGACATTGCGGTGTGCAACGGCGGTCGCGAAATCGGGCTGCGCCAACTCGCAGCCGGTGGCATCGCCATGCCCGGTAATGGTGAACAGAGAATGCACGCCTCCATCAGGACTGCCGTTCGGGCTCCTCACGAATCGCACTTCGCGCACTGGTCCGGTCGCCGAGATGAATGACGGGACTGCGTTGGTCATGCCGTTGCTCGTCGCGAACGCGACTTGAGGATTTACTGGAGGGCTTGTTCCGCCCATAGCCGGTTGCGCATGGCATCCGGCGCAGCTGTCCAGATTCATCCTGGGTCCAAGGCCGTCCGTGATCCCTTCGACCTCTTGGAACACGTCCTGGCCTGCGCTGAACAAAGTGAGCTGATTCGCTGTCAACCCCGGCAGCGGTCCCCCCGCACTCACCCCACTACGCACGCCCGGGTCGGTGGCTACGGGCTGCGCCGCATCCACCTCGGAGGGGCCTTGCAACGCGGAGAGAAGCAAGCCGCCTAGTCCTGCCGCGACGAGCGGCGCTGCGATGTAGTAACGCTTCATGATGCCTCCGGCTCATGCGTGAGCGATCCCTGGCCGCTGTTCGCGGCCAGAAGCCGGAGTGCAGATACGGCTACCGACTGGGGCGAGGGGAATGAAAAGCGAGACGTGCTGGTGGGCGCGCAGCATCAACCACGCCCATCGTCCGGCGGTCCCGCTGTCATAGGCCTTTGCCGTTAGACCGGTAACTTTGCGCCCCCGGCTTTCGCTCGGGTTTGCCCTTATCGAACGTTCCGCGACTCTCGTCGCGTTTGATTACGATATCACTTGCGATGACTTTGGCAAGAAGTTTCGAACCGCGTCGACTGTCGCGTTCGGCACGAATTCTGCAGATGTGCCGACGACTCGGCGGCGCGAGAATTCGCGTCGTGCGGCTGCCGAGACATGGCGAAGCACATCGATCGCCGATCGCCGGTGTAGACCACGCGGTTCGAGCTTACCTCCGGCGCGGTGCGTTACCGACCATCGGCGCCGGAGCAGAACAAGGCAAGCCCCGCGGCCGGACGGAGAAACGCTGCTCGCGCGAACGGCCGCCGGCAAGAGGAGGCCGAAACACGACCCCACCCCTTCAGGCAGTATCCGGACCGGTCCACCGGGCTGGCAGATCGGATGCGGCGCAGCGCCGCCTCTAGCCTCCGACGATGCGAGGCACCACGACGGTCTCGCCTTCGAGCGCAGAGAACTCCGTCACCCTCTGGTCGGGCTTGCCCTCGCCTCGGTTGACCTTGAACGCGGTCGCTCCTGCTGCCAGCATACTCTCGAATACAGCCTGCGCTTCCGCCCGCGCCGATGCCGTTGCCGCGCTGTCGTCGAAGCGGATCGCTCGGTCGCCGCTGGAGTCCAGAATCCGTAGGACTTTCATTTCCTCTCCTCCCGAGCCTGAAGGCTCGCCGCCCGAGCTGACGGCAGGTTGCCCTGTGCGGCGACACGAAGTTACGATACGCTCCTCTCTACGGTTTGTCGCGATGGGATCGTTTCGTCCGCGGCCGCTCGCGGCAGGCATCCACCCATCGACAAGTGCGCATCGCGACGATGCACCATCCGCTGACCCAGCCTCCCACCACCGCGGCGTCGCGGTCGCGTGAGTTGTTGCATCGGCTTCTGAGCCCTAGGCAGCGGGAGGAGCTGAATGCGCTGGGTTGCTTCACGGTGGATGTGCCCTCACGCGGTCGCTTCTGCCTTCTGCCCGGCGCGGGGTACAACGTCGTTCACCTCACCACCGGGGCCCGCTATTGCGCTCTTCCCTGTACCCCGGTTCCGATCTGGGACGTACTGCTCAGTCAGAAGCTCGTCCTCGAGCGTTGTCCAGAGAAGTTCTTCGCGGTGGCCAACATGGATCCGGACAGGCGCGGCTGTGCGGGCATTCCACCTATCGTCACGGCGCTGTTCCTCCCCGAGTGGAACTCCGTCGAGGACGCAGTCAGCGTCCTGATCGCCAAGCTCGGGTATCTGGCGGACGTGCATCGGGCCAATTCCGCTTCGCCGCCGCGTGGTGTCCGTGCGGAGGAGATCGCGCTCGTTGTGCTCGATATCGACGCGTTGTCGGGTAGGTCCCGTCTCCTTGCCGAAGAGTGCCGTAGGAGATACCCGCGAGCACAATCGCTTTGGCTTGCGCGAGTGCCAGCCGACGCGCCATGCGATTGGCGTGCAGCCAGTGCGCCGGAGTTTCCCTTCTTCTCTAAGAGCTGCCTGGCTTCCCCTTGGGCCCACGGCCAGCTCCGAAGGATCCTGCCGACGCTGTTCGCATTGGCCTCCCGGCGGACGCCGCACGGGCGGCGCCCGGCTGCCGCGCAGAGACCTCGCTTTGCCTCGCGAGAGGACGAGCTGCTGGCAAGCCTGTGTGCGTGCCAGGCGACCAAGCGCAGGTGACGGCTCCGACGCAGGGGGTCGCGCGAGGCGATCATTGGGTCGCCGTAGTGATCGTCTACCTCATTACCGGCGAGGCCGAGTGTCTACGAGCCCCGAGCGGGGAACGATCGGCGACGCGGCGCACCGGCAGGTATTCGCGGCTGTAGACCACGTGCTTGACACGCAGGCGGTCCGGACGTAGTTTACCGGCCGGTTAACTACCTCGCCGCAGACACCGATGTCATCCGACCGATTAAGCATCACCTTTGCCGCGCTTGCCGATCCCACCCGCCGCGCGATTCTGGCTCGTCTCAGCTTGGGCGAAGCCTCGGTCACCGAGCTCGCCGAGCCGTTCGAGATGAGCATGCCCGCCGTTTCCAAGCACCTGAAAGTGCTGGAACGCGCGGGGCTGATCGCCCGAGGACGCGATGCGCAATGGCGGCCCTGCCGGCTCGAAGCAGACCGGCTCAAGGAAGTCGCCGAGTGGGTGGAGCACTATCGCCGTTTCTGGGAGCAGAGCCTCGATCGTCTGCATTCGTATCTGCACGAGCTGCAGCGAAAGGACAAGCAGCATGGCCGCAAGAAGAGCTAGTTCCGCCATCGGGCGCGAGACGCGCCGCTGGTGCTTTGGCAGCCGGCTGATCTTCACCGCGCTGCTTGCGAGTGCTGGATCGTCGTTCGGCGCGGCCGAGAACTACAGGATCGATCCGGACCACACCTATCCCAGCATCGAGTTCTCGCACATGGGAATTTCGATCTGGCGCGGCAAGTTCGACAAGACGAGCGGCAACGTCACGATCGATCGCGCCTCCAAGACCGGCACCGTGGAGATCGTGGTACAGACCGCAAGCCTCGATTTCGGCCTGGACAAGATGAACGAGTACGCGCGCAAGGAGGAGTGGTTCAACGTCGCCAACTATCCGCAGGCCACCTATAACGGCACGTTGAGGTTCGCCGGCGACGCCCCCGTAGCAGTCGAGGGTCACCTCACGCTGCTGGGGGTCACGCGCCCGGTACAGCTCACCATCAACAGTTTCAACTGCATCCCGCATCCGCTGTTCAAGAGAGAAGTATGCGGCGCCGACGCGGAGGCCGATCTGAACTGGTCGGACTTCGGCATGCGCAAGTACGGCGAAGGCGACACCGACAAGGTGCACCTGCGCATCCAGGTCGAGGCGCTGAAGCAGGAGTGAGCGCACCCTCGAGGCGACGCTCGCGTGACCCTCAGCAACCGGCGCTTGCGGCGCTCTGCGATCCTGTATTCTGTCTGGCCACTGGATGGATGAACCGTTGCCGCCATGAAGCTCGCTGAGAACGTCATGCACTTCGCACGCGTGCTGCGCGAGGCCGGGCTGCCCGTCGGGCCGGATCGCGTGATCGACGCGCTGCGCGCGATCGAGGTGGCGGGTGTGGAGCGCCGGGAGGACTTCTACTGGACGCTCGCGTCGGTGTTCCTGAGCCGGCGCGAGCAGTTCGACCTCTACGATCAGGCGTTCCACATCTTCTGGCGCGACCCCCAGCTGCTGGAACGCGTGATGGCGCTTTTCCTGCCGAAGGTCCACGGCCGAGCCGCTGACGAGCAAGCACTACCCAACCGGCTGCGCGAGGCGCTTCCGCATCCGACTGTGCCCGAATCCGGGCCGCGCGAGCAGCTCCCCCAGGAGATCGAGATCGACGCGACGCTGACGTTCTCCGACCGCGAGCTGCTCCAGCGCACCGATTTCGAGACCATGACCGCGGAGGAGCTGGCGCAGGCGAAGCAGATCATCGCCCGGCTGCGCCTGCCGATCCCGATGGTGCGCACTCGGCGCCTAGAGCCGGACCCGCGCGGCCACCTTGCCGACCTGCGCGCGACGCTGCGCGCCAGCCTGCGAGGCAGCAGCGACGTAATCCTGCTCCGCCGACGGTCGCAGCAGCACCATCACCCGCCGCTCGTCGTGCTCTGCGACATCTCCGGCTCGATGAGCCGCTATTCGCGCATGTTCCTGCATTTTCTGCACGCGATCACCAACGACCGCGACCGGGTGCACACCTTCGTGTTCGGGACCCGGCTCACCAACATCACCCGCCACCTGCGCCATCGCGACGTCGACATCGCGTTGCGCGGCGTCTCCCAAGCGGTGGAAGACTGGTCCGGCGGCACGCGCATCGCTTCGAGCCTGCGCGAGTTCAACCTGCGCTGGTCCCGGCGCCTGCTGGGGCAGAATGCGGTGGTGCTGCTGATCAGCGACGGGCTGGATCGCGACATCGGCCACGATCTGGCGCAGCAGATGGAGCGGCTGCACAAGTCCTGCCGGCGGTTGATCTGGCTCAACCCGCTGCTGCGCTTCGAGGGCTTCGAGCCGCGCGCCGCGGGCGTGCGCCGGATGCTTCCGCATGTGGACGCGTTCCTGCCCGCGCACAATATCGACAGCCTGGTAGACTTGGCGCGCGCGCTCGCGCTCGAGCCGGTATCGCACATCCGCCAACCACACGGGAGAACAACATGGAGATGACCGGTGAACAGATCATCCCATTGCCACAGCAGAGGGTGTGGCAAGCGCTCAACGACCCCGAGACCCTCAAATCCTGCATCCCCGGTTGCGAATCGATCGAGAGAGTTTCGGACACCGAATACAAGGTCGCGATGACGGTGTCGGTCGGTCCCGTCAAGGCCCGTTTCAGCGGCAAGCTCGTGCTCAGCGATCTGAGCCCGCCCAACTCCTACTCGCTCGCGTTCGAAGGCTCAGGCGGAGCGGCCGGTTTCGGCAAGGGTGGCGCACAAGTCAGTCTCGCACCGGATGGGGCCGGCACGCGCCTCACCTACAAGGCCAATGCCTCCGTGGGAGGCAAGCTTGCGCAGGTGGGCTCGCGGCTCATCGACGGCGTGGCGAAAAAGATGGCGGACGACTTCTTCGCCAAGTTCAACGAGACGCTCGCACCTGCCGCGGCGGCGCCCGCGGCGGAGGCTCCCCGCGCACGTGTTCCGATCTGGGCCTGGGTGGTCGGGATCATCATCCTGTTGCTGCTCGCGCTGTTCGTGGTCAAGAGCACCGGCGGGCACTAGTTTCCTCGGTAGTCCCGCGGGAGCAAGCTGCTAGAATTCGCGCTTTACTCTGCGGGAGGGGCAATGAACAAACTCGATCTTGCGGGCCGCGTGGCCATCGTGACTGGCGGCGTCTCCGGGATAGGGCTCGCGATCGCGCAGCGCATGGCGGACTCCGGCGCGACGCTCAGCCTCTGGGACCGCGACGCCAACGCGCTCGGGAGAGTCGCCAAGGAGCTCGGAGCGAAGAGCAAAGTGCGTACGGCGGTCGTGGACGTTTCCAACTATCAGCAGGTGGCCGGTGCAGCGAAGGACACCGCCGGTGCGCTGGGCAAGATCGACATCCTCGTGAACTCCGCGGGCGTGGCGGGCGCCAATGCGATGCTATGGGAGTACCCGGTGGAAGAATGGGTACGGGTGCACAACGTGAACCTGCACGGCACCTTCTACGCCTGCCGCGAGGTCGTGCCGCACATGCAGAAGAACGGTTATGGACGCATCGTGAACATCGCGTCCATCGCAGGGAAGGAAGGCAACCCCACGGCTTCGGCGTACAGCGCGTCGAAGGCGGCGGTGATCGGGCTCACCAAATCGCTGGGCAAGGAGTTGGCGAAGCAGAGCATCACGGTCAATTGCGTCACGCCTGCCGCCGTGAAAACGCCGATCTTCGACCAAGTGACGCAGCAGCACATCGACTTCATGCTGCAGAAGATCCCGATGGGCCGCTTCGGCCTGGTCGACGAGATCGCCTCGATGGTGTGCTGGCTGTGCACGGAAGAGGCCTCGTTCAGCACCGGAGCGGTGTTCGATGTCTCCGGCGGACGGGCCACTTACTGACTCGTCATCCACCACGGGAACGCCGGGGTCGCGGAGGGGTTCTCTCCGCGAGCTCTGTATCTTGCGCGCCTCTGCGTTGAGGCTCCCGGTTGCACGCGAACACGAAGGTCTACGACGATGAAGATCAAAGCCGCAGTCATCCGCCAGATGGGCCTGCCGCAGCCCTACGCCAAGTGGCAGCCGCTCGCCATCGAGGAGATCGAGCTGGACCAGCCCGGCGAGCGCGAAGTGCTCGTCCAGGTGAAAGCGGCCGGATTGTGTCACTCCGATCTGTCGACGATCAACGCGGACCGCCCGCGGCAGATGCCGATGGTGTTGGGGCACGAGGCGGCGGGCGTGGTGCTCGAGTGCGGGCCGGGCGTCAAAGACCTCGCCGCGGACGACCATGTGGTGATGGTGTTCGCTCCGAGCTGCGGCGAATGCATCGCGTGCAAGGAAGGCCGCCCTGGTCGCTGCGAGGCGGGACAGAAAGCGAACGGCGCCGGGACGCTGCTCAACGGCGCGATGCGGCTCCACAAGGGACAGGAGAAGATCTACCACCACGTCGGCGTCTCCGCATTCGCCGAGTACTGCGTGGTCAACCGCGGCTCGCTGGTGAAGATCGACTCGGCGCTGCCGTTCGATGAGGCCGCGCTGTTCGGCTGCGCCGTGCTCACGGGCGTGGGCGCGGCGTTGAACACGGCTCAAGTGTTCCCCGGCGCACGCACGGCCGTGGTGGGCCTGGGCGGGGTCGGGCTCAACGCGTTGCTCGGCGCGCAGGTGGCCGGCGCCAGCCAGGTGATCGCGATCGACATCCACGACGACAAGCTCGAGCTCGCCAAGCAGCTGGGCGCGACCGACGTCGTGAACGCCAAGGACGCCGACGCGATCCAGAAGGTCAAGGACTTGACCGGCGGCGGCGTGGACTTCGGCTTCGAGATGGCGGGCTCGGTGCAGGCCATGGAGCTGGCCTATCGCATCACGCGGCGCGGCGGGACGACGGTCACCGCCGGGCTGCCGCACCCGGATGCGCGCTGGGCTTTGCAGCACGTCAATCTCACCGCCGAAGAGCGCACGATCAAAGGCAGCTACGTAGGCTCCTGCGTTCCGCCGCGGGACCTGCCCCGCTACGTGGAGCTGTATCGCAAGGGCATGCTGCCCGTGAACAAGCTCATGAGCGATCACATCAAGCTGGAGCAGATCAACGAAGGCTTCGACAAGCTCGCCTCAGGGCATACCGTGCGCCAGATCGTCGGCATCTCCTGAGGGCGAGCGCGTCATCACGCGGCGCGCAAGCTCGGCTCGATCGCAACGTGCTCCTCATTTCCGTGCGCAACCGCCAGAGCGCTAGGCTCGGTGCGACGATCCATCGCGCGCCATGATCACCAGCGAGCACAACAAGGGGGTGCTGTTGATGATCGGCGCGACCCTGTGCTGGGCCACCGCCGGGGTACTGGTCCGCAACCTGGACATCAAGGACGGCTGGGAGATCACGTTCTGGCGCTCGCTGTTCATGACTCTGTTCGTCATGGGCGTACTGCTCGCCCGGTATGGGACAGCGACGGTCGACCGCATCCGCGCCGTGGGCAAGTCGGGCACGGCGGTGAGCGCGCTCTGGGCGTTGATGTACGTCTGCTTCATCCTGGCGCTGGGGCGCACCACCGTCGCGAACGTGCTGGTGCTTTCGAGCATCTCGCCGTTCGCGGCGGCGCTGCTCGGCGGGCTGGTTCTGCACGAGCGCGTGCCCGGCCGGATCTGGCTCGCGATGACCGCAGCCCTCGGAGGGATCGTGCTGATGTTCGTCGAGTCGATCAACACAGGCGGCCTCGCCGGTAACCTGATCGCGCTGGCGATCCCGTTGGCGTTCGCTTGCAACGTAGTGCTCTTACGGCGCACTCACGCCCACGTGGACATGATCCCGACGCTGCTGATCTCGGGGTTGCTATCGATGGCCGTCATGCTTCCGCTCGCGTTGCCGCTGCAGGCTTCGGCACGGGACCTTCTGCTGCTTGCTATCATGGGCGTGCTGCAGCTCGCGATCGGCTGCCTGCTGTTTCTCGCAGCGGCTCCGCGACTCGCAGCGGCAGAGATCGGTTTGCTCGCGGTCCTGGAGATCGTCTTCGGCACTCTGTCGACTTGGCTCGCGGTCGGGGAGCATCCGGGCCGGTTGGCGCTGAGCGGCGGGCTGGTCGTGATCGCCGCGCTCGTGATCAACGAGCTCGTCGCCCTCCGAAGCCGCCGATCGACCGAGACGGAAGCGGAGGCCGCCGGGGCGCAGGCGGGACATTAGCCCCGTTGTCTCGATGGTTGTGGCAGTGGTCTACGTTGGGGGGAAGGGCCGGATGAGCGAACGCTCCGACATCCTTGCAGCGCGTCTGATGAACTGCTACGCCGCCGCGGTCCACGACGTGCTGCGCGGGATGGGCCACGACCGCTGCGTGCTGCCGCATGCGATCCAGGCCCTCGATCCGAGCAAGAAGCTGGCGGGAGAGATCTACACCGTCAGCGGACACATCGATCTCACCCACGATCCACACGAGACGCTGGTCCAGTGGACCGGCCTGCTGTCGAAAGCCCCGCCCGGCAAGGTGCTGGTATGTCAGCCCAATACGCATCAAGTCGCGCTGATGGGCGAGCTCTCGGCCGAGACGCTCAACTTCCGCGGCGTCCGCGGCTACGTCGTCGATGGCGGGTGCCGCGACACCGACTTCATCCTCGAGCTCGGCTTCCCTGTGTTCTGCTGCTTCACCACGCCCTCCGATATCGTCGGCCGCTGGGTTCCCGACCGCTTCGGCGAGCCCATCACCATCGGCGAGGTGACCATACGCACGGGCGATTATCTGCTCGGCGACCGCGATGGCGTCGTAATCGTTCCAGGAGAGATGGTCGACGAGGTGGTCGATAAGACCGAGCAAGTGCTGCAGACCGAGAACAAGGTCCGTACCGCCATCCTCGCGGGGATGGATCCGCAGGAGGCGTATCTCAGGTATGGGAAGTTTTGAGTGGGTGCGCGGTGCGAGTGAAGAGGTGAAGAGGAACTCCCTCTCCCCCGCTACCGGGGGAAGGGGCGGGGGTGAGGGGGATCACCTGATTCACTTCTTCACCTCTTCACCGCATTTGCTCTTCCACCCTTCACTCTTCACTCGATACTTGCCACCGCACCGTTCCGGCACCAGCACCCTAACAACAGCTCACGAGCATGCAAACCAATAAAATCGACCTGACCGACCGCGTTGCGATCGTCACTGGCGCGGCGCGCGGGATCGGCTACGCCATCTCCGAGCGCCTCCTGAAATCGGGGGCCTCAGTGTCGATGTGGGACCTGGATGCGGCCAAAATCCGGGCCGCGAGCCAGGAGCTCGCACCGCTCGGGCGCGTGGTTGCGGAAGAGGTGGATGTAACCGACGAGGACAGCGTCAGACGCGCGACGCAGTCCACCGCTCAGCGCTTCGGCAAGCTCGACATCCTGGTCAACAACGCTGGGATCGGCGGCCCCGTCGTGCAGACCTGGGAGTACGATCTCGCGACGTTCCGCAAGATCTTCGACGTGAACGTGGTCGGTGTCTTTCTCGGCTGCAAGCATGTGCTGCCGATCATGCGCAAGCAGAACTACGGCCGCATCGTCAACATCGCGTCCATCGCGGGCAAGAACGGCACGCCCAGTTTCTCGGCGTACGGCGCCTCCAAAGCTGCGGTGATCGCGCTCACTAAAGCGCTGGGCCGCGAGCTGGCAGATACGGAGATCCTGGTCAACGCCGTGTGCCCCTCGGCAGCCGATACCGACATCCTCAAGCAGTTCACGCCCGAGAAGGTGAAGTGGCTGGTCGAGCAGGTGCCCAAAGGCCGCTTCGTGCGCACGGACGAGATCGCGGCGATGGTCGTGTGGCTGTGCTCCGAGGAGTGCTCGTTCTCCACGGGACAACTGTTCGACATCACCGGCGGAAGGTCGGTTTACTGAACATGCAGGATGCCGCTTCCTGGCGCATCCAGCAGCCGCGCGGTGGTGTGTCGGCTGCGCTGCGGCTGCCAGCACCCGGTCGTGCGCAGTTGAGGCCTTACCAAGGAGCCAGTCGCAGGACAGAGTCGTTCATCGGTAGTTGAAGGCAGCGGTTCAACCGCTCGGTCGATCTCATACTCACGAGGAGGCATGTCATGAAGAAGAAGCTGTTGTTGCTGGGACTTTGCTTAACAGCCGCCGCCGCGATGGGACACGCCGCGGATAGCGGGAAACCCGGGACCATGATCCCCGCCAATGAAATGGTCTGGAAAGAGCTCAACCCCGGCTCACCGGTGAAGATGACGCCGCTTTGGGGGGATCGCAGCGTCGGCGGATACGGGATGCTGCTCCTGATACCCGCCGGGTTCGTTGCGCCGATTCACGCTCATACCGGGGACTACTACGGCGTGAATCTGACCGGCACCTGGCGCCACTCCTTCGACGGAGGCGAACAGCAGGACCTGCCGCCAGGCTCCTACGTATTTCAGCCGGGGATGGGATGGCACGGTGATGCGTGTCTCGGACCCGACGACTGCATTCTGTTCATCCATCAGCACGCGAAGGGGGATTTCATCCCGAAGCAGTAGACGAGGCCATACACCGCGGGCTTTTCGCTCGCGCACCGACTATGGCCTGTCACGGGGCGTCGTCATGCAACCTGAGCCTAGCTTGCAGATGACGCCCGACTCACCTGCGCGGCGAGCTATTCACCAGGCTCGCTTCAAACCGCGGGCCGTCCGCCGCTGATCGGTAGGCGCCAGCGGACCGCGGGCGACGCATACATAGAGACGGCGGCGAGGTGAACCCGCTGGAAGCTGTGGTGTGGAGCGCGCCGGGCAGTCGCAGCCTCCTAGCCGAGTGGAGTCCGTCGGCTCCCGGCCTTACACATCTGCTTCGTTGGGACCATCTCCTGCGACCTTGCCATTGCCCTTAGCCCGTGGTTATTCTGCTGCCATCGTGCCCTCCAACAGGGGGCCTTGATCCATAACCTTCGGACGCGCGTTCGGGGATCCGCCCGGAAGTGGGGTCGACCCTAGCAACGCGTACCCGCTCGATTGGTTCCGCGAGGCCCGCTGGCAGATGAACGCAACCACTGGGACGAATACCCGGTGCGCCTAATCCGATGAGCGCAAAGCTACGACGATGAACGAACGAGCAACGCCGGGTCCCGCAGCGGACGTCTCCGCCGACGAGCCGGCCTGGGTGGGACGGTCGATCGAGCGGCGCGAAGACGCAGCCTTGCTCACCGGCACCGGACGCTATGCGGACGATCTCGGCGTGCGTCCGGGCACGCTCCATGCCGCGTTCGTGCGCTCGCCCTACCCTCACGCGCGCGTGCACCGCGTCGATGTCAGCGCCGCGCTGGCCGCCCCGGGGGTGCGCACTGTACTCACAGGCGAGGACGTCAAGCGCTGGGCCGCGCCGTTTGTGGTCGGCGTCAAAGCGCCCATGGAGCACTGGTGCATCGCGGTGGACAAGGTGCGCTACGTGGGCGAGCCGGTGGCGGTGCTGGTGGCGGAGGACCGCTATCTCGCCGAAGACGCGCTGGACCTGGTCAAGGTCGACTACGAGCCGCTCGCGCCGGTCGGCGACATCGACGCGGCGCTCGCGCCCGGCGCACCGATCCTGCACGAAGCAGTCGGCTCCAATGTCGTGAGCGACCGCGGCTTCGTCTACGGCGATCCCGACGCCGCCTTCGCCACCGCTCCGCACCGCGTCCGACTGAGTGTCCGCTATCCGCGCAACTCCTGCACGCCGATCGAATGCTATGTGGTCGTGGCCGAGCATCTGGCGGGCGGCGAGGGCTACGACGCGCTGGCGAACTTCATGGGCCCGTTCTCGCTGCACGCCGTGATGGCGCTTGCACTCAAGGTGCCGGCATCCAAGCTGCGGCTGCGCCTGCCGCGCGACTCCGGCGGCAGCTTCGGCGTCAAGCAAGGCGTATTTCCCTATGTCGTCGCGTTGTGCCTCGCGTCGCGCAAAGCGGGCGCTCCCGTGAAATGGGTCGAGGACCGGCTCGAGCACCTACTGGCCGCGACGTCCTCGACCGGCCGCGCGTCCACCATCGAGGCCGCGGTGCAGGCGGACGGTCGCATCAGCGCGCTCGCCTACGATCAGCTCGACGACTGCGGCGGATATCTCCGTGCGCCCGAGCCAGCCACGTTCTACCGCATGCACGGCTGTCTCACCGGCGCCTATGACATCCGCAACTTGCGCGTTCGCAACCGCGTCGTCCTCACGAACAAGACGCCCGCCGGCCTGGTGCGCGGGTTCGGCGGCCCGCAGGTGTACTTCGCACTCGAGCGTCTGATCCAGCGCATCGCCGCCGAGCTGAACCTGGATCCTCTGGAGGTGTACCGCCGGAACTTCATTCCGCGTGCGGCGTTTCCGTACCGCGCCGCGGCCGGGGCGCTGATCGATTCCGGCGACTATCACGCAACGCTGGAACTGGCGGCGACTGAGGGCTGCCTTGCCGAGCTGCTGCGACGCCGTGCCCATGCACGCGTGCAGGGGAGGCTATACGGCATCGGGTATGCCGCAGTAGTCGAGCCATCCATCTCCAACATGGGCTACATCACCGTGGTGATGACACCCGAGGCGCGCGCCAAGGCGGGCCCCAAGAACGGCGCGCTGGCTACCGCCACGGTCACTATCGATGCGCTGGGCGGCATCACCGTGGTGGTCGCCTCCGCGCCCCAGGGGCAAGGCCACATGACCGTGCTCGGCCAGGTCGTGGCGGATGTGTTCGGGCTCGAACCCGAGGCGATCACGGTCAACACCGACGTCGACACGCAGAAAGACGCGTGGTCGGTGGCCTCGGGCAACTACTCCAGCCGCTTCGCCGGCGCCGTCGCGGGCAGCGCGCACCTGGCAGCCGTCAGGCTGCGCACCAAGCTCGCGCAGATCGCGGCGGTCCAGCTCGGGTGCGTGGCGGCGGATGTGGTGTTCTCGCGGGGGAAAGTGTTCGCGCGGCAGTCACCCGAGCGCGCGGCGCCGTTTGCGCGCGTGGCGAGCAGTGCGCACTGGGCGCCGGCGCTGCTCCCTAGTGGCATGGAACCCGGCTTGCGCGAGACGGTGTTCTGGACGCCGGAGGTGCTCGCGGCACCAGACGATCGGGATCGCATCAACACCTCGGCGGCGTATGGCTTCCTGTTCGACATCTGCGCCGTCGAGATCGACCGTGACACCGGTAAGGCGCGCATCGACCGCTACGTCACCGCGCATGATGCGGGCACGTTGCTCAACCCCGCGCTGGCCGACGGGCAGATCCGCGGAGGATTCGCTCAAGGTGTCGGCGCAGCACTGATGGAAGAGCTTGCCTACGCGCAAGATGGCGGGTTCCTGTCCGGGACGTTTGCCGACTATCTCGTGCCGACCGCCGCCGAGGTTCCCGACCCGGTGATCGTGCACATGCAGACCGCATCGCCGTTCACGCCGCTGGGCGCGAAGGGGCTGGCGGAGGGCAACAACATGAGCACGCCGGTGTGCATCGCGAACGCAGTGGCCGACGCGCTTGGCGCCGGCGTGAACCCACAGGACATTGTGCTGCCGCTCACGCCATCCAGGCTCATGGCGTTGATCGGCAGGCCCGAGCCCGCGCCACCGCGAGCGCCGACTTCCGCCACGCAAGAAAGCCGATCCGCGACACAGATGCGCGCAGCCGGTGCGCGTCGGCGCGTCCTGCGTCGATGGCCGCTCGCGCGATGAAGCCCGCAGAGCTGGATTACATCCGCGCCGACTCCTCGGAGGAGGCATGCGCGCTGCTCGCCGAGTACGGCGAGCAGGGGCGTATCCTGGCCGGCGGCCAGTCGCTCATGCCGATGCTCAACATGCGCTTGGCGCAGCCGCGGGCGCTGATCGATGTCGCGCGCGCACAGGATTTGGCACAAGCCCGCATCGACGATGGGATGCTTCGCATCGGAGCGGCGGTTACGCAAGCGACCGTGCAACGGCGAACCCGGCTGGCGCAGGAGGTGCCGCTGCTCGTTCAGGCGTTCCCGCATATCGGGCACTACCAGACGCGCAACCGCGGCACGGTGTGCGGCTCGATCGCGCACGCCGATCCCAGCGCGGAGCTGCCTCTGTGCCTTGCCGTGCTCGGAGGACAGATCGCGCTCCGCTCCGCATCGGGGCGGCGGACACTCGCCCCCGCTCAGTTCTTCCAAGGACCTCTCACCACCGCGCGCCGGCCCGACGAGCTGGTGGAAGACGTGCGCTTCCCGCTCGCGCGCCCCGGCGAACGTCATGGCTTCACGGAGGTGGCCATGCGGCACGGCGACTTCGCGATCGTCTCGGTTGCCGCAATGGTGAGTGCCGAGGAGATCCGCCTGGGCGTGGGCGGCGTCGCCAGCATCCCTTGGGTCCGGCGTTGGCCCCGGCTCGGGGACAATGACCTGGACGATGCGCTCAACCAGCTCGCCTGGGAGCTCGAAGCGCACGACGATCTTCACGCGAGCGCGGCGTATCGACGGCATCTGGTGCGCACGCTCGGCAAGAGACTCGTGGTGGAGCTGCAAGGGTGAAGCGCTTCGCACGGGACGCGCGACATCGGGTCGCAGTGCTGCTCAACGGAGTCCGGCGCAGTGGCGAATGTGAGGCGCGGACGCTGCTTTCCGACTTCCTGCGCCACGAGCTGGGTGCGACCGGAGTCCATGTCGGCTGCGAGCACGGCGTGTGCGGGGCGTGCACGGTGCGCATCAATGGCATCGCCCAGCGCTCCTGCCTGACGCTGGCGGTAGCGGCAGACGGTGAGGACATCCAGACGGTAGAGGGCCTCGCCGGCGCCGGTGATGGGCTTTCGGATCTGCAGGCCGCATTTCGACGGCATCACGCGCTGCAATGCGGCTTCTGCACACCCGGCATCTTGATGTCGGTTGCCGACTTCCTCGCGCGCGTGCCGACGCCGAGCGAGGCCGAAGTGCGCGCGATGCTGACTGGCCATTTGTGCCGTTGCACCGGCTATAGCGGCATCGTGGCAGCGATTCTCGACGTCGCTTCCAGCCGCAGCAAAAGGCGAAGCGGTGTTTGACCTCGGCCGCACGCTGCTCGCGAGCTGCGAGCGCCGCCCCGGTGCGTTGGCGCTCGTCGACGGACCTCTGCGTCTGACCTACGCCGGTTGGCTGTCGCGCATCTCCGCCGTGGCCGGCGCGCTCGAATCGCTCGGGCTGCAGCGCGGCGATCACGTGCTGCTCTTGCTGCAGAACCGCTGGCAGGCGGCCACGCTGCATTGGGCCTGCCAGTTGCTCGGCATCATCGTTACGCCGCTCAACTGGCGCGCGAAGGCTCAGGAGGTGCAGTATTGCGCGCTCGACGCCGAAGCCAAGGCGGTCGTCTTCGAGGAGGTGAGCGCGGCGGCCGTGGGCGGCTCCGCGGCGTGTTCGAACATTCCCCGCATCGTGCTCGGCCCAACCGAAGTCGACGCGCTGCTCTTCGATACACTGCTCTCCTCGGCCGCGCCGTCCACGCCGATACGCGCCCATGCCGACGACTGGTCCGTGATGCTGTACACCTCCGGCACAACCGGGATGCCCAAGGGCGTGCCTCGGAGGCACCGTGCCGAGCGCGCCGCGGCGCTCGCGCACGTCGCGCAGAATTGCTATGGCATAGGCGAGCGCACGCTGGGCGTGATGCCGCTGTACCACACGATGGGGGTGCGATCCCTGCTGGCGATGGCGCTGGTCGACGGCTGCTTCGTGTGCCTGCCGCGGTTCGATGCGGGCGAGGCGCTGCGCCTGATTCAGCAGGAGCGCATCACGAACCTATATCTGGTGCCTACGCTCT
>Ga0335085_10002652_pt1 | contig 32900 bp, 34 predicted proteins | sample Lox_Sample_45_FD_206712 | JGI IMG/M metagenome (GOLD analysis project Ga0335085, IMG submission 206712) | Soil microbial communities from Loxahatchee National Wildlife Refuge, Florida, United States - Lox_Sample_4.5 | ecosystem: Environmental > Terrestrial > Soil > Wetlands | place: USA... | reverse complement strand
CTTTCAATTGAACAGAATTCAGATTGGCTAGAAAAATACGCATGATGAGCATTCGGAAAAAGAAAAACGATATGTATAAGCTAACACTTTGTAGCTTGTCGATGTGATGCCAAATCAAATCATTCATGGACATTGTGATTGGTTCGCAAGATGGTTCTCCGGTTGAAGGCCAGTAATCCTCGAAAGTAATTTGTTTCGTTTGAATATCGTACCGAAAATTCGCGTGTGCAATCGAATTCCTTAGATTACTTGAATATCCTTCGAAAAGAGTCTCCAGATTCTCTTTTCCGATTATAGCAGAGACTTCGTCTTTCAACTCTTTCACACTCTTCGATCTTGCATGACTAAACGAAAGTGGTTCATCTGCCTCTTTGAGTAACAAGTAAAGAACCCGCAAAGATTGATCGAAATCACCTTCAAAAGTTACCAGATAGAAGAAACTTGTGAGTAAGATTTTGTCACTAACATTTCTCGTTTGATCAAGTGCACGATAAATGTCATTGATGATTGTCAATGCATCTTTTCTCGCCTCAAAGACTGAAATCAAAGAGGAAAGATGGGCTTTCCACTTATCTTGATCCTTGGCAGCATTTACTGAGACTTTACGTCCGAATCCATTTTGAAGGGAGACTTCGACTTTTTTTCGATAGGGCTCTTTTCCCCATTCCATGTCAAAACTATTGATGCACGACTGCGCCAGTTTAGCTGTTTCTACATTCGGAGTGATGTGAAACTGACGTAGCGATAAGCCTCTAACAAGAGAAGCAGTTTCTTGAAGTCGGTAGTTGTTCAGATATTTTGAGGCAAGATCCAACGATTTTGAAAATGATTCGTACTCTTCTGGAGAAATAACAATCAAATATCTCGGGGTTTCCCAGGAACGCGAATTTAAGAATTGATTTAGATTGGGTTTATGAATTAGGCGAAATATTGTGCTAGTCCGGGATCGTTCAGATCATAGTCGTCGATTTTGATGATTTTTGGACCTGCGCCATTCCCTTCCTGCAATATTGAGACCCTGCCGGAGAACTCTCTCACCGGAACAGAGAATTTGCAAACTCTCTGATGCACATCGAACTCTCTTGCAGAAACTCGAAACACTTCCTTGCAGAATTCGCAGAGTTTTGGTTTTGATGGATGAGTATTCTCCTCTTTGTGAATCTTTTTCTTGAATTCTTCAGCTGCTAGCATAACTCTTTTTCGAGCTTGTTTCTCGGCCTGAATCTCTCTCTTCTTTGGACATTCTACCTGATGTCGTCTACACTGACCCTTTGATGGAAATTCCCTTTTGCAGTACTCGCATTCAGTGCGTACAGATCCAAGCTTATCCGGGTGGAGCTCGGCCCACTGATGCCTATCTCTTTGAGTTAAAGTGGAGAATGATTTTCCGCAAAGTCCACAAACAAAGGCAGTTTCAAGATCGAGAACTTGAAGACTCATCAAACAGATTGCCATCCTGTTAAATTGGAATCAGAGAAGAGGAGTCGTTTCATAAACGCTCTTTCTATATCGTCACCCTTCGTCTGCTTCGTTTGAGCCTCTATTTTTGATTGAGCTTGAACTTCTGCAAGGATCTTTTTCTCTGTTTCTTCCCTGGCAAATCTACTCACTGCTTCCTGAATAAGCTGAGACTGAGTTTTACCCGATGCCAAGCCGATTATCTGGAGCTGCCTCAAAGAAAGAGGATCTAGGCGAACGGATGTTTTCTGCTTCCTAGTAGATTCTCCAGTTTCTGGAAGGAGGGGCCTTTTGTCGGGATACTTTCCTAACTTTGGTTTTCCCAATTTTGTGTCACTGGTTAAACGCAAGACCCCGGAAGAGGGTTGTTTCGATTCCGGGGCCGTTGCTTCCCTAGACTTCGGATCGACCACAAGCAAGATCTCAATTGTAATATCTCACATCTTTCGGCATCTCAGGGCTTCCAGAATCAAGAAATTTGTCGATCTTTGAAGCTAGGTCCACTTGATTTTGAGACAAAGACGTGAACGCTTTTGAGAGCTGTACGATAGCATCCTGAAGATTGTCCTGCCTCTCGCTCAAAGATTCGAGAATATCCACGTCCAAGGCCTTGATGGACTTTGCAGATTTTTTAGTACGGGAGACCAAGAGATGTTTTCAGCTCCACCCTTCTCTTTGTCTTCAAAGCTAATTCATCCTCAATGTCTTTGCAGTGAGCTTTTGCATCCACGTATACCTTCTCGAGTTGTGCAGCTCGGATCTTGTTAGAATCTCTGGTTCTGCCAGTGTTTTCAGAGATCATAGTTCTGCCTCTACTGTTAACCCAATTTGTGCTAGCTGACTGAAGATGAGTCCTCGCACTCCAAAGCTTATCCTGAAGCTCTCTTATCTCCAGCTCCAGCGATTTCAATTCCTTTTCAGGATCAAGAGTAGCCTGGCTCAAATCGTACCGTCCTCCGAGTGATTCAGCATATTCCGGATCTCTTGAGTCTGCTTCTTCTCTTTTTGTGGCAATGTCGGAACCTCCAAGTTTCTATACCTGTCCGAAAAGCTGGAAGGTGCCATGCCTACGACTTTATTCGATCCGGTTGATTTGTCTGTTACGGCCTCGATCTCCGGTTCTACTCGGACCGTCTTCAATCGCTTTGATTCTCCGCTCAATGCCCATCACTCCACAATTTCCACGTGTCCCAGGTCCTCTAATGCTTCCTCTCTCGGTTTCTTTTTCCCGGGAAAGTTAAGTCCTCTAAGATCGCCTTGTGACTGCTTCCCACGTACTAATCGTTGATTGGGCCACGAGATTTCGCTTCCTTGGGTTTCAGTAGCTTCGTCAGCTGCTCTCTCATTAGAGAAGTAGTTTTTCACGTTCTGCATTGATGCATGCAGCATTCTGATCCGTGCTTGATTTGCCATCGCATCCTTCACTTTGTACTCAAACTTCGTCCTGTCTTCTCCTTCTCCATGAACCATTGCAAGATGAACTCTCAGTGCAAATTCGTTGAGTCCGGTCCATGCGCAATCTGGATCAGAACAATAGATGCAACCGGGATAATCTGTCTTCGAGACCAGAGAAGTGGAAGGTGAAGACAACGAAGATTGATTCCGGTCTTGCTCATTGTTTTTCTCTTCATCATGTTGTTGAGTTACATGTCTTGAATTTTCACGAGCTGAAGCAAAGTTACGTCCACAAAAAGCGCACTGTCTCAAGTCTTGTTTGAGAATCAACGTCTGATATTGCCCTAAAGTAATTCTGTCCTCTACACTGGACATTGATTTCCGGATCTCATTTCGACTCCATTGAGCAATCGGAGAATCCGCAGTATCTTTGCTTCCCATGGCCGTTAACCCAACACTGAGCATAGCTAGTCTCGATCCCTTTCGACCTCCAATTCTACCAGAGCTCAAGATTTCCTTCACAATGTCGTTCTGACCCGGAATTAGTGATTCAATGCTAGAGTACTGCGAGAGGCCAAGCTCTTTCTCTACAACTTCCTTTGATAGATTGTAGAACTTGCAAAGTTCGGATAAGAGGATGTATCTTTCGTTGCTCATCGTTTCGAGATCCCCTCTTTCATCTCATCGTCACCAAAATTCAGTACCCCGGCCAGAGTAGAAAGACCAAGCTCAATTGTTGAACTCTTGCTTTTCCCTAGCTTCTTGGCTAATCGATCTAGAAGTAGGATAGAAACATCGTTCATGCTGTACGTCCTAAGTTTGTGAACTGTCAAAATGGTTACTCACTACCGGAGAGTAACCCTATAGTACTATTAAAGAACTATGTAGGTTCTGACGGATCTGATCCCGATGATGCAGCTTTACACTTTTGCACAAAGCATGCTTTTTTTCCGGATAAATAGAATCCTCAAAAATTCACCGGGTAAGTAAAGGATATCAGCTAGCCCAAAGCTAAATTTCTACATGAGCAGGCCTAGGATTCTTCGTACTCTTTCACGTCTTCTTCAATTGATCTGATATCTTCCTCAGTTATTTCCTTCAGCTCTTCAAGTTCCTCTGTGATAGCTGAGACGAAATCTTTTCGGATCCCATATTCAATTGCATCAAAGGTCTCCGGGAAGGCAAAGTGAAACTCGTACCGGAGCTTCTCAGAGAGCGAAGCTAGAAGTCTTCTTGCTTCCTTCAGTCGATTTTGATCATGGCCTTCAAGAGAAAGTGTAAGGGACTTTGCTATTTCCCTGAAGGTGATGTGGGGCTTCACTCACTGTCACTTTCTGCACATTATTCTGCTATATTGAGCTCAGAGAAGTACATCCTCGCTATCCTCTAGACTTTTCCGTATACTTTCCTTTACCGATCTTGAAATTTCATCTAGTTGAATTTTTGCCTTACTGAATGCCTTTTTCACTGCCTTCTTACGAGCCTTTACTCTTGCGTCGGTATCCTGCCAAATTCGTAAGTCAGTCTCCCAAATTATTGCATCTCTGACCATCTTATCCAGCTCCCCAGGAGATAGAACCTCGAATTCCCAGATCTTGCCGAATTTATCAACTTCCGATTTATACCTTGGAAGATTCGAATCGTCTTTAGTAGCACCTTTCTTCCTTTTGTAGATCTCGAAAGGCTTGTCTGTGACTTGATCAGGATTGAGACCTATGCGTTTTACTGTAACATGAATTTCCCCAAAGTCCTTCGAAAGCCTGTTACATGCATCATCAAACCTGGTCTGCAGATTCTTGCTCATATTCCAGCCTGATGGATCCAGATCTCCAAAGTAGAGAATTACATACTCCTTCCCGGGGTACTTTGAGAATCGCCTTACTGCCTCTGTTATTTGTTGCCCAGCTTGATTGCCCCGACAAGGAAGAATGAATGGTACTCTATGCGGATAACAAGCACTTTGAAATTGCTTGCTCAGCGCATCCTTTTCATACCACACCTCAATGTACACAGTTTGATCTTCCCAATACGATTCTTCATAGTCGGCAAATTCGAAATTGAGTTGATAGTCTACAAAATCATAAGGAGAAGTCTCTGCAAAGGCCTCTCTAGGATCCTCTCTTCCAGTCCTTGAGCTATCAGATAATCTGCGTTCGTCTATGTCTCCGTTTTCACGAGCCTTTGTCAGAAGCTTGTCGAAAGATTGGTAGAGATTCTCATTGTTGACTCCTTCTTCCGGGTCAAGCTCCAAAGTGTGCCTTGCTCTAAGCAAATAGTAGACTTGACGGATAGTTGGACATTTGGGACTCCAGGGACTGTACTCATTCAGAATGCTCCGAATTGCACAAACTAGTTTCTTGCTATCTCCGATTACACTTCCATACTGGTAGCTACCATTTAGAAGAGCTGCTTCTATCTCAAAAAATCCACTAGTGGAATTTTCACTCATGCAGAGAAACCCTCCTCTGCTCTGAAGAAACTATTTGATTGTCCAATCCGGGAAATAGATCCGCCGGATATGGTTAAGCCTACAGAGATCCTTTTGCGCTCTGACGTTGTTTTTACTTTGTCTAGGCTGACAGAAAATCCATCATTGCCGAATTTCTTTGAGTTTCGGTTAAAGTAGACACTAAAACTTTCACCAAATTCTGAGGCCGTGATTTTTTTATTTAAGCGATGTGAAGAAGAGATTCAAAAGTGCAGGACACCGGACTGGATCTTGTATGATTCTTAGCCTAGATCCGGTATACATTTTCAGGATAATACAAAATTTGATCATATCCCTTTCTCTTAGTCCAGTGCATCCTGACGCATTGATCCCTCTTTTTCATTAAGAGGCAGTCAGTCTATCCAGAGAGAAACGGATGAAAGAGCCGGATAGAGTGAAGAGAGCAATAGTCCAGGCCGATGCACGTTCTTAAGAGAAACGGGAAATGATTGATTCCCTTCCTCTTCTTAATTGTGAGACAGGTCTTGAAATTATTATAAGTTGTGATGCTTTACGACTACATTGAGAAACGACTTTCACCACCGTCTCCCGGTCTCCGGTCCTTTCAAAAGTGCCGGAGACTTACGGAGAAGGGCCGCTCAATGGTGTCTATCATTAATAGCCGAATTTGAAAAATTGGTTAATAGATGTCTCGATGCTGTCTAGGACCCTTACTTCTTCCTGATTGTTTGCTTTGTCTTTGGTCTCTTTAGCAAACTTCGCTAGTTCTTTCATTTTCCTCAGGAACTTATCACGATCAGATTTTTCATATAGACTCTCAGCACCATCGATATCATCCTTTATTTTGTAAAACGGAGATTCTACGTCTTCCACACTTGAGCCTAATTTCTGCCATAAAGGATCATTCATTGCACGTAGTCCATCAAGAAACGTCTCCGTACCATCTCTGTTGTCAGACATGAGAGCAAACGTGACAGAAAAGGGAAGATAACCTTTGAGTCTCCGGCCTAACAGAGAATAGTCAGATTTGCCCTTTGGTAGAGCTTCTGGATCTTTTCGTCTGTATAGTCCAGATAATGTCGACGGATAACCTTTCTTGGTAGACGGCCTTGAACGAAGTCTATCTTGCTTTCAGGCAAGCCTCTATTATCCATCTCGGAAGCGAAGAAACTTCTTAGATCCTTTGGACATATCTTAACTCCGCTTCTTTCGGATGCTTCCCTGAAGAGGCGATCCACGTAATGCTCGCCCTCTTCCCAAGCTAGGAAGACTCTTTCTCCGGGGCCCTTGTCTGAGAGAAGAGGTCTCAATGTCTTTAATGTCTCAGGATTCACGAAACTGAAATTGGAGTGTTTTGTCTGGCCGACATGAATCCAAGAAACGTCTAATTTGCCTGTACTCAAATTAACGTCCTTGACTCGAAGAGCTAGGACTTCACCTAGTCTTAGGCCTGAAGTCGCTAAGCAGAGAAATAGAACCCTGATTTCTCCTTCTGGAAGAGCTGCGTAGAATATCCTGATTTGTTCTATTGTTGGGACTTTGATCAGCTTCATCTTCTCGGCCTGCATCTTGAGTCCTTGAACAAGATCAGGTCTCTTGGAAAAGTCTCTGAGGAAGGGGACTATAGCTCGAAATCGCAGATTGAAGCGATTAACCTCTAGCTGGAATTCATCAAAGTAGAGTTTCACAACTTCCGGAGTGATCCTAGGATAATTCTCTAAGAAGGCTCTGACATGCCAAAGTCTATTCTTCACCGTTAACTCGGTGACTTTTCGCTCTTCTATGAGAAATTTGCGATACTTTTCAATCGTTGAGTCCACGTCTGAGATTATCAGTGGCTCAGAATTCGGTAAAGGAACATTCAGAGCCTTTAGCAAGAAATCAAACTTAGCGGTCAGCTCGTTTAGCTGAGTTTGCACTTCTTGAAGGCTCATGGTAGAACCAGACAAGAGTGACGACCGATGGATCGTATTTATGGTATCGCGGGCCTCTTCCGGCCGGATCTGGAAAAGATTTGTAACAAACTAGATAAATTCGCGCCAGAGATCAAATTTTCTTGCGTGGGAAGGCTTCCAATTGCCTTTCTGAATTAGAGTCTGAAACAACTTCTTGGGATCAAAAAACGGCGGCCAAAGCGTAATCGCCAGCCTGGAAAGAGGCGCGTTTGCAGGAATTGTTGCGCTTGGCTTTCTCTTCATACTGAGGCTCGGTGGAATTGCACCCTTCCCGCCAGAGTCCGCGCTGGAGGCATTTCTCAAGATAATTCCCGAGTCAATCCAGGAACCTTCAGTCCAGGCTCTTGGCGACCTCGCGGGCGAGCTCGGCCTGATATTAGCGACGTTGATCGCGATTTTGATCTACGGCCTATTTGCTTTGATCTTCGAGCGCTATTACGCGCCTCGAATGCAGGGCAGACAGATCTCTAGATTTGAAAAGTTTCTTGTCTTCTCTCTGATTCCGTGGCTTTTCTTCGGCGTTATCGTTCTTCCTCTGGTTGGAGTCTCGCTCTTTGGAATTTCATCCGGAGTCGGAAATGCATCAACCGCGATCTGGCTTTTTCCTTTAGCACTTCTGCTTTCGAACTTCGTTTACGGTGCGGTAATGTCCTGGGAGTACAGCGATCTGAAAGTGTTCTCGCCAGTCAAGTCCGGAACTGCAATTTCAAAATCGAGTGCTCCGAAGGCAAGAGAGTCTTCATCTGTATCGCGAAGGTCCTTCGTTGAAAAGGGTGCGATTGCGCTGGGAGCTCTCGCTCTGATGGCTACAAGTTTGGACTCGCTTTTGACCGCCTCCGGGTCCGCGCCGCAAACTCCTCCGGCTGGATCAAATGCTACTTCGTCTGGCACGCCGATCAATCTTCCCGGGGCGCCGGCGATCTTCGCGGATCCGCGTCTTGCAACTCTGGTCGACAGCGAGGTCACCTCGAACGACAACTTCTACCGAGTTGCAATCGACGTATTCGATCCCTCGGTAGATCTTTCGAGCTGGTCGCTTCAAGTTGGCGGAGTAAACGGTAGCGGAAAGACGTACACTTTGCAGGAACTGCAATCTCTTCCGAAGCAGAAGGAGTTCAATACATTCGAGTGCGTGAGCAACGTCATAAACGGCGGACTAGTTTCCAATGCAGAGTGGGGCGGCGTGAAATTATCGGATCTCTTCTCGGACGCGGGCGGCGTCCCCCAAGGGGCTCAAAACGTGGTATTTTACTCGGTCGACGGTTACAGCGTCGCAATTCCAATCGCAACTGCACTTAATAGCAAGTCAATGGTCGCGTATGAAATGAATGGGTTATCTCTGCCCCAAAAACACGGCTACCCGCTTCGCGCTGTAATTCCCGGATTGTACGGAATGATGAGCGCAAAGTGGGTGAGGAAAATCCAGGTCATAGACTCGAGCTATTCCGGTTACTGGCAGACTCGTGGCTGGTCTAGCGTTGGCACCGTTATGACGGTTGCATTTATCACGGTTCCAGGGGACGGTGCACAGGCAAGTCTCTCACAAAACAAAGGAACGATCCTTTTGGGCGGTTACGCATTTGCTGGAAACCGCGGAATATCAAAAGTGGAAATCAGCGCCGACAACGGCCAGACCTGGCAGACAGCAACTCTCAAACCTTCGCTTGCAACAAACAGCTGGACTCTCTGGGCGTATGCCTGGTCACCGAAAAATACAGGGTCTTATTCCATACTTGCAAGGGCAACCGACGGCACCGGAGCTCTTCAGAGTTCGCAAAATACCGACACTTTTCCGAACGGGGCAACCGGCTACGCAATGGAAAATGTGCAGGTTGTCTCTTAACTCTCGAAATCCGAGATATTCGGCCGTCTCACAACGATATGAGAAACGGCTCGTTCGGATCTAGAGAACGTTCGTTCAATTCTCTATTGTTAAAGGGGTAGCTTTCCCCCAGTGTACGCAGATTTGTCTTGAAGGCACTAAACAAGCGTTCAGCCGTGGAAAGTCTTTGCGTCCTGTCATTTGCCGTAGTCTTGGTTGGAGTAGCGTTGCTCGGGCCAAGAGCTTCTTTTGCCGCTACATCCCAGCCGGCCTTTGACAACTTGCAAGTATTCCTGTCGCCGCAGAATTCTACTCTGTCGACATTTTCAATGACGGTGTACAATACTACAGGAGGAGTTGTTGCGAACTCCCAGAGTTCCTATCCGGCATTTTCATTTGAGCTGCCAAGCGGGAACTATCTGATAACTGCAACGGCAGGCTCACCGTACTACTATTATCCAATAGCCTATGGCGCAGCTGGTTCTGGGGGCGGTAAAATGATTCCATCAGGAGTAATGGCTAACGAACAGGAGTACGGATACTCGCAGGTCAGCCTGAACTCTTCGTCAAAGTCATTGACTATTTCCACTACGCCGGTGAGTTCGATTCAAACTTCCCAGATATCTCTTGTCGTGAAATTTGTAAATGGCACCGCGGCTTCCGGTGCCAGCGTGTATGCCTCGGTGCTAGGTGGGGAGAGCTGGGGGTACTATCCAGGATCTCAGCTCGTCATGAGCAACAGTACCGGGTCAGATGGATCAGTTTCTCTGACCGTTCCGATTGCGCCTCTTCAGGTAACCGCTTGGTCCTGGGTTCCGGTTAACCTGCCCGAAAGTCAAACCACAACACAAGTAACCATAGCTGGTCAGCCGGTAAATGTAACTGTCTACTGGCAGCCGACATATGTCGGACTCGCTGGCTCTGCTTTCATGATACCGCCATTCCAGCAGGATACGATTACATTGAAAGCTCAGCAGCAGAACTACTGGGCGTACCCGCAGGGAGTTGCTTCCGCGCAGACAACACTCTCGGTTCCGGGGATTGCAGGCTCAGCTGGATCGCAGGGCACAATTGCAAACTCGCCAGCTGCAGTTCCCGCAAGTGTCATGAGACAACAGCAAGGGGGATCTTCACAAGTTCCGACAGAGTCCACGCCGCAGATTTTATCCACCACGGTGACTCTGACAACTACGCAATCGGCGTCCCAAGCAGCATCGGGATCGAGCACTTTACTTGTCGAGGGCGGAATACTTGCTGCAGTGATAATCTCGATCGCAGCCGCGACAATAGCACTGAGGAGAAAGTAAGACTTCACAAGAGAGTCGCCGGGATTTTTTTCTCCGGCGGAGTGTCTCTTTGCGCAAACAGGATATCAAGCAGCGTCGAATTCGAAAACTGTTGGCTCTACTTCCACCAATCGCCCTAATCGCATCTGACCGACTCGCGGAAAAACAACGGAGTGCTCCTGAGTCCAGAATAATGCTATCCGGTAATTTTTTCTCGAAAATGACGATTGGCCGAATGGTCTGATTTTTCTTACTGTCGCAGATCCCTGTGTATCCAATTTCGATATATGATTGGCCTAGAAACCCCGAATGAATAAGCGACAGGCCAGGCCATCACAATAATTCGAAATCGTCTTGATAATCAAAAAGAATTGACGCTTGTATGTCTATGAGATTCAAATTTGACGTATAGATCTGTTAAGCTAGGCCGCAGTTTGGCTCGCGATCTGTGTCAATGCTTCTTGACATAAAGCTACGATTAAATCACCCTCGGCCAAGGAGCCAGGCCGAATCTTTCATGAGCATAGACAACAGCGGATATCTGAACGAAACGTCATCAGCGTCGCCAGCTTCTCCGTACGCGGGAAGATCGGATACTCAGCAGGTAATGGCTGTTGAGTTCGACACCGAAGTAAGAGACTGGTGGATCGAGGGTGGCAGGCTCGGAATCCCAAAAGAATTCAGGCAATACTTCCCAAAACCAGGAGAACCAATCGTCCTAATAGACTATGAGGGGCGCATGTACAGATCCAAGATGCACAACCTCTGGCAGGGAGTGGATGTCGGAAGGATTGACGGCATAAAGCCGTTCTACAAGAACCATCCGATAATCACGCCCGGGACAAAGCTCCACGTAAAGGTTACCGGGAAAAGCACGGCAGTCGTGCTGCTCGCCGAACGGCCATCACACATGATGCATTCGATGCAGTAGGACTCTGGGGAGACATTTGCGATTTTTTTGCAACTGTCTCGCTCCTAATTTTTCTTTGATTCGTATCTCTCGTGGACCCTATACCTAAGATATCTGTCGTCAGGAGAGAATTTAGGCGGGTGTGGCGAAACTACCTCGCTTGCCCCGCATTTAGGACACCCTATCTGGAGTGTGTAAGACTCGCAGATCTTGCACTTGCGAAGTAGCCTATTCAAGCTGCTTGCGGGATTCCTCTCTCGTAAAGTTGAACTTGCCCTTGTTTTTTTCAAGGGTAGTCTTTATTCGTTCTAGTGCGCTTTGCAGTCCGCGCTCTGCAACCTTGTAATTTTCAGCCTTTACGATCAACCTGTACCTTGGCGTACCGAGATAGGTAACCTTCACTTGCGCTCCCGATGTCTTTACCTCCTCGCCGTACCGAAGCGCGCTCTTGATCACCTCGATGCCGTTTGATGTCTTTACGCGAATGTCCATCACGCCGCGTACTTCGACAATTGGTATTGCGATCTTGTCCTTTGTAACTTCTTCCAAAAGCGCGCCCGTCTGCGCGTCCAGGCCCTCAAGCTTCTGCAGAGCTTTAGGACCTCTCCTTGCAATATCCTCAAAGCCGTCGTACAGTGTATCGTAGACGTTGAGAATTGTGTCTGTGATCGTCCTTAATGCTGCATCGTTGTTATCCAGCTTTATCTTTAGTGCGTCAACGATGGTCTCCGCCTTTTCGGTCTTTTTTACCTCGATTACTTTCGCGCGTCTCTCTTCACCCGAGACCTGGCGAAGCGAGAGATCGATTTCCTTGCGACCTCTGTTAATCCGGATTACCTTGAGGACGATCTTTTGACCAGGCTTTGCGTAGCGCTCGATGTCGCGTACCCAGCCGGTTGCGATCTCGCTGATGTGCAAGAATGCAGGCAGTCGTCCGTACTCGTCCAGAGTTACGTAAACGCCGTGCGCGGTAATCTCGCGAACAGTTGCTAAAACTAGTTCTCCGTCGTCCGGCATCGACTGGACAGGTGGAGCATTTTCAATCGTCATGTTGCTGTAAATTATCTCCTAGAAACAGCTGCGAAACCGGGGTAAATAGATTTCGCGGCTTTTTACTTTAGGTGTAGTCCAGCCTCTTGACTTCGGCGCCCAGACTCTCGGAGTACTCGACCTTGCCCCCAGAGTTGTATGCAAGGACTTCGCCGCACTGCTTGCACTTGACCTCCTTCGTCGCGTTCGAGTAAAACACGTTCTCCGTCCCGCACTTTACACATAGCCCGGAGAGGAATTCGCTCTTTGGTTTCGGGATGAATACCCTTTCCTTTCGTACCATTACTGCTCAATCTCCAGTTTTCGCAGCCTGATGCCTAATCTAGTAACTATCTTGCCGCACTCTTTGCACTTTAGTCTCAGTATCTGCTTTTTCGTTGTCTTTGCAGTTCTGACCAGTTTCGGAAATTTTTGACCGCCGTAGCCGTGGATGTCTTCCTCGTGCCTTCTCGCGCCGACTGCGGTCGCGCGCTGCTTTCCAGCCTTGTAAATGCTCACGGTGTGAACGGTGTGCTTGTTATCATGCGGGCAGTAAGTCTTCATTTCTTTGACCATTTTCATACGAATATCACCGGAAAAAAGTGTGTAAGACTAATACCTACAATCTCACGGCTTATTAACGTAGTGCAATGGCTCGCGTAATTTTTGTGATCTTTGCTTCATTCAAGCGGTCCTGCGCTCGCACGCGCGTGGAAGACCCCCTAGGGGGTTATATATACTGGTATTTAAAGCGCTTTAAATAGCGCGATTGATTTCTCGAATTTCCATTCGAGGAAATTTTCGATTTTCACGATATCTTTTTGGGGAATTTTCAATCCGCGTACTTTTCTTTATCGAGCTACTCTAACTTCGGCATCGGATATTACTCTTCGGGCTCGATCCAGCTTCGAGCGATAATTCCGATCTTTGCAAGGCTCTTTGCGTTCTCTAAGGGCATTATTGCAACATCCTCGGGTTCGAACGGACCGTAGGTTGCAAGATCGGTTCCCGAAATCGCGGTGTACGGCTGAGTGAATCTCACGATGACGTACTTTTGCTTCACGACTTCCCCGACCCGCTCCAACTCGGCAGTCTGGCCGTTCAAAATCGCCTGACCGATCCGATCGAATCTTTTTCGCGATTGAACCAGTGGTTCGACGATGTAGCGTTCTTCCGGTGCCAGGTTTGTAACGTCCGATTCTGGATCCTGCCGGAACTTCGAGATCCTGAGCTCGATTAGGCGGAGAGCGATATTTGAGAGTAATCTTCTTTCTGCTAGACTAAGCTCGGAGATGAGGTTTTTCTCGCGCTCTGACCCTTCCGACCTGATTGTCTTGATGTGCGCGGCTACGTCCCGGAAAGTGACTGGAGAAATCTTCAGGAGGTCTTTAGAGCGGTTTTCATCCTCCAGCAGGCGATTCAGCTTTTCAGCGATGTTGTCGATCAAACTACTAGCCCGCCACTTTCGCCGGGATTTTTGCGGCGCCACGCGCAATGAGATAAACCGCGAGGTACAAAGGGACCTTTGTTACTTCGGTACTCTTTATCGGGCCAAAGCTCCTGCCGCCGAGCGAGACTTTGGGACAGATATCCACCGACAAAAGAGTTTCCTCGTCCTCTTCCGGCAGCGCGACCGCGTCTATGAACGGGTCGAACCTCATCAAATCTTCGCACTTTCGCTTTACGAGACCCGTTTTGTTATTCAGCGTTTCAGGCATTCTGAATACCCTGTGGATGTCCGCCGTGACCATCGAGTCTAACTTTACGCTGTTTGCCAAGACGGCGGAGGCGACCAAATGCTCCACATCGTCCGAGTCGAGATCGTTTACCAGTTCTGACGCGCGCTTTTCAAACTCGGCTGTCTTGAATGGCTTTGATCCGGGGGGAAGGTCCCTGATGTATCTTGCTACTCTGCCGCGCCAGCCCGGGTCGTTTGTTGACAACTTGAAGTTTTCAAAGGCGCCTGCCACCATTCCCCGCGCAGTGAGATAATCAGATATTTCGGCGCGTACATGCTGGTCGAGTTCGTCATACTGGGTTTCTCCCAGTTCGATGTGAAAGCCAGCATTTCCTGAAAAGTAAACTGAAGCAAGCGAGCGAGGGATGCCAAAATCGGTTTCAAGGAAATCCAAGAGTTTCAGGACTTCTTTCTTTGTTCCTTCGATGCAAAGAGGGCATGCCCAAGTCATTTCCAAGATCCTTGTCCCCTTGCACGCCGGACAGGACTCAGGCCTCAGACCAAACTCTTTCCGACCGCACTGTTTGCAAAACCACACGTCATGGTCATTCTTGCAGGGAAGTTTTAGGGCGTCAGCATCGATGTCGAAAATCAGTTCGGCCCTCAGCCACCCTTTCTTCTGCATCTCTTCGGTCGGTTGTTCGTACTGAGAGTTAGAGCAGTAAACTCCTGCCGGACCTTCTTTGACTAGAAGCGCTCGAAAGGTTCCGATGTCGCTGAAGGATTGGTGCCGTATCATTGCACCGTTAAAGGGAAAGTAACCAAACTCTCGGGATTCCATGTGCGGAGGCGCGCCAATCCGGCCCGAGTGCTTGAAATAGTACTCTTTGAAATAGCGCCTAAGTAGCGCTAACGAGCTTTCGTCCAACCTCTCCTCTCCTCACTCGACTCTCTACTCTTGGGTTTCGAGCGATTTTCGCTCCTTTTCCCACCCTTCCTACCTACTTTTGATGGTTCATCCTCCGGTTTCTTTCTTGAAGGATACTGAAGTGGGGTGGAAATCTCGTAACATTTTATCGGGTCTTTAAAGCAGAAAGAGTTAGTCTGAAGAGTCTTGCAGGAAGGAACGCTGTATCTTGTTTTCCCGCCCTTTATTCCCGCAATGTGTTCGACCTGATACTTTGTGATTGACGCCTTAAAGTCAGGGGCCTTCGGGAAAAGAGCCATGATATCGTCTACCGTCTTGCCGACCGCAAGAAGATAGGTAGCCATGAGAAATCTGCCAAAGTGAGGGACGTTCTGACCCTTTTCAAGCAGGTCAAGAGCAGCTCTGACGCATGGGGGGTAATCTTCGGGCCTTACATTGATGATTGTGTATGCGCTCCTCGGGGGCGGCGGAGCCGAAGCTACCAGTCTTTTGACAACTTCATCCAGATTTGCCGTCAGCTTTGGAATATTCACTCTCCCCAGCCTGAGGAGGATGATTTCGTGGATCTCTTCCCTGATAAGACGTATCAGATCCTGTTGAGTGACGAAAACCTTTCCGCCTTGGACGAGCCGGTTTACGAGCTTCCACTCGGGTTTGTGAAAGTGAACCGCTCTTTTGACATAATCCTGAAGTGAAATCTTGAATCTAGGATACCGCGGGTCTGCCGATCGCTCTAATTTTATTCCAAGAAAATTTGTGAAGATGTCTTCGATGACGTGATCGTTTTTTTCCTGTTTCAAGATTCCCTCCACCCGGATTGCCTCGGCGAGGGCATAGCGTTCCATGATGTGGTCAAGTTTGGTCGATTTCACAAGCATTAGAGATACCGGAAACGACATGATTTCGATTTCCCGATTTTCGGAACTCTTGTCCGACACTTTGCCTGATCTAAACGCTTCTAGGATTCGATCTTCGGCACGGTCAATTACTTTCTTGTAATCCGGACTCATCAGGTCGTTGAAGGAGATTCCCTGCTGGCTGATGAAATCCCCTGCCTGCGGAAGAAATGTGTACTTTGCCAGATCATCGGCACCGAACTGAATCGCGATAATTCAACTCCTTTTTCTCGGGAAAGTTTCACTTACGAGATCCAGCTGGAGCTTCCGTCTTTGTAAATCTCTTTTTTGAATAGTGCAGGTTCTTTCTTGTATCTCTCAACCGCATCTCTTAGCGCGTCAAATCCCTGCTTGCGTCTTGGCGAGGCAACCAGAACCATTACCACTGGTTCGCCAGCACTAAACTTGCCAAGACCATGGACTATCAATATGTTGGAAAGAGAGTATTTTTCCAGAACTTCCTTGCTGATTTTCTGGAGGACAGAGTTCGCATGCCTCTCGTAGGACTCGATAAGTAGCGATCTTATCTTCTTCGTCCCATCGGCGCTTTCCAGTCTTGCCACGCCGAGAAAGCTCAAAACTGAGCCCGTATTTTTGCCCAGGTTTTGGACGAACAGTTTGTAAATTAGGGAAAAATCCAGCTGAGACTTTGGATATACTCCAGAACTCAGAGAGCCCTTAGCGACCCTGGATTTTGCTTTTTCTTTGATGATCTGAATTGGTTCTCCCAACATCAAGTACCTCGGGCTATGAATACGGCATGCGGGAGCTCCTTCAAAACCAAGTCCATTCCGAGTTTTGCGGCATCAGGAGATCCCGGCAAACAGAACACGACCTTCGAGTCCACAACCCCCGCAATTGCCCTCGTCATCATTGCCGCCGAACCGATCGAGTCGAAGCTAATTCTGCGGAATATTTCGCCAAAGCCATCCAGCGTCTTGTCCAAGAGCGGAGAGATAGCTTCGATGGTAACGTCTCTTGGTGACAACCCACTTCCACCGAGAAAAATCACAGCATCGCAGTTGTCGTTTACGAAAGAGCTGTAGAGCGACAGCCTGATCAAAGACTTGCTATCGTCAATAACGGAGTATAGGAAATCATATCCTACCTTTTCAAGAAACTCTTTTGCGATCTCTCCACTATCGTCCCGCAGCTTGTCGTCGCGAAATCGACTTGAGCTGACTGTGAACAAACCAATCTTGAAATTCCTAGGTGATGACTCCTTATGGGAAATTGCAGAGTTTGAATCGTGATGGTGGCCCGATTTCTCCATTTACTTTTTCTCACCCTTTTCTTTTCGGACTACGTGGATCTTCTCTATCCTTGTATCCGGATACTGGCCCTTTTCGTCTTTTTCATATTTTTTTACGACGTCCCAGATATTCAATAGTGCAGTCGATACGGCGTTCAAAGCTTCCATCTCCACTCCCGTTCGGCTTTCCGCGTTAACTTCAACCCTCACAGTAATTGAATCCGGAGATTCCGTGAATTCCACAGAAGTCGCTTCTATCAGAAGCGGATGACACAACATCAGGGACGTCGGGGTTGATTTTACAGCCTGAATTGCCCCGATAGAGGCGATCTGAAAGGGCTCCCCTTTTTCGATCTTGCTCGCGTGAATCAACTTCATAGTGGATTCTCTCAAAAAGATTGTTCCCTCAGCGATAGCCTGCCTATGAATGACAGGTTTTTTAGAAACATCAATCATCTTAGGGATGGATTCTTCTTTGGGAGAACCTGACATCTGAAATAACAAGTGCATTCCAGGTTTTGGGATAATTACGTTTCTCCTGCAAAACTGAAGGAAAATGAATATACTAGACTCAGGCCAGAACCGTATCCTCGATGGCAGTTTCGAAAGTCACAATCAGATATTTTGGAATGCTGCGCGATATTGTGGGAAAAAGAAGCGAGACACTGAGCATTGACGATGGATCCACCACAATGGATCTTTTAAGAAGAATCTCATCCGAACATGGGAAGCGATTTCAGGATTTTGTATTCGAATCCGATGGAAAAATTCGTTCTGGCCTTGCGTTCGCGATAAACGGAATTTCAGTCGATAGGTCATCGATCACCAAAACAGCATGCAAAGACGTTGAGGAATTCGTGATTCTTCCCCCAATCAGCGGAGGAGATTAAGAACCTGCCAACAAATGATGAATGCTTTTCTACCTCCAACATCAGAGGAAAGGAACCTGTTCAGATTTGAGCGGCACAGCCAATTTGAAGGCGCAAAAGGGCGATACTGTTTCGGTGCATTATTTAGGAAAATACGTAGGTGGTCAGGTCTTTGACACCTCGATGGAATCAGAAGCAAAGAAAAGCGGAATGTATTCTCCGGCTAGAGACTACAAACCGCTCCAAGTTAAACTAGGAGCGGGACAAGTAATCCCTGGGTTTGAAGAAGCTCTCTTGGGAATGGCGGTGAATGAGGAGAAAGAGGTGACGATTCCTCCTGAGAAAGCGTACGGCAAGAAGGGGAACCATCAGATGGCGGGAAAGACCCTTGTGTTCAAGCTTCGCGTTACCAATATCAAGAGATAGCGGAGTAATTTTGCCCTAAACATATTCTGTCTGGCTCTGTTCTCGCAAGAATTGTTGGATATAATACGATCCACCGGCTCCTTTTCCGGTAGATCCGCTTTTCTTCCAACCAACAAAAGGCTGGTTTCCAACTACCGCACCCGTCGTGGAACCTGATGTCCTATTTGCGTAAATGACTCCTGCTTCGATTTTGGAAAAGAATTCGTTAATTTCATTGTTGTCGGTAGTGAATATTCCCGAAGTTAGACCGTATTCGACATCGTTCACTCGTTCGATCGCATCTTCGAAATTTGAGTAGGTCTCAACCGTAAGTATCGGCACAAACATTTCTGTCTTGATCAACGTGCTCGTTTTCGGCAAATCGACGACTACGGTAGGCTCGGCAAAGTATCCCTTTGCCATTTCCCCTTCTCTTACGACCCTTCCTCCGCAAGCGATTACTCCATCTTTCCTAGCCTGATCGACGAAAGATTGGTAATTTTTGTACGCGCCTTCGTTTATTAGTGGGCCAAGAAAGGTTGACTTTTCAGCTGGATCTCCGAGTTTTAGCTCGGCCGTTTTCAAGACAAGTTGTCCCACAAATTCGTCCTTGATTTTCTGGTGTACGTAAACTCTTGAACAGGCGCTGCATTTCTGACCTCCGAAGCCAAATGCACCTCGCATTACTCCTTCCACCGCTTTTCGAATATCTGCCTTGTCTGAAACAATTGTCGCATTCTTTCCGCCCATTTCGGCAATGAAAGGTCTCGGGTATCGTGATTCGAAATCGGCTATCGATTTTGAGCCCACATCGTAAGAACCCGTAAAGACCACTCCACTAACGTGCGAGTTTTCGATCAGTTCTTTTCCGACTGTCGAGCCTGACCCCGTAACGAAGTTAAATGCTCCGGCTGGAATTCCAGACTGCTCTAAAATCCTATACATTTCGTAAGACAAAAGCGGGGTGTCGGAGGCGGGTTTTAGTACGACGCAATTGCCGGAAATGGAAGCTCCTGTACTCATTCCTGTCGCGATAGCGAATGGAAAATTAAATGGAGCAATAACACTCCAGACACCGTACGGCTTGAGGATGGATTTCGTTTTTTCATTTGGCGAAAGATGGCTCATCGTCAGCTGGAAACCCCTGTTTACCTCGAGCTGTTCTGCGTAATATCTCATGAAATCGATGCCTTCATCAATGTCGGCCATTGCTTCGTGCCGGGTCTTCCCATTTTCCAAGGTCATCTCAGCCGCCAACCTGAATTTTTGACCTGATGCAATATCCGTCGCACGCCTGTAGATGTTCACGCGTTCTTGATACGGTGTTGATGACCAAGATTCGAAGGACTTCTTTGCAGCTCCAATTGCTTGCTTCGCGTGTTCCCTTGTTCCCTTTTGAAATCGTCCCACGATAATATCGGTATTCGAAGGTGAAACGTCGTCAAAGGTCCCATCTGAGGAATAGACCTCTTGACCAGCAATAATCATTGGGTAAGTTTTTCCTAACTTTCCCTGAAACTCTTTCAATGCAGTCTCGTACTGTCGATGGAACTCGTCTTCCATTCCTTCGGATTTTAGCCTGACAAAGGTATTTTCATTCTGGAACAATTCTTCTCACTCGCAATTGGTATCCCGGAAGGGATCCCAACCAATGATCTGAGCTCAATCAAATAAGGATTGAACACGCACAACCGAAATCGAAAGTCGAGTATTCGCAGAATGTGCAAGCGACGAAGCGTCTTTCTTAATGCGCGAATGCTTCAGAAGAGAATTCTAAGCCGCTTCGAGTTTGCCTTGGAGGCAGTCGAAAAGGTTCTTGATTATTTTTTCAGCTTGACTCTGAATCAATCTTTGACCGACAGAAGCGATCCTTCCACCAATCTTCGCTTCCGCGGACCACTTCATCGAGGTCCCACCAGCAGGGACATCAGCAAGATCTATGAACATCTCCATGTCCACTGTGCTTCCAATGCCGGTTCCATGAGCAGTCATTTTTGCATGGGTCGTTGGAGTTTTTTCAACGACCAAGAAATGCAGATTAAAGTCTCCTTTGATGAACGATACGCCTGCTTTGACGACGGCATTGAAATCGTCAGGTGACTTTACATCAAGCTTCTGAAGATCGGGCATGCACTGCGAGATTTGATTTGGATCGAGAATCATAGAATACACCTTCTCACGCTGAGCTTTTACATCAAAGGTACCTTCAAAATGCAATTTTTGATTCTCCTTTTGGTAAAGATGGGGCTAACTGCGCTCGGTGAAAGATAAAAAGCTTGAGCGCCGCCTTAGAAATAGTTCGCACTGATTGGAATGCTCTGTAAGTTGAAAGCTACATAGCTTTCGTTGCTTTGGTGTCTTCTGGTTGCATCTTTTTTGCTGCGGCCTTGATCGATTTTACAATGTTCACGTAACCAGTGCACCTGCAAAGATTTCCCTCAATCCCCCTTCGAATCTCATCATCCGTCGGATCGGGATTTCTCTGGAGTAAGAATAGGCCAGCAATCAACATACCCGGGGTACAATAACCACACTGCAATCCGTGATTTTCCCAGAAGGCTTCCTGGATCGGGTGAAGCTTGTCTCCATCTGCCAATCCTTCAACGGTCGTAATTTCAGCACCATTCGCTTGAATTGCAAGTACCATGCAGGATTTGACGGTTTTGCCGTTCATGAAAATCGTGCAAGCTCCGCAATGCCCCGTGTCGCATCCAATATGAGTTCCAGTGAGGTTCAGTTCGTCTCGGAGAAAATGAACTAGAAGCAACCTCGGCTCGGCCATCCCTTTGTATTCCTTGCCGTTGATCTTGCATGTTACCTGAACTAGGTCTGACTTTGTTACTGCTTTCATCATTTTTATATTACCTCACATTAGCCTCGACATTGCGAGTTTGATCGTCCTTCTCGTAAACACCTTGATCATCTCCATCCTGTAATTTCTGCTTCCGTGCAAGTCCGAAGGGGGATCCGCTCCCTGGTTTGCCACCTCGGCAGCATCAGCGATATTCTTGTCGTCTAGAGTCTTACCCCTCAAGTGCGCTTCGGCTGGCGTCGCCCTGAGTGGTTTCGGTCCTACTGCCCCCAGAGCAATTCGAATATCCTTGCACACATTACCGTCTTCAATCGTCAAACTGACGCCCGTCCCGACTATGGCGAAATCTCCTTCTCGTCTGCTGTGCTTGATGTAAGCAGAGGCCGACCTAGGCGGCATGTAATGTAGTCTGATTTCCGACAGAACTTCATCATGGCCAACTGCGGTTTCGAAGAGACCTGTGAAAAATTCAGTTGCAGGAACAGTTCTCTCGCCCCTACCACTTCGGATCACAAATCTTGCGTTCGCGGCCGTTAGAGCTGTTGGCATATCGGCGGCCGGATCCGCGTGGCAAGAGCTTCCGCCGATCGTCCCAACATTCCTGATCTGTTGATCACCAATCTTGCTTGCAGCATCAATCAAAAGGGGAAAATGCTTCTTCAACACCTCACTGTGTTCGACTGCGTCATGCGTAGTTAGCGCGCCGATTCCGACATACTCCTTGTCTTCGCGGATGTACGAGAGATCCTTTAGTTTGGAAATGTCAACAAGCGCCGATGGAGCTGCGAGCCTCAATTTCATCAATGCAAGAAGACTCTGGCCGCCGGCGAGGACTTTAGCTTCCTCGTTTTCATGCAAAATTTCAATTGCTTCGTTGATCGAAGAGGGTGAATAATAATCGAATTTCTTCGGCGTCATTGAGAGTAATTTGTCTTCGGATTGGTTCAGAATATTTCAATATATCTCCGCGATTTCAAAAAGATCTACAATTTTGAAAAATTGAGATGAACTTCCCTGCACGAAATCGCAATCTCTGAAATAATTGCTATCGGCATGCTTTTGTCGAGCTAAATCAGGACACAAACTTCAGACTCGGACTCTAAATTCTCAAGAGTATATTTGCAGAATGTACTGCGCAGTAGTTCTATGATGAAGGTGCCAAAATTTGATAAACGCTTAAATCATAAAACGCACAAACTAATGGCAAGGTTTGACTGATTACCAATTGAATTTTACATTTGGTGGTTATATTGAGTCAAGAGAAAGGAATCGTAAAGTACTTAGTAAAATTAAGATTTGATGTAGAAGGAGTAGTTGAGAAGGCAGATCTAATAGGCGCAATCTTCGGACAGACGGAAGGCCTCTTCGGGCCTGAGATGAACCTACAGGAACTGCAAAAGACATGGAAGGTCGGTCGCATAGAGATCAATCTGCAGTCTAGCAACGGGAAGACTTCTGGCGAAGTACTCATTCCAATGAGTACTGATGTTTCTACAGCAGCGCTAATTGCTGCAGCTGTCGAAAACGTTGACAAAGTCGGTCCTTGTTCTGCTAGATTTCAGCTCGGCGGGATAACCGATGTTCGCGCAGATAGGCGCAAGGTCATTGTGGATCGCGCAAAGGCCATAATGAAAGATTGGGCCTCAAAAACTGCGAGCGAAGGTGAAGAGTCTCTCAAGGATATTGTGGACTCTGCAAAGAAGCAGAGGCTCATCACTTTCGGTAAGGAAGGGCTTCCCGCGGGCCCGGCTGTCGCATCATCCGATACCGTGATAGTTGTCGAAGGACGGGCGGACATTATCAATCTTCTCAGGGCAGGAATTGAAAACACGATCGCGGTTGAAGGCACAAGTGTTCCTGAGACTGTCAAGGATCTGGCAAAGCGTGGGCGTACCCTGATAGCATTCTTAGATGGCGATCGCGGTGGAGATCTGATTCTGAAGGAACTGACCCAAGTCGCGCGTGTTGAACGTGTCTACAGGGCTCCAAGAGGTCGCGAGGTCGAAGAACTGACCCCGGTCGAGATTCTCGAAATTTTGCGGGAGAAACCCAGTGAACGCGAAGAAGAGGGAGAGGAAAGAGAGGAGCATCCGCGCGATCACGATAGAGAACACCACGGGCGATATGATCGAGACCGTGGAAGATACAATCGGAGGGATCGTCCTGAGAGAAGGGGTCGCGAGAGGCAGGAGTACCAGTATGAAGAGAGGCCTCCCGAGCGCGAACCAACCGAGAAAGTTCAGCTCCCCCCTGCTCCACCAATGGCGACAGAGGCTGCCGAGAAAGTAAAGTCAGAGTATCCTTCGATAAATGGAACCCTTGAAGCCAAGGTCTTTGATGGAACATGGGGAGAGACTGGGAAGATGCCGGTCAACGAACTTGTTTCAAAGATCGGCGACATTTCTGGTGCAAAACATCTGATCTTTGACGGGATTGTAACCCAGCGGCTTATCGACAGCGCGTCAAAAGTAGGCATCGAAACTATAGTAGGTCACAGAACCGGAGAAATCCAGAACAAGCCCGAGGGAATTCTCGTCTACAGCTTCCGCGATCTAGGACTGGAATAGTCAAACCTGATGCTGCCTCCATCCGGAGGCAATAAGAGCTGCAGCCCTTGTTTGTGTCGTCGCAGGCGGAGCGTCGTTGATAGTAAATCGTCTTGATCTCCGTCACGATCTTGTCACGGTAACGCCGGAGCAACCCGACGATCTCTGGACACTCAGAAGAGTCATAACGAGAGGTGACCTCGTCGCGGGCGAGACTTCCCGGGTCTACAAAGATCTAGGAGAATACTCTCGACCAGACAAGGAACGGATTAAGGTTACAGTGACTGTGGAAGTTGAGGAGATCCAGCTAGACAGCACTTTTTCGCGGCTAAAAGTTTCCGGAAAAATAATGGATATCTCAAATGAGCTTTTTACCAAGGGCTCTTTTCACTCCCTCACACTTTCAGAAGGACATCGTGTTTCTATTAGAAAACCGAGTGGATTTTCTCCTCTTCAAGTTAAGCTGATCGAAGGGGCGGGGTTGCCGAAAGACAGCTACGTAGTGGTTGCACTCGATCAAAGGGAGACGGGGATTGGTATAATCAAGGGCACTCACCTGCAAATTCTACCAACAATAGAGTCAGGTGTGACGGGCAAAATGTACACCGACTCGAGACGCGGAAGTGGTGGAAACTATTTCGAGAAAATCGCGGATGCTCTCGCGGTAGTTTATCCGAAAGATGCCAAGGTCTTTGTCCTCGGCCCCGGAACCACAAAGGAAAAATTCGTTAACTATCTGCAAAGAGAGAGAAAAGAGTTTGCCGAAGTAAAACTGATACAAGGGTCCGATGTCGCAGGCGAGGATGGAGTTTACGTGGCGCTTCGAAACCCGAATCTTCAAGAAGCCCTTTCAGACAGCCGGCTAGCGAAAGTATCAAAGCTGATCCAAGAGGCGATGAGGCGGATTTCGCTTGGAGATCAGCGGATCTCCTTTGCCTTCAAGGATTGCCTAAAAGCTGCGCGGCAAGGAGCAGTTGAATCGCTCGTGATGGCGGACAAGATTTTTTCTCAAAAGGGAATTGACGAGGACGAAATCGTCGAACTGCTCAACTCTGTCGAAGAATACCGAGGGGAAACATTTCTTCTGGACTCCACAACCGATCTGGGAGCTCAGGTCAATACGCTTGGAGGCGCCTTGGGCCTCCTCAGGTTTGCTCTAAAGTAAGATCTTAAAGTGGAATCAAACCGAGAATCCTAGGGAGGAATAGGAAGCTCAGTATCAGAATCAACATGGCAACGGAGATTATTGTCGTAAGCAGTTTAGCTCTCGACTCTACTCCCTTTCTTCCAAAGTGCGAGAAAAAGTTCAGCAGGGCCTGCCCTCCGTCAAGTGGATAGAGAGGAATAGCGTTGAAGAAAGCTAGATTGACGTTGATAAACCAGATCCAGAAAAGTGTGAGCGTTAAGGGGTACCATAGAGCTCCCAACGCCGGCGATGAATAAAGCGGCGCTAGTTCGCTTGAAAATGGCACTACAGAATTTGCCTGGGCGTAAATTCCTGGCACAACGAGGTAGAGTAGTGGATTCTTGAAGAAATCACTGGAGTAAGTATTCTTGATAGTCACAAGGTCGCTCTGACTGAAAGACTGCCCAATTCCGATAAAGCCAATGTTCTTGTTGTTTGGATTTGTTCCGAGTGTAATGTTGTAAGTATTGATCTGCCCGGCATGTTCGACCGAGACAAGAATTGTCTGATTGGGCTTTGTTGTACTCATGAAACTTGAGAGGTTGGCAACCGAAGCTACGTGTACACCATTCACGGCGACGATAAGATCGCCGGAAGTTAACTGGTGTTGAGAAAAAAGGTTGTAAGCCGGACTGGGTGAAATTATTTGCTGAACCTGTACGCCGTTGAAGGAAGCTGGAACTAATCCTCCGACAACTAAGAGCATTAACCCGAGCGCGATGAGTGCAACGATAATGTTACTCCCCGGACCTCCCGCCATTATTCTACCGGAGTCACGGAACCGTGCCTTCTGTATCAGCTTCTCATCAATTTCGACAAAGGCACCAATTGGTATTATCAGAAAAAATAAAACGCCCGTTGATTTTACCGGGAGACCCAATCTCCTGGCAATCACGCCGTGCGTACCTTCGTGAACCACGACAGCGATTACAATTCCGATTATTCCGTAGATGAATGGGATGTAAGGATTAAGGCCTGGGAGAAGGAGATATGATTGGAGGGGAGGGCCCGCAACAGGCGTAATATTATGCTGGACGCATTGTGCTGCTGGGGCAGCACCGACCGCGCACCGAAGTGCCAAACTACCAGTAAGCAACAAGTAATCTTGGTCTAGCATGAGCCAAAGCATGAAGGCGCCAGCCGCCAATGTGATGCCAAGATAAGCCCAACCTATGTCCCCGAAAATTCGATACCTGGCGAGATCATCGAGAAAGTGCAGCAGTCGCCTAGTCCTCACCATTACAATGCCCCAGGAGAAAGTGACCGAGCGTTCTTCGTCGGGTTGAGGTTCGGGCGTCGGGCTGCTACTGAGCTGAGCGCTGTCGCTATCAGGCAACTGAGGAGACATTATCTGGCCCACGCTGTATTAAGGCATCCTGTAGATTTCGAAGTCCGCGAGGGTTATTTTTTCTTGACGCTATTTCTTGAAAGAAGGTTTGCAGTTTATTAATTCAAAAAAAGTTCTCAAACCGAAAGTCGGGCTCACGTAAGTTGATCCAAGATCTAGCGAAGCCGAATCAGTTCTGCCGTTGCGGCGGAAAGACGGTCTATTTTCGCGCGTACAACGGAGAATCACTTTGCACTGATTGCTTCAGCGATTCGATTTTCGAAAAAGTAAAGAAAACTATCTCGAAGTACGGGATGCTCCGCTACGGAGATAAAGTAGCAGTCGCATTGAGCGGTGGGAAGGACTCGACTTCACTCCTTTACATTATGAAGAAAATAATGGAAGGTCACCGCTCAGAGCTTCTGGCTTTGACAATTGATGAAGGGATAGAAGGTTACCGCAGCGAATCAATCGAGAATGCCGTGAAAATCGCCAAAGATCTTACGGTTCCTCTCTCTGTCAAATCCTACAAAGATTTCTTTGGTCTTTCCCTAGATGAAGCGATGCACGTGAAATCTGAAAAGGGATTGAAAGCGACATCCTGTGCCGTCTGCGGACCGCTTAGGCGTCGAGCCATTGACAGAGCCGCGGAAGAGCTTGGAGCAAATGTTGTTGCGACTGCACACAATTTGGACGACATTCTTCAGACATTTTACATCAACCTGTACTCTGGAGACATCCAAAGGATCGCGTGGTTAGATCCCGAATTCTCTTCTAATTCTGACAATTTTGCTTCTAGACGAATAAAGCCGGCAATGGAGATTTACGAGCAAGAGCTTGCTTTCTTTGCTTATCTCAACAACCTACCACTTCAATCGGAATCTTGCCCGTACATGAATGAGGGCATCAGGACGGAAATTCGAATGAATCTAAACGATCTCGAGCGAAAACATCCAGGAATAAAGTATAGCACTTTGAAAACTGTGATTTCGATTGCAAAGGTTTTAGGTAAATCGGAGATTTCTCCCGGCAAAGCAGCTATGCGATGCGTAAAGTGCGGAGCTATGTCAAGCGGCCCGATTTGTTCTGTGTGCGGGACCTTGGACATCTTGAGAGTGGAATGAGCCTGATCTAAGTTATTTCAAAAAAAGGAAAAGAGAAGAGCGGTTAGCTCTTCATTCACATTTCTTCGATCCGAGTCGGCTACGATGGTATTGAGTTCATCGAGCTTCCCCAATTCGCGTATGGGTCCCTCGTTCCTCCGCAGCTCGGGTCTATCAGGAACTTTGTCGGCGAACAGTTCTGATACTGGATGTATTCAGACGAGAAGAATATTCTTCCATCCGCCCAGACCGCATAGGAATAGTCTCCGTAACGCGGACGATAAGCTAGACCACCAATTGCCTGGTTCTGGTATTCCGAAAAGCCGTCAGCCGGAGATTGACCAGCAGCAGATATGTGGATAGTGACTGTTCCGGATGTAGACTTGCTGACCCACGCATAGGCTGTACTGGGGAAGTTGTTGTGTCCAGTTAGAGTGAAAGTAATCAGTCCACGTCCAGTGGGTCCAACTCCGAAGGCGGGGAAGATCAGATCTGCACCCTGAGCTGCGATGTATCCTTGATTTGCCAGGGAAATTGACTTTCCGGCTGCATTGAAGATGTAGTACGCCACGCCGACTACAATGGTTCTCGCAATTGAGCTACCTTCATTCAAGACCGTTGACTGCGCAGCCCATATCGAGCCTTGTGCATACACAATCGATCCGAAGAATCCATCACCGTTGCTTGCGAGCTTGCCTGTAGGACATGTGGCTGCGCAACCAATAGTAGCATTGTTGCTGAAGATATCAACTCCCAACGGATGAACTCCCGCCTTTTGCGGGACCAGCATTCCACTAGCAGCACCAGTCTTGGGATCGAATTCAGGATCGTAGTATCTATTCACGTGGACCACAGAAAGACTCAGGGATGTCGCGGGCGCAAGTGAATGGAGTGAGGCGGTGTTAGAGAACGACCAGATTGCAATCCGATTATCTCCTCCACTCGAGCCTACTGCGTTGTTGATAAAGTCCAGTGGACTAACTGCCCATTCGGTTCCTTTTTGGCTCGCGTCGTAGCTTCCAGGAGTGGGAGAATTCGCAGGGTTTACAGACCACCAGCAGTACAAACCGGTGGTTGGCTGACAAGTGCCATCAGGGGTAGGCAGAAGACCAGTGTTGAAACGAACAACATTGACTGAAATGAAGCCGTTAGCCATTCCCATCTTGTCGAACAGGTAGACCTGCCCGCCGTTGAAACCAGCAACTAGCGCAGGATACTCGTTAGTAGATATCGCGATAGAGTTCTGATCCGCGCCCAGCAAAGGCTGATCGCCGAAGCATGGACAACCGGTATCAACGGACTGGATTCCACTGTTCACGGAATCAGTTACATTGATCGCATAAATGTTCCAAGTTCCGATCGGCGAAGTCGTTGTACTTGCCAAGACGAATTCTGCTCCGTATGTGCTAGGTCCCAACGGGAAGGGTCCGCTCGCACTGTATACGCCTGCACCACCCAGGTACAGGAATGAGACGAACCAGTGACCAGTTCCAGAGTCATAGAGGCATCTGGGATCAGAGAGAATATAGCCTCCTCCCACCGGTGACGATCCAAATAGCTGCGCTATCGGGAATCCAATAATGGCCATTAGTGAAACATCTGAGGTAAGCGGTGCAAACGTGGATTCCGAATACACTTGTAGTTCAACGTTCAAGACGTCGATTGCATATCCGTTTCCAGCACATAGACCCTGATCAGGCGGCTCTAGATCAAGCCCTCCATCAACCCCACCATTATCGTAAGCATTCAGTCCTTTTGCAGATTTAGCTCCCCCTCCATTGTTTACGACTGTTGAAGGCGAAACAATTGGAGGCGCAAAGTGCGCGGCTGCTGCGAGCAAATTAGGCCCGTTTGTACCTGGATGTTCCGCTTGTGCATTATTCTCCGCCTTTGCGATCGCAGCGTTATCTGCTGGTGAGACTTGAATTGTCGATAGAGCAGGGGACGTGCCCATCTTCGTAACGGTCGAAACGGCTGAAGGGGCAACATTCGTCGACGAAACCTTGCTTGATGCTAAAAGAGAAATATTAGAAGATGATGTCGCATTCACTTGTAGAAATCCTCCACTCGCAAGAAGAATAGCGAGAAGGGCAAGTGAAGCTAAGACAGTTCTTTTTTTCAGATACGAACGAGACAGTCTTACTTTAGAACTCATAGCGCATGGCAGAAACTCTGACCTCTAATAAGGTTTGAACAAATTGGCCAGGCCAGATATCGGAAGTCGATATAACGGATCTCGGATGTTTGTGCCTCTTTTCTGGAAGAAATTATGAAATTCTTAGTAAGATGTTGATGTTTCTTCACTGCCGATTCATTATTGTTTCCTGAACTGATGAATTGGCCGGAAAACTCATGAAAAACTCATTGATTCAAGAATTAGTAGATTACTCAACAGAAAAAGGGAATTTTGGACGACTCAATTTTCTTACAACAAATCGATTAGCTTTCAAAGGAAGTGTCAGGGGTCGTCGAAGTTTCGATTTGATAAAGAAACAATCGACCCTCGCTTTGAATCGGCTGCCAATTTTTGAATTGATGTTCGAACGAGACGATTTTTGCCCCAGGCTTGCATTCTCGTTGAATCTTTGCGAATAATTTCTGCATTATTTTTCCTTCGGAGGAAAGAAAGATGAAAATCGCATCCGCGTCCGATATGTTCAGGTTAAGAAAATTGGCTTGAATCACGTTTACTTTATTTTCGAGCTTCTTTCTTCTGATTGCTCTCTTTGTCCACCAAACCTTCAGACGATCAATTTCAACACCCGTAGACTGGGTGCCATACTTTTCCGAAAGCGCAATTATCATCCGTCCGTAGCCTGAGCCCAGATCGTAGAATCTAGTTGATTCATTCAGCTCCAATAATCTGCCGACAACCTCAATCTCTTTTCGTGATGTTGGATAATAACCAGCGCCCCAAATGAAGCCGCTCAAGAAAAAATACCCGATGAATATTGCGACGATGAAAAGAAGATAACTCACAAGCGGAAGCATTAAGCTGGTTAAACCAGCATCTCATTCAAAACGACAATATTTGAGTCATTCAACGATAGTCTAATATCGCCACATTGACCATATCAACGAATTGCGATAGGTAGGATCGGGAGGATAGTCGTCTCCCTTTGTCCTGAAACCGACTATACGCAGGGGTCAGTAACCGACGGGTAAAGTGCGATTCGGAATGTACTTACCTTGCCTATTGGTATGAATTCACGCCACGACGGGCTGTCACAGGAGCGTGCCACTCGAAGGAGGGGTTCCGACTCTGAACCATCGAATCGGGCGAGATCCGGGAGGGGGCAACCCTAAGATGGAATGGTTGCGCTGTCGTGTCTACGCGAAGGACCAGTAAAGTAAGGAGGGAGACACTCTGGTCACGCGAACTCTGGCGGAGCTATCGCGTTTATACAACTACGCCTAATTTACTCTGGCGGTATCTCTGAGAAGATCTTGGAGAACTGAACTCCTCGACGTGCGTTAATGAATTTAGAGATAAAGTAAATGACGAATAAAATGACGATGGGAACGAAAATATATGCGTATCCCAGTTCCGAGCCGGCCGATGCAAAGACGTTTGTGTTTGTAAGATACTGATAGAATGTGAATAGCCCGTAGACAACAGTGAAGATCGCGGCGAACCAGTAAACTCCACCACCGAGATAGGTTTTCGAGACGGCGGACTGGTTATACTCTGCCTTGTGGTTGATCCGGTATGCAATCATTGCGATTCCGACCACGGTGATCGGAAAGATCACAATGACTGCAACAGCTGAAGTGGATAATGCGAATGCGGCGCTAGACGCGAAAGGAAGAACGAAAAATGCACCCGCAATCAATCCGATTATCAGGGATGTGATCATTCCTTTTAGAGGGACATTCCATCTCCCGCTAACGTCGCCCAGAAATCCCGGCATTATCCTATCGAAGGAGTAGGATAGTAGAAGTCTTGATCCTATAAAGACAGCGTTTGTTTGGTACCAGAGGAGCTGGAGTATGGAAATCAATATGATAAACGTCCCAAGATATATGTTGCCGGAAATTGCCGCGCTGAGGAAGTTGATGTAGGGAACAAAGGCGGCGGGCAACGGGGGAACAGTTTGGAGTTGGAATACTGTCTTTGTATAAATGTTCGAGAGAAATCCATAGCCAAAAGAATGGTAGAGTAAGAGAGTTCCACCGGCAAACATTGCAAGAGTAATTAGAAGTGTTCCGAGAATTGCAAGAGGCATGTTACGCTGTACTTGCTTCACTTCTCCAGCGACGTAGATTGCCGAAATGATGTAGGAGAAACCCACCACGTATATCCCGTTCAGAGCAAGAGTTCCGGAGAATGTCGTTGGAGGACCCGGGATATTCAAATTCTCTGCGAACGAACTGTTGCCGAAGGGAGTAGTGAGAGCATCAAGATGAGCATATGCCGCCGATTGCGAGGTAAATGCGAGGATTCCAAACATTACGATTACACCCAAGATTATCAAGGGAAGGACAATTCTGTTCATTGCTTTGTAAAGTCGGTAGCCGAAAAACGGTAGCAAAGCAAAGAGTATCGAGGTTCCGGCGCCCAGCGCGTACTCATAACTCGGCGTGAGGTAAAGTGAAGAAGCGAGACTAAGCAATGAGGGGTTATTCATTGCAAGACCCCAGTATGCAAAAAGAGAACTGAATCCAAAAGACTCTATGGTCACAATTGTGATTCCAAAAAACATGGGGACAGTTGCCACGTAATATCCAGCATTTCCAACAAATCCGAGTGCGGGGTGCAGGTACCTGCTAGTAAAAACATAATCGCCGGCGGTTCTTGGAACTAAAATTGAAACTATGGAAAAAGCCAGCCCTACGATGAACATTCCAACGAATGCAATCAATCCCCCTTGAAGCGGCTCTCCAGCAATGAGCGGCGCCGAATAGGCGACAAAAGTAATTGAGAAAATAATGCCGACGAGCGAGAGGTTTATCCAGATCGTGTCAAGAACTCCGAACTCTCTGCGGAGACCAGTAGCGTTTCTTAAGAATACATCGCGGGTGCCCAATTTCGATTTCTCTGCAAACTCTGCCTCGATTTAAACCGTTCTAAGTCCGGCCAATTGTCTTTATTTACTAAAGGAATTTACGCCCTAATGTTCCCAATAACATATGCTTCAGGAACGAGCTGGGAAAGGTAGGGCATTTTCTTTGGCCTGAGTTTCCTAAGGAGCGAGAGGTCAACTTCGGCAAAGGCGACTGATTTGTTGGTGCTCGTCTTGGCCAGAATTTCGCAATTAGGAGTGACAATTTCACTTGCGCCAAAGAAATGAGTCTTGTTTTCTTTTCCAATTCTGTTTGAAAAAGCAACAAAGGTAGTGTTCTCGGCCGCCCTGCTAAGGGCGTAGGTCTCGACGTGCCGCTCCATCGGACTCATTTGAGCGGATGGAAAAAATAGAATATCTGCCCCGGCCGAAGCCAGAGACCGGGCTGCTTCTGGAAATTCAATGTCGTAGCAGATTCCGATCCCGATCTTCCCGAATCTAGTTTCAAAAACTGGAAAGTTCTGACCGTGCTCGAAGAATTCTCTTTCTCTATTCCACAAGTGGACCTTGCGGTAAATCCCTGCGATTTTC
>Ga0335085_10002649_pt1 | contig 32933 bp, 28 predicted proteins | sample Lox_Sample_45_FD_206712 | JGI IMG/M metagenome (GOLD analysis project Ga0335085, IMG submission 206712) | Soil microbial communities from Loxahatchee National Wildlife Refuge, Florida, United States - Lox_Sample_4.5 | ecosystem: Environmental > Terrestrial > Soil > Wetlands | place: USA... | reverse complement strand
ACGTGGAAGACGCGCGCACGTTTCTGGCGGGCCAGGGCGTGGACGTGGATGCGATTGCGCCGCAGGTGGTAGACAAGTTCATGAGCGCCTTCATCCGCGCGATGAAGCCGGGCCGTTCGGCATGACATGGGCGCGGCGGATTGCCGCGGAAGGAGTCGGCACCGGATTCCTGCTGGCCGCGGTAGTGGGCTCGGGCATCATGGGCGAACGGCTCAGCGGCGGCAACGTGGCGATTGCGCTGCTGGCGAACACCCTGGCAACAGGCGCGATGCTTGTGGCGCTGATTCTGACCTTCGGACCGGTTTCAGGGGCGCACTTCAATCCGGCGGTGACGCTGGCCGATGCGTCGCATGGCGGTCTGGCGTGGCGAGACGTTCCGGCCTACATCGCGGCGCAGGTGCTGGGCGCATTTGGCGGCGTGGCGGCGGCGCACCTGATGTTCGGCGAGCCGACCTACAGCGCTTCGACACATGTTCGGGCCGGCGGCGCGCAGGTGTTCAGCGAATTCGTGGCGACGTTCGGGCTGCTGTGTGTGATCCGGGGATGCGCGCGGATGCGGTCGTCGGCGGTGCCGTTTGCGGTGGGCGCGTACATTACGGGTGCTTACTGGTTCACCGCGTCGACCTCGTTCGCGAATCCGGCGGTGACGCTGGCGCGAGCGGCGAGTAACACTTTCGCGGGGATCCGGCCGGTAGATGCGCCCGGATTCATCGTGGCGCAGTTGCTCGGCGCTTTTGCCGCGACGCTGTTGTTCCGGTGGCTTGTGCCGTCGCTGCCGAAAGATGCGGCACCAGTGTTGTTGGCGCGTCAGGAAGAGAACGTTTCGTGAATAAGAAGCGGGTGTTGATTCTCTGCACCGGCAACTCGGCTCGCAGCCAGATGGCGGAGGGACTGCTGCGGCACGATGCGGGCGATCGTTTCGACGTGGAGAGTGCGGGGACGACGGCGAGTTTCGTCCGGCCCGAAGCGGTTGCAGCGATGAAAGAGGTTGGGATCGATATTGCGGGGCAGCGATCGAAGAACGTCTCGGAGTTTGAGGGACAGAAATTCGATTACCTAATTACCGTGTGCGACAACGCGCGGGAGGCTTGCCCGGTATTTTTCGGCGCGGCGGAGAAGCTGCATCGGAGTTTCGAGGATCCGGCGGCGGTTGAGGGATCGGGCGAGCAGCGAATGGCGGTGTTTCGGCGCGTGCGGGATGAGCTGCAGGAGTATTTGAAGGATTTCGCGAGCACGCGCAGTTAACCCTGGTTTACAGGATTGTCCGAGGCGGGGGCATCGGATTTTACCCGCTGGTTGGTAGGCTTCCTGTTAACCAACGATAATTAAAAGCACCGGCGGCGATTCAGGCTTACTTTGGGCTCAGGATGATTCGGTTTCCATCGACATCCCTGAAAACGGAGATCGCGCCGCAGCGGACCCGGAACAAATCACTTCTGATAGGCTCGATCCCATGGCCGTCAATCGCAAGCCCGCCGACGTTGTCGTGATCGGACTTGGGGCAGCAGGCGGTGTCGCGGTGCTGCCGCTGGCGCGCGCTGGACTGAAGGTCGTCGGCATCGAAGCGGGCGGATGGATGGATCCGCATTTGTTTAAGCCCGACGAAATCTACAACAACGTCCGGCGGCTGGTGACCTCGGTTCCGAAAGCACAGCAGGAGATTCCGACGATTCGCAGCAGCCCCGATGTGCCCGCGCGGCAGGCAGCCGTGCATCCGATGATGAATGCCGTCGGCGGCACGTCTATTCACTATTGGGCGCAGAGCTGGCGGCTGAAACCCTGGGATTTCAGGACGCGCTCCGAGACAATTCAGCGATACGGTGCCGGCGCGGTTCCGGCCGGATCAACGCTTGAGGATTGGCCGCTAACGTACGACGAACTGGAACCCTACTACGACACCATCGAGTATGAGATCGGCGTGTCGGGCAAGGCTGGGAATATTCAGGGGCACATCGATCCGGCGGGGAATGTTTGGGAAGGGCCGCGAAGGCGCGATTATCCGATGCCCCCGCTGCGCAGCACGGAGTTCTCCGAATACATGGCGGACGCTGCACGCAAGCTCGGGTGGAAACCGTTTCGGGCGCCCGCGGCGGTCAATTCGCAACCCTACAAAGGACGCACGAGCTGCGCCTATCACGGATTTTGTGCGACAGGCGGATGCCACGTCAGCGCGAAAAATTCAACGGCGGTCACGACGATTCCCGAAGCGGTGAAGACGAAAAACTTCACGATCACCGATTACGCGCAGGTGAAGCGAATTGAAGCCGACGCGAAGGGACGTGTCACGGGCGTCACCTACATCAAAGACCGGAAGGAATATTTTCAGCCGGCGAAGGTGGTGCTGCTCGCGTCCTACACCTATGAGAATTCGCGGTTGCTTTTGTTGTCGAAGTCGAAGGCGTATCCGCGGGGCCTGGCGAATAATAATGGACAGGTCGGGCGTCATTATTTCGCGCATTGGGGCACGGCTGGCGGGGCTGCCGCCCTGTTTCCGTTCGACATCAACGTGTGGTACGGCCTGCCCGCGCAGGGCACGACAATCGACGAATGGGCTGACGACAATTTCGATCACACCGGCCTCGGTTTCATTGGCGGCACAAGCCTGCATGTCCATACCGAACTGCATCCGATCGATGCGGCATCAATACCGGGATTCGGACGCACGCCGGCATGGGGATCGAAATGGAAGCGCTTTATTCATGAGAGCGCCGCGCGGTACACGTCGGCGTATCTGCAGACCTCATCGTTCCCGTATGAGTCGACATTTCTCGATCTGGACGACGCTATACGCGATCCACTCGGCGATCCGGTATGCCGTGTGACCAGTGCGCCGAAGGAAAACGAGACGCGTGCCGTACTTTATGCGCAGAAGAAACTGGAGGAGTGGTATCGCGCCGCCGGCGCCGCCGATGTGTTCATGGCGCCGCCGCAGGTGCCGGGGCTAAGTACGCACGCTTTTGGTGGCACTCGCATGGGCGACAATCCGGAAACAAATGTCGCTGACCGATGGGGCTTCGCCCACGAAGTGCCCAATCTCGGGATACTCGGCGCCTCTTTGATGGGGACCAGCGGCGCGCGCAACCCGACTCTGACGGTGCAGGCGCTGGCGTGGCGGACCGCGGAATACTTAGTGAAGAACTGGAAAAAGATCGCCTGAGAGCGACAACCTTCAAGACTTTCTGTTCCTGTTCCTCCGCCACACACCCACAAGGACCAGCCCGGCGCCGGCCATTACGAGGGTCGCAGGTTCGGGAGCAGGCGAATTCTGCCAGCCCCAGTCAACTGCTCCATAGATCGTGAACTGTCCGGGGTTCGCGCTATCGGGGCCACTGACCAGATAAGTCTCGGCGTCGAAGAACCATGGTTGCCCGGCACGGTTGATTCCCGGCAAATCCAGAAAACTCGAGGCAGTCGCCGCGCCCAACTCATCGTAGTAGGGTATTGTGCCATTGCCGTTATCGATTTCCCAGGTAGGCGTGCCGTCGAGGTTTTCATATAGCACCTGGACCCAATGTATGTCATCGACCGGATCGTCGCCCGATGCGTCGTAAGCCATCTCAAACTCCTGGCCGGCACAATTGTTATTGTTTACGCAGTTCTGCGAAAAAGGGTTCGCCGGGGCGGCCGCGGCGAAGGCATCTCCGTTGGTGGCAGGTGGCGTTGGGCCTTGCACATCATAGGTCTGAACGAGAAACGATCCGTCGGCGAGATCCTGATTGGAGACGTTATAGCTCCATCCCGCGGCGAGATTGTTACTCAACGCCTGGAGATAAGGATCTTCGAGTCCCTGAGCGGCCAGATTGGTGGCGCTGACGTAGTTCAGACTATTTCCGTTATTAACCCAATTGGTTCCACCGAAGGTATACCCTATCGCGGTTTGAATGGTGCCGGTCGTATCGATGCCCGCAACCGTTGTTGCGAATGGCTGGACCTCAAGAGTATCGGCCGCGAGCAATCCTGCGAAGGCTAATGGCAGGAAGGCGAGCTTTAAGACTGGGCCTTTATTCATGTTTCCCCTCAATTGCGGTTTGCCATCTCCGGGACCCCGCCCCGAGAGTGACTCTCACTCAGAAATTGTAAACGTAAGTACGATCCAAATGAGCCAGGACTTAAATACCAAAGTACCGGTACCGGCTCTGACTGAGATCGGAGTTGAAGACGAATCGGCGGATCAGAGACTGCGGAATAGATATTCCCGTCGCAGAGGTAATGGTACCCGCGTTGCTCCGCTCCGTCAGATTCGCGAGAAAGACTGTTGACGTTGCCTGGAGCTGGCTCTACTCTGAGCCTTATGGCTCAAGAAAGCCCTCCGCGGCTCAGAGTGGTTCTCGGAGCGATCCTCGTGGCGCTGTGCGCAGTTTTCCCGGCGGCAGGCGCTACGATCGTTGACCTTGGCACCCTGTTCGGCCTGGGAAGCTCGCCTGTTATGGCCGATGGTGTCAATAACTCCGGCCAGGTTGTGGTGACTACGACCGGACCCAACGGCCCCGTTGACGCTTACCTTTACACTCCGGGCTCCGGTGTGACGGATCTGGGGTCAGCGACCGGCCTCTCCTCCGTGCAAGCCCGCGCCATCAACGATGCCGGTCAGATTCTGCTCAATACCTATAACTCCGGTGTCATCGCAGATTCCTATCTCTATACGCCGGGCAGCGGCCTTACCGATCTCGGAGCGTTAACCGGCCTTTCCGCGCCATTCGGAATTGGCATAAATGACTCCGGTCAAATGCTGTTCGATCGCGGCAACGACGCGTATCTTTACACGCCAGGTCAGGGCCTGACGGATCTCGACTCCGTGACCGGACTGCCGGAACCGCTGGTCGCTCCCGGGATCAATAATCAGGGCCAGATCCTTCTCTTCTCCAACCCGGCGCCTCCGGGAACCCAGGATGTCCAGGTGTACACGCCGGGAAGCGGCCTCACCGACACCGGTTACCATCACCCTGTGGGGGGCATCACGGACGCCGGCGAAATCGTCGGGAATTTACCGCCCTCCGGACCCGGTGTACCTGACGCGATCCTCCTCAATGAGGGAGTGGTCACCGACGTGAATACACTTCTGCCGGCCGACTCCGGCTGGGACCTTCAGACCGGCGGCGGCATCAGCGCTTCGGGCGAATTCATTGTCGGCCAGGGATTGAACCCCCAGGGCCACCAGCAGGGATATCTGCTCGATACGGCTCCCGAGCCTGCCTCGCTCGCGCTGTTCGCTGCGGGCGCTCTGCTTGTGGCCCTCATGCGCAAACGCTTCGCTGCACTGATGCAGATTGAACGTCAGCGAAGTTAATTACTGCGCCGTCGGGGGCGGCACAGAATTCAAAAGACGATCGCGCCGCGAGCTTGGCGTCCACGACAGCTTAGCTCTCCGCTGAGGCAGCCCGCGACCGAGTCAGCCGTACCCCAAGTGCGACGGCGGGCCTTTCTATCAGGTAGTAGCTTCCGGCGGCAGCGGCGAACACGAGCAGGAGATTAGCCGGGAATCTCGTCCACCAGCCTGCATCCTCAGGCGTGAGTAAGAGCTGTTGCCAGATATACAGGCTGTACGAGAGTATCCCGACAGCCCGCAGAGGTCTCCATGAAAGCAGGCGGGCCATTCCATTACCTGGATGCACCAGGGTGATGACCAGCAATGCAGCGACGATCAATTCCTCTTTCAATCCGCTGAACCACTGCCCGGTAAGAACTAACATTACTCCGAGAAAGCCCAGCAGTATGGCGGAGGCCTCTACCGGCAGATATCGGCGAGCGATGGATTCCCAGCCGGTCCGGCTGAGTGCAAGGGCGATTGCGCAGCCGATAAGCAGCGTGTCGATTCGTGTGTCCGTTCGAAAATAATAGAGTACGTGATCGAGGAGATATCCTTCTCTGATCCCATATGCCAGGCCGAACCACCGCCAAAAGGCGCATGCGGCTGCTCCCGTAAGCGCAATCCGGAAGGTCCGTTTTCTGCCCCCGAAGTGCATGATCAACGGCCACATCAGATAAAAGTGCTCCTCCACGGCGAGGGACCAGAAGTGGCCGGTGAACCATCCCGTAAGTTTTCCGGTGTGCGGAAGCAGAACATAGTTGCGCCAGAAAAAAAGTGAGGCGAGGATTTCGATGCGGGATGTTCGGATGCTATGCGCAACAAAGTTCAGGCTCACCAGGACAGCCAGATAAAGAAATACCGGCGGCAGAATGCGAAAAGCTCTGCGTACATAGAACCTGGCAAAAGCAATGCCGTGCGGACTTCGATAGGTGGTGAGCAGGCGCGTCGTGATCAGGTAACCGCTGAGGATCATGAAGAACACGACACCGCTGTTGCCGAGATCGAAGGGCAGGAAGTGTTCCAGACGAAATCCATGGCTGCAAAGCACCATAAGGATTGCGACGCCGCGCCAGCCGTCGAGAGCGGTTATGTGTTTCGTGGAGACGACGCCGCGATCCTGCGTGTCAGCCGAAACAGTGGTGCTGTGCCGTGCCGCTTCCGGGCGCGCGGGTCCGGAACGGCCAGACGCCTGTTCGAGCAGCATTTCTGCAGAATTGTGGCATGATGGCCGGAATCGCGGAACGTTCCGGTTGGTTAACGGTATCCGAGCCTCGAAAGGGCTATCTGAATTCATGAGCCTGGGAGTCTGGTTCAGAGATTGCCCAAGCCGGTGTCTGTTTGCCGTCGACCATAAACGCGATCGGCGACGCGAGGATGCCGGAGCTGGTGGGAAAATCCCGGAGCAATATCCAGACATCGTGCGCGGCGTGCGCCGCGCGGTCCCTACGGCGGATCAGGAGACGTGCTGACTATGGCAGCGCGAAGACCCACACTGCGCCGCCCTCCGGCACTTCGGGGAATTCGCCGGGGAAGTAGCGGTTGAGCGTGCCCTGCATGCCGCGCGAGTCGCCTCCCCATCCCGCGTGAACCGCGATGTACTGTTTACCGTCGACCATAAAAGTGGTCGGTGGCGCGAGGATGCCGGAGTTCGTGGGAAAATCCCAGAGCAGTTTGCCTGTAGTGGCGTCGAAGGCGTGCATCTTTCGGTCGGAGGTGCCGCCCGTGAAGACAACGTTGCTTGCGGTCACGAGCATGCCGCCCCAGTTCGGGCTGCGCTTGTAGTCGTATTCCCAGACTTTCTTGCCGGTGTCGACATTCCAGGCCTGCACTTCGCCGAAATGATCGGCGCCGGGCACGGCATTGCCAGGTCCCATGCGAACACCGGTGTAGCCGCGGCCTGGAACGTAGTCGACGGTCTCGAGCCCCTGTGACTCCCCGCAAATGTTGTTATTCGCCGGCACGTAAATCATGCGCGTCTTCGGAGAGAACGCGATGGGGGGCCAGTTCTTGCCGCCGTGCAGCCCGGGGCAGAAGCTGGCGTTCTTGCCGGTGCCAGGCTTGTGAGCTGGATCCACTTCGGGGCGTCCGGTTTCCGGATCGAGACTCTTATAAACGTTCTGATAGACGAACGGCTTGCCTTCGATGAATTTGATGCGGCCGCCGGTGGAGGAATCGCCGCGGTCGAGGAACCAGAGATAGCCATCGCGCGCGGCGTCGATAAGGCCGCGGAAGGTGCGGCCGTTGCGGCGGAAGTCGACGAGGATGGGCGGGGAGACTTCGTCCCAGTCCCAGGACTCATTGGGGTTGTACTGGAAGTGGCCGACAATTTTGCCGGTGGCGACGTCGAGCGCGATGGTGGATGCGGTATAGAGATCGTCGCCGGGACGCTTGTCGCCCATCCACGGTCCGCCGTTGCCGGTGCCCCAGTAAGCGATGTTGGTGGACTGATCGTAGTTTCCAGTGACCCAGACGGAGCCGCCGCCGGTCTTCCATTGATCGCCGCCTTTGGGCCAGGTTTCGCTGCCGGGCTCGCCGGGCGCCGGGACTGTATAGGTGCGCCAATCTTCTTTGCCCGTGTCGGGATCGAACGCGGCGACGAAACCGCGGACGCCGAATTCACCGCCGGAGCAGCCTACCATCACTTTGCCGCCGGCGATGAGCGGGGCGAGCGAAATGTAATAGCCACTCTTGTTATCGGCGACCGGTGTGGTCCAGACTTCCTTGCCCGTTTTGGCGTCGAGTGCCACGAGGACGGCGACGCCCGCTGCGAAGTAGACTTTGTCGCCGTAGAGAGCGACACCGCGGCTGGTGTCGTGCGGAACCTGAGCTCCGTTGGGCCGCGAACGATGATAGCGCCATAGAAGATTACCGCTGCGGACGTCGAGGGCGATGACCTGATCATCGGGGGTGGAGACAAACATGACGCCGTTGTTGACCAGCGGCGCGGCTTCGTGGACTTTGGTCTGGCCGGTGGAGAAGACCCAGACGGGCTTGAGATTTTTGACGTTGCCAGCAGTGATTTGCGTGAGCGGGCTGTAGCCCCAGCCGTCGTAAGTGCGGCGGATGGAAAGCCAGTTGCCGTCTTCGGGATTCTTCAGACGCTCTGCTGTGACGGGCTGATACTTGGCGAGAGAGGCGGGCAGGGGAGCCGGCGGCGGGGGCTCGACCGGAGGCTGCGCGAGCACGGGAAGGGCTGCGAACGCGAGGAGGCAAAGGCTTTTGCGAATCATTTCAGGAACATCATATACGAATCGCGGCACAGGCTTCAGACAGTGAGGTCAGCCGATCGACTTCCAGTTCTTAACCAGATGCTCCGCCGTGCGCCAGGCGAGCGCCTGCACCGTCAGCGTCGGATTCCGCGCGCCGGAGGTGCCGAACGTCGAGGCGCCGAGGATGCCGAGATTCGGGGCTTCGTGCGAGAAGCCGAATTGGTCGACTACGTTGGTTTCGGGATCCGCGCCCATGCGGGTACCGCCGAATGCGTGCGTTGTGGTCGAAGGACCGGGCGGAGTCCGGGCCTCCGTGACTTCAACTGCGCCGGCGGCGCGGAACCACGCTTCCATCTTTTGTCCCGTGTAGACGGCCTGCTTCGGCTCGCTGTCTTTCGTGCCGCTGGTAATGCGGCATACGGGATCGCCGAGCGGGTCTTTCGTGTCGGGGTCAAGATCGAGGTAGGTGTTCTCGTAAGGGAAGGTGTTGCACTGAATATAGGACGAGACCCAGCGCCCGGCATTTTCGCGAACGAACGCTTTCCATTTCGATCCCCACGCCGGCGCGCGTCCATACGTGCTCATCGCAGCCGCGCCGATGGGATGTTTTTCGGTGTTGACCTGAATGGTGGCGCCGCCGATGAAGCCGAGGCCGGTGTGGTCGAAATTGTCGTCGGCGAATTCTTCCACCGTGCAGTTCTGGGCGATGGCGCCGTACCAGATGTTCAGATCGAACGGGAACAGCGCGCTGACGCCGGTGCCCGCCTGGGCATCCCAATGCCCGAAGTAATGCCTGCCAACCTGCCCATGGTTGTTCGACAAGCCTCCGGGATAAGCCTTCGACTTAGATAAAAACAGCAGCCGCACGTTCTCATAGGTATAAGATGCGACTAAGACCACCTTCGCGGGCTGAAAGTACTCGCGACGTTCTCTTATGTAAGTCACTCCGGTGACTTTGGCATTTGCATCGGTCTCGATACGCGTAACCTGGGCTTTGTCGAAGATTTTGAGGTTCTTCGTCTTCAGAGCTTCGGGGATAGTGGTGACGGCTGTGGAGTTCTTGGCGTTGATGTGGCAACCGCCGCGGTCGCAGTAGCCGTGATAGGCGCAGCCGGGACGTCCTTGATAAGGCTGTGAGTTGATGGCGGCAGGTCCGCGGAAAGGTTTCCAGCCTTGCTTGCGCGCGGCAGCAGCCATCATGTCGGTGAAGTCGGTGTCGCGCAGAGGCGGCATGGGGAAATCGCGGCGGCGCGGGCCTTCGTAGACGTTCCCGCGCGGATCGATTTTACCCATGATGTTGCCGGCGCGGCCGGAGACGCCGATTTCGTATTCGACGCGGTCGTAGAAGTCTTCGAGTTCGTCGTACGCTACCGGCCAGTCCTCGAGACTGGAACCTTTGGGAATGGAGTTCGCGCCATAACGCTGAATGGATGCTGTGCGGACGCGGAAATCCCACGGGCTGTAGCGCCAGCTTTGCGCGTGGTAGTGGATTGAGGTGCCGCCGATGGCGTTCATCATCGGAGCATTCGTACCCTGCACGGCGCGGTCGCGATCAGTGCGCCGGAAAGTGGGAATCTCGCGCTTCGCTTTATCGGAGGTGGTTACGAGAGACCGGACGTTGTTATAGATTTCGTCTGGTTTAAAAGTGTGAATGTCGATCCACGTGCCGGCTTCGATGCCTGCGACTTTCAGACCGGCACGAGTCAGTGGTAGAACTGCAACGCCGCCGGCTGCGCCCAGGCCGACAACCGCTACATCTACGGGCTTAAGCCTTATTGCCATAGGCCGACCGCCGATAAGGCTTCGGCGGAGTGCTCATTTTCTGATCCTCGGGAGCGACAGCAAGCCGCGGTCCGGGATAGCGTATGAGATCCCAGCCGGCGAAATTTCTGTTGCCGCCGTAGTAAGGGTCAGAGAACATGCCTTCGAGCGTCAGGCGGCGGACGCGATTGAAGAAGGGAGTATTTTCCAATCGTGTCAGGAGTTGATCCCGAAGCGTTGGTGAGAGTTCGGCAAAGCTCATGTTGTGAGCCGAGCGTGCGAGCGACTCGACATTCGCCAACCCGTCAAGGAAAGCCGACTTCTCCGCGGCATTCGGACCTGCCAGCACCCGATCGATATATATTGCAGCACCTATCTCGACAGCGCCCGGTCCGATGTCATCCTTCGGGCATAAGCGATCGATGAACGCTTCGAGCGTTTTGAGTTGCTCCGCGGAAAGCGCAGTGGCAGCCGACTGGGCACTCGCAGTCAACGCCGCAATAGGCACGAATGCAGTGCTTGCCAGAACGGTTCGGCGCGAAATATCTTTATCCCTTTTCATTCGCTTCATCCGTCGTTATCAAAGCGGTGGTCCGGCGTTGGCGCCCAGCATGGCGGCGCGCACCAATGGTATCGGCGGTCCGCCGTACTGGAGAAACTGATCGTGGAAATCTTTCCACGCACTGCGCCCGCCGCGTGACGCGGTCCAGTCGTCGCGCAGCTTGCGGATCATCAGCTTGCCCATCGTGTAGTTGAGATACGCCGGATCGAACGTCCCGCGTGCGGCCTGCTGCGCGGCATTGCCGGCATCCGCGAGAGCAACTTCGCGGAACATCTTGTCCGATTCGGCAACGGTCATCGTGCCGGTATGGAGCCCAATAGCGGAAACGAAGCGCACGTTGCGCAGCAGCGCCTCAGTAAGCTGGCCGATGTGGATTTCCGGATCCCCGTTGCCGAGCCCGGCTTCCCACATCATTTCCTCCGCGTAGTGAGCCCAGCCTTCGGCGAAGGCGTATCCGACGAACACCTGGCCGAACTTTGAAGCCGCACGATTCGCGTGGAGAAACTGCAGAAAATGCCCCGGCATCACTTCGTGCACCGATGTGAACAGCAATGATCCCTTGCCGGGCAGGTAGGCTTTCTGCTCCGCTGGCGGCCATTTCGGATCAGGCGGCGAGATGTAGTAAACCGACGGCAAACCTTTTTCGTAGGGGCCGGGAATTTCGATGTAGGCGAAGTTCCACCGATTGTAAGGCGGCGCTTCGTCGACGAGCGCCTGTTCCGTGCCGGGGATCGTGACAAGGTTGTGGTCCTCGACGAACTTACGCAATTCGGTCAGTTGCGCGCGCGCAGCCTCAACCGGCTTGCCCTGCGGTTTATCCGCGCTGGCTTTCCCAACGCATTCGGCGAGGCTCTTGCCCGGAGCGTACTTCGCGCAGGCATCTTTGAGGGCGGCAAGGTTGCGCTCGAGATCCTTCTGTCCGATGAGACGCAGTTGGGCAACTGTCAGGTCGACGCGCTCAGTCGCATGCAGCATCTGCTGAAACAGCTGGGCGCCCATCGCGAAGTTGTCGGTCGCTGAAGGCCGCTGCGATTCGAACCAGTTGTCGAGCGACTTCAGAATGCGGATAGCTTCGCTGTTCGCCGCCATGAAATCGTCCTGCAGGCCGGGGTCTTTCACCGAGGCGAAAATACCGGGCACGTCGTGCTCGAAATAGGTGGCGAGTCCCCCAAAAGTCAGCCTGCCCTGATCGATATATGTTCGCGGCATCGGCGTCCGGAGATTCTGCTGCACCTGGCGAAGGGCGAAAGGCAGTGCCTTCTCGTAGTCGACGAATGCACGCATGCGCTGGTTGAGCGGCGCATAAGGCCGAGTCAGGTAAACGGCCGGATCGAAGACGCCGCTGTAGTAGTACGGGTTCTTATACTGCCACTGCGCAGACTCGAGCCAGAAAAGGTCCGAATCGATCTCCGCCATCAGATAATCGCGTTCGAACTTCTGGCGCGCGTCGAGACCGCTGTTGAAAGCCATGGCCCGATCCCGCTCGGTGTGCAGGCGCGTAATCTCGCGATTGAAACCGTCCCGGCTGAGATCGGGAAGCTTGCCGTCGAATTCGTGCCGGCCGGCATTTACACCGGCATCGGGATGCGCTTCAAAATAACCCTGCAGATACTCGGTGACAAACTGATCCCAGGCTGCGGAAGACTGCGGTGCTTCGGTTTTATGGCAGCCGGTGATCATAAGAAGCGACAAAAGGACGGCGGCTTTCACAGCGGAAGCTCCATCGCGCTCATAGGCATATGATACAAGCTGATGTTGCAGCAGCGGACGCGCTTCCGGTATTACGAACTCATCATTCTGATGGGCGTACTGCAGGCATTTGCGCCGCTCTCCATCGACATGTACCTGCCGTCGATGCCGCTGCTGGAAAAAGTTTTCAGCGCGACGACGGCGCAGGTGCAGATCACGCTGGTGACGTTCCTGCTGGGATATGCACTGGGTCAGGCGCTTTATGGTCCGGTCACGGATCGATTCGGAAGGAAGCCGCCGCTCTATGCCAGCCTGACGATTTTCGTCATTTCGTCAGTGGCTTGCGCGATTTCGAAGTCGATAACGGTGCTGGCGGTGTTCCGATTGCTGCAGGCGATCGGGGCGTGCGGCGGTGCGGTGGTGTCGCGCGCGATGGTGCGCGATCTGTTTCCGCCCATTGAGCTGCGGAAGATTTTCTCCATGCTGGTGCTGGTGCTGGGCGTGTCACCCCTGATTTCGCCTTTCATCGGGGGATATCTGCTGGTGTGGTTCGGGTGGAAATCAATCTTCTTCACGCAGGCATCGCTGGGCGCGCTGACGCTGATCGCGATGCATTTCCGGCTGGACGAGTCGCTGGCGCCGGAGAATGTGCGGCCGCTGCACATGGATCACGTGATTACCAGCTATACGCACCTGCTGCGTGATCGGACGTTTCTGGGGGCGTCGCTGGTGTGCGGGTTCAGCTCGGCGGGAATGTTCGCATATATCGCAAGCGCGCCGTTCGTGTTCATCAATATCTATAAGCTGCCACCGCAGCAGTTCGGCTGGCTGTTCGGAGTCATCGCGGCGGGATTGATCGGGGCATCGCAGGTGAACGGGCGAATGTCGCACAAGATTGCGTTGTGGAAGGTGCTGCGGATTTCCAACATTGTGCAGCTGGTGGCGGGATTCGCCGTGCTGGCCACGGCTTCGACGGGGTTTGGCGGGATGATCGGGATTTTCGCGCCGGTTTTTGCTTATATGTGCGCGACGGGCTTTGTTTTTCCCAACGGAAACGCGATCGCGATGATGCGGCACGGGAACATGGCGGGCACTGCATCCGCGCTGCTGGGGACCAACCAGTTTGTGATTGCCGCGGCAACCACGATTGTGCTGGGATGGATCGATAATTCGTCCGCGATGCCGATGGCGATTGTGATCGCGGGCTGCGGAGTGGCGGCGACCGTGCTGAATTTCCTGACGCTGGGGGCGAAGCTGGACGTGGCGCCGCCGGCGCTGGTGGAAACGGCAAGCTAGACTTGGATTCCGGAAATCAACCCAGATTTCAGGGCGGGGAAAAGACGACGGCGATTTGTCCGGATGGCCGCAAAACGCTGATTTGGGACAGCAGGACGAATCAGGACTTCGGCCGGGCCACGGCCTGCGCCCGCTGAGGACGTAACCGGCGCATCCTTTTGTGCATCGTGGGGTTTTACAGATATGCACAGATTCTTTTCCCGCCGGGCATTTCTGGCGGCAGGCGCGGCCGGCCTTGTTTGCAGCCGGCGAGCGCGCGCGCAGGAGCCCGCGCCGGGTCCGGATTCGAAGTTCTCGACCGACGTCAGGGTGGTCAATGTATTCGCGATGGTGCGGGATAAACAGGGCAACATCGTTTCGAATCTGGGAAAAGACGATTTCGATCTGCTGGATGAAGGGCGCCCGCAGACGATTCGCTATTTCACGCGCGAAACAGATCTGCCGCTGACGCTGGGGCTGCTGGTCGACACCAGCGGCAGCCAGAGGCGCGTGCTCGGGGACGAGAAAGACGCGAGCCGGCGATTTGTCGAGAAGGTTGTGCGGGAAGACCGGGACCAGGCGTTTCTGATCCACTTCGATCGCGACACAGAGCTGCTGCAGGATCTCACAAATTCGCGCGATAAGCTGGAGCGCGCGCTGGATCGTGTCGATCTGCCGAACGATCAGCGTCCGCAGCTGCGTAATGGCGGGAGTGGCGCGGGCGGCGGTTATCCGGGAGGCGGCGGGGGTTATCCGCGGGGCGGTGGACGCCGGGGAGGTTATGGCGGCGGGGGCACGACGCTTTACGATGCGATTTTTCTCGCGTCCGACGAAATCATGCGGAAGCGAATGGGGCGGAAGGCAGTCATCGTGCTGACCGACGGTGTGGATCGCGGCAGCAAGACTTCGCTGCCGCAGGCGATCGAGCACGCACAACGCGCGGACACGCTGGTCTATTCGATCTACTTCACGAGTGAGGAAGAGCGGCCAGTGCAGCCGTTCGGCGGAGGCGGCGGATTCGGCGGCAGACGCCGGGGCGGTGGGTTTCCGCAATCGTATGATCGGCCCGACGGGAAGAAAATTCTGCAGCAGATTTCGCGCGAAACCGGCGGAGGCTTTTTCGAAGTGTCGAAGAAGATGTCGATCGATCAGATTTACGACCGCATCGAAGAAGAGCTGCGCAATCAGTACAGCCTCGGGTTTACGCCCGAGAAGACCGATGCCTACGGATTTCACCGTCTGACAGTGACGGTGAAGCAGAAGAACATGGTGGTGCAGACGAGGGAAGGGTATTATCCGGGGAACTGATCCGGTGCTATGCTGCCGCTGAATGCCTGACATCCGCGTCGTTGCGGCCACTGACGCCGACGTGCCGTTCATTCTGGAGATGATTCGGGCGCTGGCGGATTACGAAAAACTGCGGCACATCTGCGTCGCTACGGAAGAGCAGCTGCGGCGAACCCTGTTCGCCGAGCGGCCGGCGGCGGAAGTGCTGATCGCATATCTCGATGGCGCGCCAGTTGGTTTCGCGCTTTTTTTCCAGAACTACTCAACGTTTCTGGCGCAACCGGGATTGTACCTGGAGGATCTGTTTGTAAAGCCCGAAGCGCGCGCGAAGGGGGCAGGACTGGCGCTGCTGGTCGAAATGGCGCGGATAGCTGTTGAGCGCGGGTGCGGCCGGGTGGAGTGGGCTGTGCTCGACTGGAACGAGCCGTCGATTCAGTTTTATAAAAAGCTGGGCGCGGAGCCGATGTCCGACTGGACGATTTTCCGGCTCACAGGTGAACCGCTGATGAAGCTGGCGGCGCGCTGAGGACACTCAGTTACCAAGGCCGTTCGTCTCGAGCTCGGTGACAATCGCCGAAGGCTCGGCAGGGGCGGCGGCGGACTCGCCGGTGTGGCGAGGATTGAAGCGTGCGCCTTCGAGCCAGGCGAAGGCGATACTGCCGCCCACCACAGGGTGCAGGGCTGCGACGGAAACCAGAGGCAGCGCATATCGCTTCGATTTCACGAGCGACTCGAGCACGCCGCGCACCGGGCTGCTGCGCGGCACGCTGCCGGGCACCTGCGGGATCACAAACGTCGAGAACTGCAGATCGCGATGGTGTTTGCTGTAATTCACAAGGCTGTGGGCCGCCTGCTTAGGAGTCATGACACCGGCATCGGCGAACAGGCTGCGATGCACCGCATGCGGGTAATACGAATCGATCGCTTTGCGGGCGAAGTCGGCGCAGTTATGAAAAAGGATGTTGAAATGCCGGTGGTTGGTGCGTGAATTGAGCCGCTGGATCAGATCTTCGTCCTGCGCCTCGCTGGTTTCAAAGCCGAAGGCGTAGATCGTGCGGTCGTAGGCCGATCCCACGAGCTGTATCCAGTCCCCTTTGGGCGCGCCGCCATCAACTGTGTCGGGAACCAGATCTTCAAGATTCGCCCGGCGCCATGCGTCGCGAAGCCCGGCGACGTCTTCCGGGGTCACGCTTGCAGGAACATCTTCCGGCCGATCTACGGCGTAAAGATAAGGCACCACGGGAATGGCGATCCAGTCGTATCCGGCGACGCGATCGTAGCGGCTGATGACGACGCCCTGTTCGCCTTCCCTGCAGAGGCGCAGCCGGAGGGGCGTGTCCGCGCATACATGAGACAGGTAGACCGCGGCGTGACCGGTCGGATTCATGCCGCCGAATGTGCCGTAAGGTTCTTCCAGTAAAAGCGTCACGGCCGGGAACGCGGACTGCGCGCCAAGCACGAAAAGTCCGATTGCCAGCGCCGCGCGGGTCACGACAGATAGAGGGCACGAGGCGCGCCGATGGTAGAATTCGTACGGAAGTCAACTGTTCGTCCTCAGGCTCCCGGGAATTTTTCATGCGCCTCGGCGGTGTTCCGCACGTTTGTATTGCCGCGGTTCTTCTTTTTCCATGCGTGGCTGCGGAACTTCGGGCCGGACAACCCGCTGTGGTGGTGGGATTTGTCGGTGGATTTGTGCGACACGACGATCCCGTACACCAGGAGGTTCAACTCGCCGCGCACCTGCGGAAGGAATATCCAGCCGGGGTCGCTGTTGAAATGTTCGCCAACAGCGCCGGAGGGCGGGCACACCACGAAATACTGCATCTGCTGGATGGCAACGGAGACGGAGTCCTGTCGCCTGTCGAAAAAAGCGGTGCACGGGTGGTTCTTTTCGGCCACAGCTGGGGCGCCTCGGAGACGCTCGCCACGGCGCGTCGCCTGCAGAAAGATGGAATCCCGGTACTGCTCACCGTTCAGGTCGACAGCGTGTGGAAACCCGGCGACAACGACCGGATGATTCCGGCGAACGTGGCGCAGGCGATCAATTTTTACCAGCTCGACGGAGTTTTGCACGGCCAGCGCGAAATACTCGCCGCCGATCCGGCGCGCACGCGCGTCCTCGGAAACATCCAGCTCCACTATCAGAATCATTCGGCGAATTGCAGGGACTATCCGTGGTACGCGCGGTTGCTCATGCGGCCGCATATCGAGATCGAATCGGATCCTGTGGTCTGGAGCCGGATTGAATCGCTGGTGCGCGCGCAGCTGGGCGCCGAATAAAATTCCCGCGCAAATCGATTATCATTGCCGTGATGAAGTTCATCGGCCTGCTTCTTCTCACATCCGTGGCGTTCGCGCAGCCGGCGCCGCCGGCACATCCCTATCCGCGAGTCGACGACACGCTTGGCTACAAAGGCGTGCCCGACTGGCCGCGTGACAAGCCGCCGGCCGGGGGTGAGTGGACGGCGGCGATGTCGAGCGTGGCAATCGGACCGGACGGCAATGTGTGGACTCTGAATCGCGGCAAAATGCCCGTGCAGGTGTATTCGCCGGATGGCCGCCTGGTGAAAGCCTGGGGGCACACCGCGCCCGCGGGAACGGATAATGACCCGGCGGTTTTTCGCAATCCGCACACTGTGCGCTTCGATGCGGCGGGTAATCTCTGGCTGGTGGATACGGGGCATCAGACCGTGCGCCGGTTTTCGCAGGATGGCAAAGTGCTGCAGACGATCGGTACGCCCGACATGCCCGGCGAAGATGCGACGCACATGAATCAGCCGAACGACGTGGCGGTGGCGGCGAACGGCGATTTGTACGTTAGCGACGGATACGGGAACAACCGGATTGTCGTGTTCGATCGGCACGGAAAATTTCTGCGCGCGTGGGGGAAGCTGGGGCAGGGACAGGGTGAGTTCAGCCAGCCGCACTCGATTGTGCTCGATTCGAAGGGCCGTGTTTACGTGGCTGACAGAAATAATTCGCGGATTCAGATTTTCGATGCGAAGGGGAAATTTCTGGGAGAGTGGCGGAACATTGTGACGCCGTGGGCGCTCGAGATCACGAAGAATGACGAAATCTGGGTGGTCGGGAGCTCGCCGATGCTGTGGTCGGAAGTGCCGGCGTCGCAGGCGTATCTGGCGACGCCGCCAAAGGATGAGGTGTTCATGAAACTGGATGCGGAAGGGCGGCTGAAGCAGTTGTGGTCGGTGCCGAAGGGCGACAAGCCCGGAGAACTGAACTGGGCGCACAGTATCGCGGTGGCCCCGGACGGCAGCATTTACTTCGGAGAAGTGATGGGGCGGAGGGCGCAGAAGTTTGTGCCGGCCGGTTCGCAGGCAAAGTAGTTCGCAGGCAAAGCAGTTCTCAGGCAGAATAGAAGCTATGACCAATTCCCGACGCGAGTTTCTGAAGCTTGCCGGCGCCACCGCGGCCGGTGCGCGGCTGTCGATTTCCGCAACTGGCGAGCCAACGCTTGGCATGATTTTTCCGCCGGCGAACTACGAGATTCCGCCGGAATACAAGCGCATGTATCCGACGGGAGTGCGGTTTGTGGGGATTGGCGTCGGGCTGCCCGCGATGACGCCGGAGGGCTACGATTCGGTGATCGGCAAGATTGTGCCCACCGCCGTCGAGCTGAAGAAGCAGGGCGCGCAGGCGATCTCGATCATGGGGACGTCGCTGACCTTTTACAAGGGGTCTGCGTTTAATCAGCAGCTGCAGGACGCGGTGACCAAGGCGACGGGGCTGCACTCGACCACGATGAGCAACGGAATCATCGAAGGTCTGCGCATGGCCGAAGCGAAACGAGTGGCGGTGGCGACAGCGTATCAGGATGAAGTGACGAATCGCCTCAAGGTGTTTCTGCACGAGAACGGGTTCGAGGTGGTGCATGCGAAGGGGCTCGGGATTCTGCTGAACGTGCCGCAATCGGCGCAGGATGGTTTGTTTGATTTCGCCGCGGGGGTGAAAGAAGCCGCACCGAATGCCGATTCGCTGCTGATTTCATGCGGCGCGCTGAAGACGCTTCATCTGCTGGCGCCGCTGGAGAAGCGGCTGAACGTGCCGGTGGTTTCGAGCCAGCCGCACGGATTGTGGAACGCGGTGAAGCTGGTGGGGCTGAATCGGAGGATTGAAGGGTTTGGGTCCGTGCTGGCGAAAGGATAAGGTGTTCGCATGATGAATTCCCGCCGCGATTTTCTGAAGATTGCATCCGCCGGCGCGGCTGCTGCGAGTTTCGGCGCTGGCGCCACGACGGAGCCAACGCTGGGCGTGATTTTTCCGCCGGCGAATTATCCGATTCCGCCGGAGTTCAGGAAAATGTATCCGACGGGCGTGCGCTTTGTATCGACCGGCGTGGGTTTGCCCGCGATGACGCCCGAAGGATACGATTCCGTGATCGACAAGATGGTGCCGTCTGCCATCGAGCTGAAGAAGCAGGGCGCGCAGGCGGTGTCGGCATTCGGGTCGTCGATCACCTTCTATAAAGGAAGGGCGTTCAACGAAAAGCTGGCGGCGGAAATCGCGAAAGCCACCGGGCTGCCGGCGACGACGCAGAGCAACGGATTGATTGATGGACTGCGGGTGGCGGGGGCGCGTCGCATCGCGGTTGCGACGGCTTATAACGAAGAGGTCACGAACCGGTTGAAGATCTTCCTGCACGAATACGGATTCGAAGTGGTGAAGGCGAAAGGACTCGGCATCTCGCTGAACATTCCGCAGGCGGCGCAGGATGGGCTGTTCGAATTCAGCGCCAGCGTTAAAGAAAGCGCGCCGGATGCCGATGCGCTGTTGGTTTCCTGCGGCGGGCTGAGGACCCTCGATCTGCTGGCGCCTCTGGAAACGCGCTGCAAAGTGCCGGTGGTTTCGAGCCAGCCGCACGGATTATGGAATGCGGTTAAGCTGCTGGGACTGAGCGGACGCGTGGAAGGGTTCGGGTCGGTACTGGCGAAAGGCTGATCAGCGCGCGGGGCCGCCTTCCAGCCATCTTTTGCCGCGCGCGTAAAGCGCTTCCACTTCCGGTCCTTTGAGACCGGGCATGTCTTTTTTCACCGGATAGCCGATTCTCGTTTGCAGGTACGCCAGGTGCCGGTAGCCTTCGGGAAACTGTTCGAGGATCGATTGATCGAGGATGAGGGGCCGGACGGGATCGGGGTCGATCACGTCCATGCGGTCCTTTTCATAGATCGGCTGGCGATGGACGATCGCCCATCGATCGCCGCGCTTCTCGAAGAAATCGTAGAAGCGGCCCGTGCATACGACGTCGACCATGTGCTCATCCACACGGGCGCGCTGTGAGATCGTCATCTTCGTCTGCGCGATCGCGCGGTTGCCGGTCACATCGATTGACGTGCCGCCCTGAAAATGCAGAATGCTGACGCCTTTGTTCCAGCCTTCGATGCTGACGGTGATAAAGGCGGCAGCCGATCCTTGAAACCAGGTGGCCATCATATAGCCATCGTCGTGCCAGACGGTGCGGAAGCGTTCCCAGTCGCCGGCGTCGCGCCAAACGACCCAGTTTTCGACTACTTCGCGTATCGCCAGTTTTTCGGTCATGGCTCTGAATGTATCAGGATGCGCGTGATAAGTTGACGGCATGAAATTCGGCGGATTTTACGAAATGCAGCATCCGCGGCCATGGGCGGAAGGCTCCGACCACAAGCTGTTCAAGGACTCGCTCGATCAGGTCGAGCTGGCCGATCGCCTCGGATTCGATTACGTGTGGGCGACCGAGCATCATTTTCTGGAAGAGTACGCACATTCGTCGGCGCCGGAGATTTTTCTGGCGGCCTGTACGCAGCGCACGAAAAACTTGCGCATCGGACACGGCATCGTGCAGATGCCGCCGCAGATCAATCATCCGGCGCGCGTGGCGGAGCGCATCGCGACGCTCGATCTGATCAGCGACGGGCGTCTCGATTTTGGCTGCGGGGCGGGCGCAACGGAGACAGAGCTTGGCGGCTTCAATGTTCCGCAGGATCAGAAGAAAGACATGTTTCTCGACGGCATGCGCATTGCGATCCGGATGATGGTAGAAGAGCCGTTCGCGGGTTATGAAAGCCAGTACATCAAAATGCCGCAGCGCAATGTGAAGCCGAAGCCGCTGCAGAAGCCGCATCCGCCGCTGTGGATGGCGTGTTCGCGGCGTGAGTCGATTCTGCAGGCGGCTAAGCTGGGCGTCGGCGCGCTGACGTTTTCGTTCGTCAGTCCGGAACAGGCGGCGCAGTGGGTGAAGGATTATTACGAAGCGATTGAGAAAGAATCCGACCCGATCGGATATGCGGTGAATCCGAATTTCGCGATCGCCTGTCCGTTCCTGTGCGATCGGGATGCGAAGCGGATGGAGCAGGTCGGGATGGAGAGCTACGGGTTCTTTGTTTACGGGCTGGGGCACTACAGCTTCTTTGGAGAGCACATTCCGGGCAAGAGCGACATCTGGGATGAATTCAGGAATCATCCGAAAGAGTTCGCGATGCCGGAAGGGCGCATTCAGGACTGCGTCGGCACACCGGAGATGCTGCGCACGAGGCTGCGCGAATTCGAGGCGGTGGGGATCGATCAGGTGATCTGCATCTCGCAGGCGGGGAAGGTTCCGCATGAGCTGCTGTGTTCGTCGATGGAACTGTTCTCGAAGGAAGTGCTGCCGGAGTTCAAAGACCGGGAGATTGCAGGACAGCGGAAGAAGGCCGCGCAGGTGGCGCGGATTTCGGAAAAGGCCATGGCGCGGAAGAAACCGGTGGAGGCGCCGAAGGAACAGCTGGTGATTCGGGCGGCGGGGCATCACTAGGCAGCGCTTATGAGACGCCTCAGAGCGCACAGCCCGCCACGCTTTTTCTTCAGCGATGCCGGGCGCTGTGAGCGGTACAGGATGATATGCTGATTCGACGAAACGGAAGGGGAACAAATTTATGCGCATTATGCAGACATTGGTAATCGGAGCGCTTATTGCGGCAGGCGTCGGCACGGCGTTCGGACAGGGCGGCGGTGGCGGACGTGGCAGAGGGCCGCAGCCTCCCGGACTCGCGCTCTCATCGCCGGATTTTGAAGACGGCGGTGTCATTCCAAACAAATACACGCAGGCAGACCCGATGCCTGTTTCGCCCAAACTGGAGTGGAAGAATGTTCCGGCGGGTACGCAGAGTTTCGTGCTGCTGATGCATGATCCCGACGTCTCAATGGGCAAAAAGACCGACGACGTGACGCACTGGATGGCGTTCAATATTCCGGGCACCGCGACCGAACTGCCGCAGGGTGTGCCCAACGAACCGAAACTGCCCGACGGCACCATCCAGATTCAGAACACCGGCCGCCGCGTCGGTTTCATGGGATCGGGCGCGCCTCCGGGACCGTATCATCACTACACCTGGGAACTCTACGCGCTCGACACCAAATTGGAGCTCGGGCCCGATGCCACGCGCGATCAGGTCGTCGCGGCAATGCAGGGGCACATCCTCGGCAAGGGCGTGTTGGTCGGCCGCTTCCATCGCTAGAGCTTGCTGCACGCCATAACGCGCGCTGTCAGCAGGACGCTGGCCGCGTGCGAACTGACATGGTTGCCGCGCGAGCCGATCGATATCGATCTGGCAAGGTTGCAGCATCATGAATACGAACGGGCGCTCAGTGAAATGGGTGCCCGTGTCATTTCTCTTCCGGAACAGCCGGACCTTCCCGATGCGGTGTTCGTGGAAGACCCGCTGCTCGTTTTCGACGAAATCGCGGTTGTGACCCGACTGGGCGCGCTGAGCCGGCGCGCGGAGTGTGAAAGCCTGGCGGCAGCCATCGCGCCATTCCGCAGCGTTGTGCGTAGCATGGCCGAACCGGCGACGCTGGAAGGCGGCGACGTGATGCGCATCGGCCACGATGTATTTGTCGGAGCCTCTTCCCGTACGAACCGGGAGGGCATCGACGAACTGACCCGCGCGGTCGAAACTTTCGGCTATAAAGTGCAACCAGTCGAAGTGACTGGCTGCCTGCATCTCAAATCCGCCTGCTGCTCACTGGGTGACGGGCGAATTCTCGCCAATCGCGGATGGTTCGATGCCTCGGCGTTGCGCGATTACGAAATCGTGAATGTCTCCGCCGATGAACCAGCCGCCGCGAACGTACTTCGTATCGGCGACACGGTCCTGATGCCGGCAGCGTTTCCGAAAACCCAGGCGCTTGTACGCGCGCTGGGACTCACTGTGCGTGCGGTCGATATTTCAGAGCTGATGAAGGCCGAGGCCGCCATCACTTGTTCCAGTGTGTTATTCGAACTCGGCGGATAAGCGGGACATTTCAAAGCTGGGAATACAAGGCAGTCGCGATCCTGTATGACGATTCCGACGGCTGGAACGACAACCAGATGCCGCCGATCGTGAATCAGTCAACGAGACCGGCCGACGCCTTCAGCAAATTACATGCCGCCGGGACGTGGTGCTTCGCTTACACTGTAAAGCGAGATACCCACGTCCGTTATCCGCTCGTTCCCATCTATGTCCTTTAATATTCAGCCCATCCGGGAGTTTGTTGTTCGTCCGGCGTTGCCGCCCCAGCTTTCGCGAATGTCGGAGTTGGCTTACAACATGCTTTGGTCCTGGGAGCCGCCGATCCGCGCGCTGTTCCGGCGGCTGGATCCCGCTCTCTGGAAGGAATCCGGGTACAACCCGGTCATCATGCTCGGACGAGTGTCGCAAAGCACCCTCGAGCGCGCCGCCACCGATCCGCGATACGTCGGTCAGTATCATCTCGCCTGCCAGCGTTTTGATGAGCACATGGCAACCGGCGAGCCGAAAGCGGAGTCCGCCGGAAAACTGATCGCCTACTTCTCTGCCGAATACGGACTCACCGAATGCATGCCCATATATTCAGGCGGCCTCGGTGTGCTCTCGGGCGATCATATGAAGTCGTCCAGCGATCTCAATATCCCGCTCGTTGGTGTTGGACTCCTCTACCAGCAGGGTTATTTCCGGCAGTTTCTCAACGCCGACGGCTGGCAGCAGGAACGCTATCTGGAAAACGATTTCTACTCTCTGCCTGTCCGCCCGGCCCCGGATTCGAAGGGCGACCAGCAGGTCGTTTACGTCGACCTTCCCGCGGGGCCGGTTGCGATTCGCGTCTGGGTTGCCGACATCGGCCGCGTCCATCTGCTTCTGCTGGACACCAATACGCCGCTGAATCAGCGGGCCGAAGATCGCGCGATCGCGGGACAGCTCTACGGCGGCGACACCGATACGCGCATCCGCCAGGAGATCGTGCTGGGCATCGGAGGCATGCGGGCTTTGGAGGCTCTTGGCTATAAGCCCACGGCCTTCCATATGAATGAAGGCCACTCTGCATTTCTCGGCATCGAGCGGATTCGCCTCTTTATCGAGCGGCAGAAGCTGACCTTCGATGAGGCGCTGGAGGCCACACGCGTCAATAACGTGTTTACGACGCACACGCCGGTGCCCGCCGGCATCGATCTTTTCGATCCGGGCCTGGCTTACCACTACTTCAATCAGTACTGCCGCGAAGCCAAAATCGATTTCGATCGCTTCATGTCGCTTGGCCGGCGCAATCCGCAGGATGGCGGCGAGCCGCTGTCGATGGCGATCCTCGCGTTGAACACGTCGGCCTATCGGAATGCCGTCAGCCGGCTGCACCAGCACGTTTCGCAGGAGATGTGGCATTCGCTCTGGCCGAGTCTTCCCATCTGGGAAACTCCGATTACCGCCGTAACCAATGGAGTTCACCTTCCGAGCTGGATCAACGGCGATCTGGCGGACCTTTACGATCAGTTTCTCGATCCGGACTGGCGCAACACCTGGAACGACCACGCGGTCTGGGCCCAGATCAAAGACATCCCCGACGAAGAACTGCTGGAAGTGCATCGCCGGCGCAAACGCCGCCTGATCGCGTTCATTCGGGACCGCCAGACGGCATCCGCCATCCGGCGTAAGGCCGCCGCCGCCGAGCAGCGGCACGCAGCCGAAGTACTGGAACCGCATGCGCTCACCATCGGCTTTGCGCGCCGCTTTGCCACATACAAAAGGGCGACCCTGCTTTTCCGCGATCCCGACCGGCTCAAGAAAATTCTCTGCGATCACGAGCGCCCGGTGCAGATCATTATCGCCGGCAAGGCCCACCCCAAAGACCAGCCGGGCAAAAACTTCATCCGTGAAATCGTGCAGCTTTCGCGCGATCCGGATCTGTGGAAGCACATCGTTTTCGTAGAGGACTACGATCTGAAGATCGCGCGCGAACTGGTGCAGGGCGTCGATCTGTGGCTCAACACGCCGCGCCGCGGCGAAGAAGCCTGCGGCACTTCGGGCATGAAGGCCGCCCTGAACGGCGTGCTGAACCTTTCCGTCCTCGACGGCTGGTTCGACGAGGGCTACGAGCTGTCCGGCGGGTGGGCCATCGGCGACCGTGAAGATTATTCGGAAGACCAGGACGCGATCCACGCGAGCAACATTTACTACCTGCTCGAACGCGAGATTGTTCCCATGTTCTACACCCAGAGCGATGCCGGCAGCTCGTCGGAATGGGTGAAGCGCATGAAGACCTCAATGATGAACCTGACACCGGCCTTCGACGCAAGGCGCATGGTGCATGACTACATGACCCAGCTCTACGATCCGGCTCACTATCACTGGGAGCAGATGCAGCAGAATGCTTTCGAAAATGCGCGCGAGCGTTCCCGCTGGAACGCACGGGTGCGCGATATCTGGCCGCAGGTCGGTTTCACCGATCTGGGGCCTGCACCGAGCGGCCCCGTGACGAGCGGGCGTCCGGTGGAGGTTCGCGCGGCGGTGAAGCTCGCCGGACTCAAGCCCGACGACGTCCGGGTTGAGTGTGTGATCGGCCGCATCGGCGCGAGCGGAGGTCTGGAAGAGACAGAAGTGGTTCTGCTGCCCCACAAATCGGTTGAAGGCGATGTCGCCGTTTTCGAGCGCCAGATCATTCCTGCTCAGACTGGCCGACTTGGATACGCGATTCGCGTGAGCCCGAATCACTATGACGACCCGCTGACGAGGCCGGTGACGAGCTTGCTGAAGTGGGGCACGCGGTAAGCCTCACTATTTTTCAGTGCTTCGGGGTATAGATTCGGGAGTCGGGTTCGACCGCGCTGAAGGGTGAGAAATCCGGCTTATCGGTAAACAGATCCCAAAGACCCGCCGCGGATTTGTCCTGCAGGTTGAGCGGAGGCACGTTCAGGAGCGCATAGATCGTCTTCAGCAGCCCCGGCACACTCGAGTTGGTATGCGAAACGTAATTCCGCCTGACATAAGGCCCCGCAGCGAACAGAAGCGTGCGATGCGAGTCGACGTGGTCGAGCCCGCCTTCGGTATCGGTTTCGGTGATGAATACAACCGTATTGCGCCAGGACTCCGAATGCGACAGCCGCTCCAGAATTTTTCCGGCCGCGAAATCGTTTTGCGCGACATAAGAAGCGTCGTAGGGATATCCGTTCGCCGGGTCCGGATCTTTGCGATCGTCCGGTAAGTCGATACGCAGGAAGCGCGGAATTGCATCGGGAATGTCCAGGCCTTTTGCGCCGTCCACCCTGGCGAAGCTCACGCCATTGCGCCGCAGGTGATCCCAAAAATCGTCACTCCCCGGCGGGCTATGCGAGGCCCTGATCGCATTCTGCGCCGCGATGTCGGGATACCCCCCGCCCAGCCAGTATTCGCCCTCGGCTTTCGTCTCGCCGGCAGCGTAGAAATTGTCGCTGAAAGCCCAGCGGCGCGCGATTTCGTGCTGGTTCGGCGTGATCTTCGCATCGTGCACGCTGAAGCGCGATTTGCCGCCGTCGGCGGAGCCATGCATGCTGAACGCTGCCAGTTTCGCCAACGACTCCACCGGTCCGTTGCCCGCCCCTGCTACGTCTCCCATCACTTCATCGAAAGTGCGGCCGCCGTTGACAATCAACACGACATGCTGAATGGCTTCGGGCGGTTTGGCCGCCTCTTTCGGGCTGGAGACAAATCCGTTGAGCGAGTACACCATCGCCGTCAGGTTTTTCAGTTCCGTTTGAGCCGGCATCACGAACGACGAAACGGTTCCCCGCTGCGTCATCGAAACGTTGCCGAGTCCGAGAATCATCCGGCGCGGCGAGGCGCCCGTACCCTTTCCGCGCGCATTCGCTACATAAACACGATCTCCCGCAATCGCCACTTTCACTGGCATCCAGCCGACCGGGATATGGGCAATCAGCCTGTTGTTGGATGTATCCACGATCCCAACCGCGTTGATTCCGGTCTCGGCCACCAGCAGCCATTTGTTGACAGGATCGTAGGCCATTCCCGCAGGCAGAATTCCGCGGAATGCTTCCAGAGTCGGAATGGCCAGCGGGATCTCGGTGATGATTTTGCGATCGGTGGCCGAGACCACCTGGATCGAACCATCGCGCGCATTGGAAATATAAACCCGATCGCCCACCGCCAGGACGGCCTGCGGAGAAGGCGTCTCGACCGTCCCGGTGATCACCGGCTTTGCCGGGTCGCGCAGGTCGACGACGTTCACCCTGTCGGAATCCGCCACATATGCCGCCAGCCCATCCGGCGCGAGTCCGAGCGCGAATGGGTGTTCTCCGAGGCGTGTTGATGACATGATGCGGCTGTTCTTCTGGTCGATCACTACGAGCCGCGCGTTGGCCTGGTCGATTACGATCAGAAGCCGCCGTCCGGAATCGTAAGCAAGATCGCTGGTGAAACTGCCGGTCCAGCTGCCACTGTTCAGATTTACGATTCGCCCGTGGTCGCCGCTGGCAAGCTCAAGCTGGCGAATTTTTCCCGAGTCGCCTTCAGTAATCCACAAAGACTTCTCTGAATCGAAGACGATTCCGGCAGTGACGCCCCGCCAGTCGGGAGGCGCAATCTCGGCTGCGCGGCTGTGCGGCGTCCGTGCCCAGATATGTCCGACCTCCCAGGGCGTTTTCTTCGAAGGCGGCGTGATTATGGAAACTCCAAACCTCTCCGGACCCGCATCCGCGGTGGCAACCAGTCCCCTCGGACTCACCGCGAGTCCCGAGGTTCCCGGACCGGTTTCGATCTGGACGCCCAGGGGCTTGAGCAATCTACCGCCGGGCAGAACGAATACCGGCCCGGCTGAGCTAGGTATCGCCGATGCACCTGCATACCGATTTCCGGCCGGCGGCCGCAAGTCGCCGGCAGCAGCCAGGCACGCGGCAAAGATTGCCGTCAATACCGCGCAACAATGAAAAGTCTGCAATCTCACTTTTGCGGGACGAAACGCGTTTAACGCGTTGTGCACCCATATCTTATTGGAATTAATAAACCAAGCCAAAATAGTATCTCTGGCCGCCGACGTGCTACAAGGGAAAATGCCGGTTGGCCGGCCAATGGTACTAGTAGTACTGTAATTAAAAACCCGATGGGAGCCAATAACATGGGATTAAGTATCGCGCCAGCACCACAACCGCAACCGCGTCCGCTCGAGGATCCGCTCGCGCACCTGCCTTGCTCAACCATCCTCGAATATCGCAAAGGTCAGACCATTTATAGCCGTGACCAGCCCTCCACCAGCATTTATCTTGTCATCGATGGAAAAGTGAAGGTATGCCGCCTCGCTGACGATGGCCGGCAGGTTGTTGTCGATCTCTATCAGCCGGACGAGTTCTTCGGCGAGTCAGCTTTTCTCGGTCTGGCTCAACGGACCGAACTGGCAGTCGCACTCGAAAACACGAAGGTCATGACGTGGACGACGTCCGAAATCGAGGACATCGCAACCAAGCGTCCCCGCCTTGCGATCGCACTCCTGCAGCTGCTCGTGCAGCGTTCGATGGATTTCGGCAGCCGCATCGAAAGCTTTTCGGTCGACAACATCGCGCGCCGCCTCGCCCGCGCCCTGGTTCGCTTCTCCGAGCGGCTGGGCCACGAAGCGGAGAACGGTTCAGTGCAGATGATTCCGTTTACCCACGAGCTCCTCTCGCAATATGTCGGGACATCTCGTGAAATCGTCACCCACTATATGAACCAGTTTCGGCGTCAGGGATACCTGACGTATTCGCGGAAGGGCATTCTCCTCCACCGGGACGCGCTGAAGGACTGGCTGCGCCAGGCCCCCTCGGCAGCCGCGTAAGAATTGGCCACAGCGGGGCGACGGGGCCAACGCCCGCGCCCGCTAGGCCGCCCGCCTAAGCAGCAGCACTGTTACGTTGTCCGGACTGCCGGCTGCATGCGCCGCCGAAATCAGCGCGTGGCATTTTCCCTCAAGCGTCGCATCCGGATCGCTCAATATCCCCTCGATATTCTGCTGCGAAACCACGCCATGCAGGCCATCGCTTGACAACATCATGACCGCGCCCGCCGCGAGGTTGACCGCATAATAGCGGATTCGCAATTCGTGTCCGACACCGACCGCCATTGTCAGAACGTGGCGCATCGGATGCGTCTTCAGGCTGACCTCGTCCAGTCCAAGCGGCTTGCCGACTTCCTGCACCCACGTCTGATCTTCGGTAATTGCCCGTAATTTGCCGTTGTCCAGTACGTAGGCGCGGCTGTCGCCGACGCTGGCGATCGCTACATCGTCACCGGCCAGATCCAGCGCCGCAACCAGTGTGGTCCCCATGCCTTCAAAGCGCGGATCGCTCGAGGCTTCGTGCAGGACCCGTTGATTGGCCTCTTCCACGGCGCCCAGCAATGCCGCCGCGTCGCGATGCGGGGACGCGGACATGATCTCGGCGACCGTATTGACGGCGACCTGAGACGCGCGTTCGCCCCCGCGTGCGCCGCCCATTCCGTCGGCGAGCAGGTAAAGACCGAGTTCCGGGACGATGCGGAAAAAATCCTGATTTGATGTGCGGACTTTCCCAGGGTCGCTCAGCGCGAAGGCTTCAAGCATGCGGGCAAAGCTCCAATATACGCTAAACTGAGCGGTTGAAACTTCAAAGCGCGAGCGAGGCCGCAGATTTTCGGGAAGTGCTGGAGTGCGGTGACATACTTTTCTTCCCCGACGGCGGTTTTGAAATTCCCACAAGCGTCAAAACGGCCCTGATGGGCGCAACCCAGGACGCACGCGCCATCCATAAAAATATCTCCTACAAGCCGAACATCGATCGCGTCTCCGGCTTGGTCGATAAAGGCGAGGCGGCGGCCGTTCATCCGGCCATGCGCGAGTATTCGCGGTGCGCCCTCGGGTTTATCAAGCGGATCCTGCCCGATTACGCCAGGGCCTGGAAAGTCGACTATGCCAGCTTCCGTTCGATTGAGGAGAAGGGCAGGGAACTGCCGCAAACCAAGCGCAATGACCTGCTGCACGTTGATTCGTTCCCGACGCGTCCCGTATTCGGCGATCTGATTCTGCGCTGCTTCACGAACGTGAATCCGGAGCAATCGCGCGAATGGATCACCTCCGAGCCCTTCGCGCGGCTGGCCGAGGGTCAGGCGCGAAACGCCGGGCTGGAGAGCTATGCGAAGGCGTCCGGGTCGGCGTTGCACGGGCTCCGCCGAGGTGTGACACGGGCTCTGGCGCATGCGGGACTGCCGATCGTGGATCGCTCGCCATACGACGCCTTTATGCTGCACTTCCACGACTGGCTGAAAGGGAATCGCGACTATCAGGCGAATTGCCCGAAGTACCGTTTCGATCTGCCGCCAGGATCGACGTGGCTGGTGTTTACCGACGTTGTACCGCACGCGGTGCTGGCGGGGCGGCTGGCGCTGGAACAGACGGTGATCGTTTCGCGAAAGAGCCTGGCCGATCCTGCGCGCGCGCCATCGGCGATATTGGAAAGATTGGCGGGACGGGAACTGACGGTCTGAATCCCCTGGCTGCCCGCCTCGTTCGGCAGCGTACGTTTAGCTCACCAGTTCGAGCTCGATCTTCTTTTTTTCTGGATCGACCTTCGAAATCCGGAAGCTGCGAATCTGCCCCGTCCTGACCTGCTCGGGCCCGGAAGACGGCGTCTCTGCCGGCGTGCCGCCGCCGGCTGCAGCGCCTTTCCATTTGCTGGCGAGCATCGACGACAGCGCCGACAGGTCCACAGGCCCGCTTTTCTGCTCCTGTTTCTGCTCCTGCACCGCCAGCTGACATTGCCCGTGTACGCCTTCGCCCAGCTCGACGGTCGCGCGATGGCCCTTCAGGTCCGTGACGCGACCGGTCACTTCGTCGCCTGCTTTGTGCTCGGCGATGTACTCGTCGAGCGAAGTTGGAATCAACTGCTTCAGTCCCAGCCGAAGGCGCCGTTTCTCGCGATCGTTTTCGAGCACCACCGCCTTCACAACCTGCCCGACCTTCAGCTCGTCCTGAGGATGATTGATGCGTTTGTCATTCACGATGTCGCCGACATGAATCATGCCTTCGACATTTTCGGTGACATGCACGAACGCGCCGAACTGCTTGAGCTGTGTCACGGGGCCTTCCACAATCGCGCCCACCGGATATTTCTTCTCCACATCTTCCCAGGGATCGCCCAGCGCCTGCTTGAGTCCAAGGGAGATTCGTTTTTCGCCCGGATTGACGCCGAGAACAACCACTTCCACCGTTTCCCCGGGCTTCACAATTTCTGAAGGCTTGCGAAGCTTCTTCGACCACGACATCTCCGAGAGATGAATCAGTCCGTCCAGGCCGGGCTCCAGTTCGATGAACGCGCCGAAGTCGGTTGTGCGTGCCACGCTGCCCTTAACGCGGTCACCTGCGTGATACTTTTCCGCGGCCATGGCCCAGGGATCCGGCTGGAGCTGCTTCAGCCCGAGGGAAATACGTTTCTTCGCCGGATCGATCTTAAGAATCTGCACATCGAGCTGCTGCCCGACCGTTAATGCGTCAGAAGGCTTATTCACCCGTCCGTGCGAAATGTCGGCGACATGGAGCATGCCGTCAACGCCGCCGATATCGATGAACGCGCCGTAGTCGAGCAGGCTGCGCACCGTGCCGTGAACCACCTGGCCGACGGCGAGGCCGCTGAGTCTTTCTTCTTTTGCTCTGGCGCGCTCTTCTTCGAGCACCACGCGCCTGTCAACGACTATGTCTTCTTTTTCGGTATCAAGCTTGATGATGCGGCAGGCGATTTCCTGGCCCACCAGCGTCTGCATCTCCGGAATATCGCGCGCGCCGCTGCGGGATGCCGGCATGAAAGCACGCATGCCAACGTCCACCGAAAGTCCGCCCTTGATGAGGCTCGTCACATTTCCCAAAACCGTAAGCTTTTCGTCGAATGCCTTTTGCAGGCCGGACCAGTCTTTCGGGCGCTCAACTTTGATCAGCGAAAGCTCGTAATAGCCTTCTGCATTGCGGCCTTTGACGCCGACCTGAATCACATCGCCGGGCTGGACGGGAATCTGCCCTTTGTCGTCGCGCAGCAGGGCGAGCGGCATGATGCCTTCGGTCTTCTGGCCGATGTCGAAGAAGACGTTATCGCCGGTAACGGCTACGACCGTGGCTTCACGGCCCTGCTCCCCCGGGGTTTCGTGCGTGTGGGTTTGTTCGAACTGGTTAAGGATGTCGCCGAAAGAGGGTTCCGCTTCGGACGGATTCAGCCTCTCCTGTTCGCGAACATCTTCTTCGCGAAGCGACGAAATGGGATTGGACATGAGGATGATTTCGTCTTTTATTGTGGCACACGGTGATTTCATGCGGCGCTGATCGAGGAGGGCTTTCGAGAGGCCGCAACCCCGCGGCCGGGCGACGCAGCGCAGACCGTATTAATATCGCTGGGAGTGGAGGCATTGCCATGCAACCAAAAGACTCGGCGCTGAAAATCAACCGCCGTGAAGCCGGCATTGTGATGGCCGGCGCGCTGGCTGCCCAGCTTGCGGCACAGACGTCATCGCAGACATCGGGACGTGATCCCGGTGCTGCGCTGGACATTGCGGAATGGAGCTACCGCTTCTACGGCGTCGAGCACGCGCTCCTCGCGCGC